>OFLZ01000822.1_pt1 | contig 20896 bp, 13 predicted proteins | sample 1541321 | NCBI WGS metagenome assembly OFLZ01 (sample SAMN04209223, study PRJEB22552) | human gut metagenome | biome: gut; material: feces | host: Homo sapiens | place: USA: Oklahoma | reverse complement strand
GCAAAATCTAAGAATACTGAACGTATCTCGGCATAACATCTATCTCGTCATAAGGAGGAATTATCTCACCACTACTGGCAAACATCGTTCTAAATGAATTGGATTGGTGGATAGCTAGTCAATGGGAGGAAAATCCGATTGCTATAAGCAGAGGGCGAGAAAGAATAATCGGAAAAACTAAAGTTTTTGATAAAAGCCATGGTTATAGGATTATGAAAAACACAGAAATGAAAGAAATGCATATCATTCGGTATGCGGATGATTTTAGGATTTTCTGTAGAACGAAAGAGGACGTAGTCAGGACAAAAGAAGCGGTTACGGCGTGGATTGAAGAGAGGTTGAAATTAGAGGTGTCCCCTGAGAAAACAAGGATTGTGAACACCAGAAAACGGTGGTCAGAGTTTCTTGGATTCAAAATAAGGGTAAGGTTGAAGCATCATAAATATGTGGTGCAGTCGGCAATCTGTGACAAAAAGGTTGAAATTGAAAGAGCAAAGCTAGTGGAACAAGCGAAAAACATCGCAAAACCCCGAGAGAAAAAAAGTTGTTTATCAGAAATTCAGCTATATAACTCTATGGTGTTAGGCATACAGAATTACTATCAGCTTGCCACCTGTATCAGTATTGATTGCAGAGAATTCCATAGGCGAGTAATGACAGTTTTGACGAACAGGTTAAATACAGAAACAGGAAGTATGCTAAAACATGAGGGTGGAACTATCACCCAAGCAGAAAAGGAAAGATTCGGACAGTCAAAAATGATTCGATATGTTTCAGGAATTGACCAGATGATCTATCCGATTGCATTCATCAAAAATAAAATACCGATGGCGAAGCGATCAATCGTTTGTAGTTATACAAAAGAAGGTCGTGCTCCGATTCATACAGAACTTAACCTTAATCAGTATGTTCTGAAAGGACTGAGAGAAAAAATATCCGTTGGTCATAGCACAGAATACCATGACAGTAAAATATCTTTATTTTCTGCTCAAAAGGGAAAATGTGCAATCAGTGGAGAAGAATTCGCAGATGCGGAACATGTAGCTGTATGGCTCAAAGTACCAAGAGCACTTGGTGGATTTGAAAGATATAAAAACATGGTTCTGATTCACAAAAAATATCTGATTCTGTTACAAGAACTGCCCCAAGCAGTAATAAAAGACCTGATAAAAACACTCAATATCACAAAAAAGATGCTCGTGAAAATCAATAGTCTGCGAGAGCAGGCGAACCTGTCAGCAATAATATAAAACTTAAATTTGGTGACTGATTAAATGTCTCGTGAAGACAATCGATGGAGCGCCGGATGCGGTGAAAGTCGCATGTCCGGTGTGAAGTGGGGGAAAAGGTGGAGATAATATCAAAACCTTACCTATCACTATAAGCAGAACGTCTGCTGTATTGTGCTTTGATTGGTTATATCTATTATGAAGCACCAGAAGAAGAACAGAATTTCTCAACCCTGCTGGAATTTATCAATGCCAGTGAAACCAGGGAAGAAGATGAAGAGTTTAAAAATGCTGTGGATCTGTTATTTGAGGAGTTGGAAAGGGACGAGCCGAACCACTTTGCAGTAAGGCAGTATAAAAAATACAAACTGGCTGCAGGAAAAACGGCGAAGTCGATTTTGATCAGCTGTGGTGCCAGACTTGCTCCGTTTGATATTGCGGAACTTAGGGAACTGACTTCTTATGATGAAATGGAACTGGATATGATTGGAGATCAGAGAACTGCACTGTTTATTGTAATTTCGGATACAGACGATACTTTTAACTTTGTGGTTGCTATGATGTACAGTCAGCTTTTCAATCTGTTATGCGACAGAGCCGATGATGTTCATCATGGAAGACTGCCTTATCATGTGAGAATCCTTTGTGACGAGTTCGCAAATATCGGTCAGATTCCGAAGTTCGACAAGCTGATTGCAACGATCCGAAGCAGGGAAATTTCTGCTTCCATTATACTCCAGTCCCAGTCGCAGCTCAAGACAATTTACAAGGATGCAGCCGAAACCATTACGGGAAATTGTGACACAATGTTGTTCCTGGGAGGTAAGGAAAGTACCACTCTGAAAGAAATTTCAGAAACACTGGGTAAGGAAACCATTGACTTATATAACACTTCTGATACAAGAGGACAGAGTAGATCTTACGGTTTGAACTATCAGAAAACAGGAAAAGAATTGATGAGTCGGGATGAACTGGCAGTCATGGACGGTAACAAGTGTATTTTACAGCTTCGTGGTGTCCGTCCGTTTTACAGTGATAAATTTGACATTACAAAACATAAACGGTATAAGCAGTTATCCGATTATGATAAAAAGAATGAGTTCCATGTGGAAGAATACATGAAACATCAGATGGAAGTCCGATTAGATCAGGAAGAACAGTTCGACCTTTATATGTATGAAGGCAGTGAACTGGAAGAACAATCAAATAATGAAAATGAAGGCACAGGGCATGTAACGTAAAACATACATAGCTCTTTTTTTATGCCCTTTTGGGAGGTAGCGATATGCATAAGCATGAAAGACCGCCCATCAGGGCGGAACCCTCCGAGTAGTAACCAGTAAAAAATCACAATGAAAAACAGGAGTTACGAAAGGAGAACATAGATTATGGCGTTTTTTACATCAGCAATTAATATTTTACAGACACTCGTTGTCGCAATCGGAGCAGGACTTGCAGTTTGGGGAGTTATCAATCTTCTGGAAGGTTATGGTAATGATAATCCGGGTGCGAAGTCACAGGGAATCAAGCAGCTTATGGCAGGTGGAGGTGTCGTTCTGATCGGTACACAGCTTGTACCATTACTGGCGAATTTATTTTAGCCGGGGTAGTAAGAAAGGAGAACACGCATGGATAAGATTTTTGAGTCCATAGAAGAATGGATGCGTAACCTCCTTACAGGCATGGTCAGCTCAAACCTGACGAACATGTTTACCGATGTAAATGAAAAAACCGGTGATATTGCAAGTCAGGTTGGGCAAACGCCCCAGGGATGGAATGGCAGTATATTTAGTCTGATTCAGAATCTGTCAGATTCTGTGATCGTGCCGATTGCCGGGATGATTATAACCTTTGTGTTGTGTTATGAGCTGATTTCCATGCTCACAGAGAAGAACAACATGCATGACATTGATACATGGATGTTCTTCAAATATTTTTTTAAAATGTGGGTTGCAGTCTGGTTCGTAAGTAATGCATTCACAATTACTATGGCGATTTTTGATGTGGGACAGAATGTAGTGAACCGGGCATCAGGAGTGATCAATCATCAGACAGCAATTAATATTGATTCGGTGGTCACTTCAATGGAAACGGCAATGGAATCAATGGAAGTAGGGGAACTGGTTATACTGGCACTGGAAACATTTCTGGCAAGCCTGTGTTTAAAGGTTATTTCCGTTTTTATAACGGTCATTTTATATGGACGTATGATTGAAATTTACTTATATTCGTCAATCGGTGCAATTCCGTTCGCAACGATGAGCAACCGGGAATGGGGACAGATTGGCAGTAACTATTTAAGAGGATTGTTCGCATTGGCATTCCAAGGATTTTTTATCATGGTGTGTGTGGGAATCTATTCTGTATTGGTTGCTAATATACAGATATCAGATAACGTGCATACAGCATTGCTCAGTGTGATGGCATATACGGTTGTACTGTGCTTCAGTCTTATGAAAACGGCTAATTTCTCAAAGAGTGTGTTTAACACACATTAAATATAAAAAAGGAGATGATAGAAAATGGCTTTTGTATCAGTACCCAAAGATCTGACGAAAGTTAAAAATAAGATTATTCTGAACCTCACAAAACGTCAGCTTATTTGTCTTGGCATTGCAGCTGCAGTAGGGCTTCCGTTTTATTTCCTGGCAAGAGGATTGATTGGTTCAAGTAATGCGGCAACCGGAATGTGTTTGTTGATGCTTCCGGCTTTTTTGTTTGCCATGTATGAGAAAGACGGACTTCCTTTAGAAAAAGTCCTGAAAAATATGATTACAGTAAAATTTATCCGTCCTCCGTTGCGGAAGTATGAGGTGGAAAATATGTATGAGAAAAGAAAAATTATAACAAAATCGAAGGGAGGTACAGTTCGTGGAAAGAAGAGAAAATGATAAATTGCTGCCCGAACATGCCAAAGATGCTTCTTATCCAGAGGACTGGTGGTTAGATGAAGCAGATTCTGCTGATGGTTTACCAGTGTTTGCCATGGATGAAGCAGAAGATTTTGTCAAGGACAGACAGCGTTTGAAGGGAGTACCTATGGTTACAGGGTATGAAGCACTGGAGCGACATCGGGGTATCCGCAGACCAAGACGTAAATTAAGCAGACGAGAGCAGCGAGCCTGGGAAAAAGCACAGAAGTATGAAGCGAAACTTCATAAGGCACAGGAAAAGGAAGATAAAAAACGTGCAAAACAGGAAGCAAAGCTGGCTGCTCGTGAAGAAAAAGCAGCACAGAAGCAGGCGAAAAAAGAGAAAAAGTATAAAAAGAAAACGAAACCGACAGCTTCCTCTTCCGCAAAATCCAGTGGGAAAAAGTGTGCTGCAAAAAAAGTGAGCAGCAATAAGAAGGGTGGAAATAAGGAAAAGAAGATTACCGCACAGCAGTCTATCCCATACAGAGAAATGGGAAAAGATGGTATCTGTCGTGTGGAAGATGGTTACTATTCCAAAACAATCCGTTTTTATGATATTAACTACCAGTTAGCACAGAATGAGGATAAAAATGCGATTTTTGAAAACTGGTGTGATTTTCTGAACTATTTTGACAGTACGATTCATTTCCAGTTGTCCTTTATCAATCATCACAGCAATATGGCAGAATATGAAGATGTGATTCGCATTAAAAAGCAGAATGACAGTTTTGATGATCTGCGTATGGAGTTTGCTCAGATGCTTAGGAATCAGTTGGCAAAGGGCAATAATGGTCTTGTCAGAACAAAGTATCTTACATTTGGAATCGAAGCAGACAATATCCGGGAAGCAAAACCGAAACTGGAGCGTATCGAAACGGACATTCTCAATAACTTTAAGGTATTAGGGGTGTCTGCTTATCCATTGAATGGTGTAGAGCGTTTGCAGATTATGTATGAAACGTTCAACCAGGACAATAAAGTACCGTTCCGGTTCAGCTATGATGATGTGCTGCGTACCGGACTGAATACCAAGGACTATATTGCACCATCCAGTTTTGTATTTAAAAATGGAAAAGATTTTCAGATGGGAGATACTATCGGCGCAGTATCATATTTGCAGATTCTGGCACCAGAGCTGACGGATAAAATGCTTGCGGAATTTCTGGAAATGGACTGTAATCTGCTTGTCAATCTGCATATTCAGTCAATTGACCAGATGAAAGCAATTAAACTGGTTAAAGCAAAAGTTACGGATATTAATCGCATGAAAATTGAGGAACAGAAAAAAGCGGTACGTTCAGGATATGATATGGACATTATTCCATCTGACCTGAATACATACGGTGGGGAAGCGAAAAGACTTCTGGAAGATTTACAGTCAAGGAATGAGCGAATGTTTCTTGTAACAGTGGTGTTTTTAAATACTGCGAAGAATAAACAGGAATTGGAAAATGTAGTATTTCAGACCGCTGGTATTGCACAGAAGTATAATTGTGCGTTGAAAAGGCTTGATTATCAGCAGGAACAGGGACTTATGAGTAGTTTACCTCTTGGAGTAAACTGGATTCCGATCAAAAGAGCATTAACGACCACATCAACAGCAATCTTTGTTCCATTTACAACGCAGGAATTGTTTATGGGAGGGGAATCTATTTATTATGGTTTAAATGCCCTGTCTAACAACCTGATTATGGCTGACCGGAAAAAACTGAAAAATCCGAATGGATTGATCGTTGGTACGCCGGGAGCTGGTAAGTCTTTTGCGGCAAAACGTGAAATTACTAATGTTTTTATTGTAACAAAAGACGATATTATCATATGCGATCCAGAGGGCGAGTATTTTCCTATAGTTCGAGCATTCAATGGACAGGTTATCCGTATTTCACCAACGAGCCATGATTATATCAATCCTATGGATATTAATGTTAACTACGCAGATGATGACGATCCACTTTCATTGAAATCAGATTTTATCCTTTCTCTCTGTGAGCTGATTGTAGGAGGGAAAAATGGTCTGGAGCCAGTAGAAAAGACAATCATTGACCGTTGTGTGCGTCTGGTATATCAGGACTATCTTGCTGATCCGGTTCCAGAAAAAATGCCGATACTGGAGGACTTATATAATCTGCTTCGTAAGCAGGAAGAGCCAGAGGCACAGCGACTTGCAACGGCGTTGGAAATCTATGTTAATGGTTCTCTGAAAGTATTCAATCATCGTACGAATGTTGAACTGAATAACCGTCTTGTATGTTTCGACATTAAAGACCTTGGAAAACAGTTGAAAAAACTTGGGATGTTGATTGTGCAGGATCAGGTTTGGAACAGGGTAACAGTTAACCGTTCTATCCATAAATCCACAAGATATTACATTGATGAGTTCCATCTTCTCTTAAAAGAAGAGCAGACTGCAGCTTACAGTGTGGAAATTTGGAAGCGATTCCGTAAATGGGGTGGCATTCCGACTGGAATTACACAGAACGTAAAAGATCTGCTTGCTTCGAGAGAAATCGAGAACATATTTGAAAATTCTGACTTTATTCTGATGCTTAACCAGGCTTCGGGAGACAGACAGATTCTTGCTAAGCAGCTTAATATTTCTCCGCATCAGCTTTCATATGTTACGAACAGTGGTGCCGGTGAAGGACTGATTTTTTATGGAAATACAATTATTCCGTTTAAGGATAGATTTGATAACACGCTTATGCTTTATGCATTAATGTCATCGAAGCCGGAAGATGTAGAAAAGCGTGAAAAACTGGGTATTAAAGGAAGAGATGATGATTAAAAGAGGAGGCAGGATGAAATGAAAAAATGGCTTGCAGGACTGATCTTTATGGTATCGGTTGTATTGTTATCCATTAGTATTTATTTCCTTATGGGAATGTTCATACAGGAAAGACAGGACAATCAGTTACAGCAGGAGTTACAGGAACTTATACAGGAGAAAGAAGACGAGCCGGGAGAAAATTCTTCCGGCGATTCTTTTATAGAAGTAGATGCTGGAATACTGGCATTGCATGAGGAAAATCCGGATTGTATTGGGTGGCTTACGATTGAGGGAACAAAGATAGACTACCCAGTTATGCACAGGCCCGGAGATAAGAATTATTATCTGCATCGGGATTTTAATGGGGACTACTCAGCAAATGGCTGTCTGTTTCTGGCAGAGGAGTGTGTGCCGGGGAATTCAGACAATCTGATTATTTATGGGCATCACATGAACAGTGGGAAGATGTTTGCTGATCTTGAAAAATATAAAGATAAGGGATTTTATGAGGAACATCTGACAATCCTGTTCCGCACTATATGGGGAAATGAACAGTATCAGATATTATCAGCATTTACAACACCGGTTTATACCGGAAATGATTTTAACTATTACAGCTTTATAAAAGCACAGAAAGGGGCAGATTATGAGTACTTTATTAGACAAATTAAGCAAAAAGCAATCTATGAAACCGGAATCACAGCCCAATATGGGGACAAGTTGCTTACATTGTCCACATGCGAATATTCACAGAGGAATGGGCGTATGGTCGTGGTTGCAAAAAAAGTGGAATAAACTGGGGGAAGATAATATGACAGATGAAGAGCTTTTAGAAGAATTATGTTTGGATTTAGAAGATGAAACTGAGGAGTTGGAAGATGAAAGTAAAGAACCCTGTGATTGGGATGAAGTAGAAGATGGAGATTATACAGATGAAATGGTAATCAATGAACTGAAAGACGATTTGTTTCATATGTATGTTCTGCTTGAAATGGAAAATATTTTGATGAATACGTTTCTTCATGGCGGTTTTGATATGGAAGAAAAACTGCAGGAGGCTTCCAATGTTTTTAATGGCATGGCAGGGGATATTTACATGAAATGGGAGAGAATGTTTGGAACAGATCTTAAAGGCAGGAGATGATAACCATGCAGGAGCATGAATATAAAGCAAGGGATAAAACTGTCCAGAAAATGAGCCGAGATGGACTTCGGGAAAAGAACCTCCGTAGTAAAAAGGAAAAACGGATTACCGGACGTGAGGAAGATGAGAAGAAGACAGCCGGACACAGAGAACAGGAATTGGATTTTGGAAAGGTAAGAAAGTCTCATATTGTAGAAGAGTCATCTGAGAAAGGAGCAGATGGAAAACACAGGTTACAATCCAGACATGCTTTTTTTGAATCGGAAGAAATTACAGAAAAAGAAGAAATGGAAAACTCAGAAATGAGTGAGGATAAGGCAGACGGAGAGAAATCTCCGTCTGTTTCACGTTCCAGACTTCGTAAAGAAAGTATCCGGGGCCATCCGGAACGAGAGGTCAATTATGATCCTGAAATGCCCGAATCGGACAGGCAGAGTCGAAAGAAAAAGATGGTTACAGCCTATGCAGCAAAAGAGCAGAAACGCTACCATGAAAAGTCAGAAGTTGATGAAAAATCAATGGAAGATTTTCGGGAAGAGATCAAAGGCAAGACGAAAAGGGAACAGACGCTAAAAGAACAGAAGAAATCAAAATCCCGTCTTTCCTTTGAAGATGAAGGCAAAGGTATGATTCCAGGCAGTGGAATGGCAAGAAAGGGTGCAACCGTTGTTTCTGAAACGGCATCTGCCTATGGTCAGAAAAAGATCAGAGAGGATACCGACGATAATGCGGCTCTTGATGCAGCAGAGCAAATGGAACTTGCGGGAGAAAGTCTTGCAAGAAAGTCAATTTACGTCCGGGAACGGTTAAAAGAGAACCGGCAGAGAAATAACCGGTTAAGGGAATCTGTGCTGGAAGAAATGGAAAAATCCCGCTTGCAGTTTGGAACTAGTGCTTCCAATGAGGCAAAAAAGGCGGTTCAGAAAGAAGCAGAGCAGAAAAAACAGTCTGCCTTAAAGAAATTACTGCAGAAAAAGCATTACCAGAAACAGTATCAGGCTGCGAAACAAGGAAAGGCTGCGAAAGATGCAGTGTTTGTAAATGCACAGCGATTTACGGAGAAAGCCAAGGCAGCAGTCAAGGAGATTGTGGCGCAGAACCGGAATATCCTTCTGACGATAGGAGTTATGGTTCTGCTTTTTGCATTGATGGCAACAAGTCTATCAAGTTGCGCTGCATTATTCCAGGGAGGTTCCAATGCCATTATTTCTACCAGTTATTCCAGTGAGGATGAAGATATTTATGCTGCGGAAAACGCTTATGTAGCATTGGAAAATGCACTGAATGAGCAGATCAATCAGATGAAGGCAAACCATTCCGACTATGATGAGTTCCAGTTCCAGATTGATGAGATTGGACACAACCCGTATCAGCTTATTTCTTACTTGACAGTCAAGTATGGCGGTTTTACCTATGCAGAGGTTGCAGATGAGATTCAGGAGATTTTTAAGGAACAGTATGGGTTGTATACGGACTCGACACGAGAAACTGTAACAGAAAAGAAAAAGGTCAGGGTTGGGGAATCACTGGGACAGGTGGTTACCAGCGGATATTGTAACTGTTCAATCTGTTGCGGGCAGTGGAGTGGTGGTCCGACTGCAAGTGGCGCATATCCACAGGCTAATCATACGATTGCAGTAGATGCTTCCAATCCATTTGTGCCAATGGGAACCCATGTCATTATGAATGGAGTGGAATATGTAGTAGAAGATACGGGAGCATTTGCAAGATATGGTGTTCAGTTTGATGTATATTATGGCGATCATGCTTCTGCATCAGCACATGGGCATCAGACTTGGGAAGCATACATAGCAGACAGCAACGGAAGTCAGGAAGTGGAAGTAACAACGACAAGAGAAGTGAACCGTCTGGATGTAACACTCACGAACCATAATCTGGATGCAGTTTTAAGAAACCGTATGACGGATAAAGAGCAGGAGCAGTATGACGCTTACAACAAATACTATGGAAATCGTGATTATCTGTTTGACATTAACAGTATTCCGACAGGCGGGGCGGGCTTTGGATATGATATTCCGGCAGAAGCACTTTCTGATCCGCAGTTTGCCAAGATGATTCGGGAAGCAGAAAAATATCTGGGTTATCCGTATGTGTGGGGCGGTGCATCTCCATCTACCAGTTTTGATTGTTCCGGTTTCGTATGTTGGGTAATCAATAACTGCGGAAATGGCTGGAATGTAGGAAGAACAACGGCAGATGGGCTTCGGTCTTATTGTTCCTATGTATCTCCATCTGATGCAAAGCCGGGAGATCTGATCTTTTTCCAGGGAACTTATGATACGCCGGGAGCGAGCCATGTTGGAATTTATGTAGGAAATAATATGATGATCCATTGTGGAAATCCGATTCAGTATACAAGTATTGCAAGTTCTTACTGGCAGCAGCATTTTATGGCATTTGGCAGGATTCATTAGAAGGGAGTAGACAAACATGAATATGCGATTGAAAAAGGTTCTGGATGATATTCAGAAAACAGAAGATAAGATTTTGGAGTTACAGGAATATGTAAAGAAACTGAAAATCCAGAAAAAGCAGATGGAGGATGCAGAAATCATCAAGGCGATCCGTTCCATGAAAATGGACAGCCGGGAGATGCTGACTTTTCTGGATGGGATTCAGAACGGAACGGTTACCATGCAGTTTGATGAGGAGGGCAATCTCTCTATGGACAGTTCCGAAACAGATGCAAAGAAAGAAGAGAGTCTGGAGAGAAATGTGGCAACCGGACAGGTAGAAGAAAGTGAGGATTTGGAAGATGAAGAATAAGGTAATGAAAAAAATTTTGATGGTCATGCTGTCAGCTACGATGCTGATTGGTTCTGCCAGTGTGACTGCTTTTGCACAGGCAAATGAAAATGCAGAACAGACCGAAGCAACAGAGCAGGTCATAGAAGAACAGCCTGCAGAGCAGCCTGCCACAGAAGGAACACCGTTTTCTATACCGGGAAACGGACAGCTTGTGGATGATAAGGAGAATGACAGTACCAAGCAGTTTCTGACTGTACAGACAAAGAATGGAAATACCTTTTATATGGTCATTGACCGTTCCGGTACTTCTGAAAATGTGTACATGATGTCACTTGTGGATGAAAATGACCTGGCAGAGTTCTTAGATGAAACCAAAGAAACGGAAAAGAAAGAGGAATCTGCGGTTGTTCTTCCAGAAACGACTACAACACCAGAACCGGAAACTACAGCACAGCCGGAAACAGAGGCAAAGCAGGAATCTGGCATTAACAAGATGATTGGATGGATTGCTTTGGGAGCAGTTGCAACGCTGGCATTGGGTGGTCTTGGCATGTTCGCTTTTGGAAAATTGAGAAAGAAAAAAGAGGACGGCATTGTAGAGGAAGGTCTGGAATTTGCTGATGACAGTTACATCAATGAAGATGAAGAAAATGCAGAGAATCAGCAGAAATAACAAAAAATCATAAGGTATGGAGAAAGGGCAGTTCTTTTGGGACTGCCTTTTTGACAGGAACAGGAGGAAAATATGGCAAAATTTTTAGTGATTGCAGAGAAACCAAGTGTAGCACAGAGCCTTGCAAAGAATTTATCTGCATATCAGAGAGAGGACGGCTATCTGGAGGGGAACAGTTGCATTGTCAGTTGGTGCCTGGGACATCTGGCAGAATATGCACCACCAGAAATTTATGATGAAAAATATGAAAAATGGCAGTTTGAGGATTTACCGATCATCCCGGAAGTATGGAATGTGCAGGTATCAGAGGATAAAAAGAAGCAGTTTGAAGTATTGTGCAGCTTAATGAATCGGGAAGATGTGGCGTATCTGGTCAATGGCTGTGACGCCGGGCGAGAGGGAGAACTGATTTTTAAAAGAGTTTATGATCTGGCAGGCTGTCAAAAACCAGTGAAGCGTCTGTGGATCAGTTCAATGGAAGATGAAGCAATTCAGAAAGGCTTCCAGACCTTAAAGGACGGGAAAGAATACGCAGGTCTTTGTAATGCTGCGGTGTGCAGAGCGCAGGCAGACTGGCTGATCGGAATGAACGCAACGAGAGCCTATACAACCAGATATTTTAAACGCCTGGTGGTCGGCAGGGTACAGACACCAACGCTTTCCATGCTGACAGAAAGAAAAGAGAAAATCGAGCATTTCAAGAAAGAAGCCTATTATAAGGTTTCTCTGTCAGATGGGAAACTTACAGTAACATCAGAAAATATCCAGTCTGAAGCAGAAGCAGACGAATTAAGAAAACTTTGTGATGGGGAAGAAGCAATGGTTACAAAAGTAAAAAAGGCGCAGAAACGAATTTCACCGCCGAAACTATATGATCTGACCAGTCTGCAGAGAGAGGCGAACCGTTATTTTGGATACACCGCTCAGAAAACACTGGATATGCTGCAGGAACTGTATGAGGAAAAGATGGTTACATATCCGAGAACGGATAGCCAGTATGTAACGGAAGATATGAAAGAAACGGTAGAAACACTTGCAGATGAAATGACAGATTTTCTCCCATTTTTGAAATCTGAACAGTCTGGAGGAAATGCAGAGCGTGTAATCAATAATACAAAAGTATCAGACCACCATGCAATCCTGCTGACAAAAGAGGCAGTAGAAAAAGGTATGGGAGGACTTTCAGATGGAAAGAAAAATCTTATGATGCTGATTGGACAGCAGCTTGTACAGGCAACCGGAGAAGATTACCTTTATGAGCAGACTGAAATTTCTGTACAGTGCAAAGAACATGAATTTGCTACGAAAGGAAAGCTGCCTGTGCAGATGGGATTTAAAGAAGTGGAAGAAGCCTTTCGGAAATATTGTGTGAAGGATAAGAAATCTGATGAACCAGATAATAAGACAGGACTTCCAGAAGTGTATGAGGAGGGAATGATTCTTGTTTCTGTGAAAGCAGAGAAGAGTACCCATTACACTTCCCCACCGAAGATGTTTACCGAAGATACTCTGCTTGCTGCGATGGAAACAGCGGGAAATAAGGAATTTGATTCTGAAACAGAGAAAAAGGGACTTGGGACACCGGCAACCAGAGCTAATATTATTGAGAAACTGGTATCTTCCGGGTATGCAGAACGTAAAGGAAAACAGATTCTTCCTACGGCGGCAGGCTGTGAGCTGATTCATGTAATGACGGAGAATCTGAAATCTGCAAGCCTGACAGCAGAATGGGAGAATCAGCTTCTGATGATGGAAAAGGGAAAAATTCGGGATGATGAATTTATGGATGGGATTGTATCTATGATTACTGAGATCCTTTCTGTATGCAGGGCGATTCCGGAAGAAGAACGAAGTCGTTTTCAGACTGCAAGGGAAGTAATCGGGAAATGTCCAATATGCGGTTCCGATGTATATGAGGGTAAGAGCAATTATTACTGTTCTGACAGAAGCTGTCCGTTTGCTTTATGGAAGTCAAATAGGTTTCTGGAAAGTATGAAAAAATCAATGGATAAAAAGATGGCTGTGGAGCTTCTGAAAAGGGGACGTACTCATATAAAAGGACTGTATTCCAAGAAAAAAGACAGCAAATTTGATGCTGACCTTGTACTTGGGGTGGAAGATGGAAAAGCCAGATTCAGTCTGGAATTTCCTAAAAAGAAAACAAACAGCAACAAAAAGAAAAAATAAAGAACTGACGGAAGGAGGAATAAGGTTATGGCTCGATTGGAAGATATAAGAGGTCTTGCAGAAGCACATGCATCCAGTATCAGCAGTTCGCCCAGGGACTGGATGAACTATCTGGATACCGCAGCCAGATTATACCGATACCCATTTATGGATCAGCTTCTGATTCATGCACAGCGTCCACAGGCAACTGCCTGTGCGTCGCTGGAATTATGGAATCAAAAAATGTTCCGGTGGGTAAACAGAGGGGCAAAAGGAATTGCCCTTATAGATGAAACCACGCAGAAAACAAGACTTCGATATGTATTCGATGTTCAGGATACCCATATGGTAAATGGTGGAAGAACACCGTATCTGTGGAAACTACAGGAAGAACAGCAGGAAGAGGTATTGCTTCACCTGGAAGAAGTTTATGGATTGGAAGCGAAAGATACGAAAAATCTTTCTGACGCTTTGATGGCAACCGCTAGGTATATGGTGGAGGAAAATCTGGAGGAGTATCTGGATGGTCTGTTGTATGTGACAGAGGGAACCTATCTGGAAGAACTGGAGGAAGATACCATCCGCAGTGAGTTCCGAAGTCTGTTGACGGACAGCATTTATTATACACTTGCTTCCAGATGCGGACTTGATCCAATGGAACGGCAGGAGGAAATGGATTTTGTACATATTACAGATTACAATCGCCTCTCTGTGCTGACATTCATTGGAAATGCCACAAGCAGAGCGAGTGAATCAGTTCTGGTGGATATTGGAAGATATGTACATCGCATTTCATTAGAAGAAATGAAAAAAGGTATTGAAAATTCAGAAGAAAGGAATTATAATAACTTTAACACATTAAATCACGAAAGCAAAGAAAACAACGATACTATTACAGAAAAAGAATATTCACAGGAAAATGAAGGAGGAAATGAGTATGGCACTGACATATCATCGAAAAGGGGATTATCTGTTTCCAAACCTGACAATTCAGGAAACAGAAGCACAGATCGGGAAATACGGAATGCTGCGGAGGACATTTCTGAAGGAGTACAAGAACAGCCTGTACCAGAGCCTGTTGCTGACCGGGAAATTGAACAGCCATCTGGAGGAGATCGAGAAAGCGGCACAGGAGAGATTGGAAGTACTGATGGAGAAACTGTTGGAGAAGAATCCGGCACCGTCGAAAGAGGAGAACCCGATGGCGTGGGCAGCACATATGAACAGTCTGACGGCAACAGCGGAAGAGAGCATCTTGACGGAATTGGTATACAGTTAATTGAAGATACAAGTGAAGATCAGTTAAGTAAAGCAGAGGAAGAAATTGCCTCTGCTTTATCTTTGCCAGAACTTCCGTCTGTAAATGAACAGAAACGAGAAATTGAAAACAGAGTAGCTGCCCTTTATGCAGGAGAGATTGCCATTCCAAGTGAAGTGGTCGATGAGGTTTTAAGAACCGGGGGAAACCGAAGTAAAAGCCAGCTTCGTATTATCTATAATTTTATGAGTGAACAGACACCGGAAGAATATACGGAGTTTGTAAAGCGGGAGTATGGAACTGGTGGAAAAGGTTTTGAAATCAATGGAATGGAATATTCTGTCTGGTTTGACGAAACCGGATTGCAGATTGCAGTAGGGCATACCGTTACTGATCAGATTCTGGATAAGGCGTTTTTATCCTGGGAAGATGTGAGTGGACGTATCCATCAGCTTTTGAAACAGGGTGAATATGCACCGCAGTCTGTACTCGATGTTGCAAGGGAGAACGCAGTAAAGGAACATGCCCAGTCACTTGCCTATATGAAAGCGGATATGGCAGAGGGTGTAGCGGAACTTGTTTTTGATGAAGAAGATTTACCATATCTTCGCAGTATTTATCCGGAAATAACAGATTATCTGGAAGAAAAGTTGTCAGATTCGCAGTGGCTGTCAGATATGAATGAGCGTCTGGAAGGACTGGCAATGGCTTATGAGGAAGATAGAAGCATTATGCGGTTCCGTACCTATAACCCAGTCAGAATATCCAGTCAGTTCCAGAAATTTGCAGCAGAAGTGGTTCCATACAGTGCCAGGGAGGAATTTGCATGGCAGGAACATAAGGTGTTTATTACTCAGGATGAAATAGACGCTTTTCTTGCCGGTGGAGGTCCTTATTCTGATGGCAGGCTTTCTACCTATTCGTTTTATCTTCTGAATGAAGATGATAAAGCGAGAACAGATTTTATTAAGGAAAAATACGGTACAGGTGGTTGTAGCCACGCTTTATGTGGTGCAGATAATTCCCATGCAGATTATGACGGAAAAGGGTTGAAACTGGAGAGAGGAACCTATGGGAATCCAGATACTTCGGTGTTGCTTCCCTGGGCAAAAGTGGCGAAAAGAGTCGGTTATCTGATTGATAATCAACAGTTTTTACATTCTGCTGATTATTCCCGTATGCCAGATTATGAAAGGGAACGAATTGCAGGGAAAGTGATCAGCTTTTATGCAAGACTGCCAGAAGAAATTGAGCGTCCATTTAAACAGGATTTCTTCAATGAAGAAGCAAAAAAAGAATTACCTGCTATGCTGAATGATTCGGAACAGGCACAGAAACTGTTACAGGCGATGGACGATGCACTGGCAATGCTGCCATTGGATTTTGAATCAGTAAATGAAACTTATGAGAAGAAATTACAGCTTTTAACAGAAGTACATCAGTATGTGGAGGGCAGCTATACGATTTTCCCGGCACAGGAAGTAGCAGAGCAGACGGAAGGCTTGACAGGATACCAGATGTCTTTATTTGACATTATGAGTAATTCTGAACCAGAGGAAATTACGGAAGAACCGGAAGTAGAAGAATCGGCTGTAGAAGTGGAAGAGATACAGAATGAAGAACCAGAGGCAGATCCGCATATGTCCTTTGAAGAAGCAAAAGAATTGTGGGAAGATGGCTTTTATGAGGATGATTATGTATTAAAAAGTCGTGTAGGCGAACTGATCTATGACAGTATGGATACAGTTGGAAAATCTGTAGAGGATTTTTCCGAGGAACAGATGGCGGTTATCCGAAAGCTGGCTGAACAGGAGCGTATGTTAGAACCAGTATTGAATCCAGACTTTTCACCGGAACAGATGCAGTTGGTTTCTGACATTTCGGAAAAACTCTGGAATGATAATGGCAGATGGCAGGAGGATATGATCGAGCCATATACAGATCATGTCATGAATCCAGAAGAAATTACCAGAGTACGACAAGAACTGGATTTACAAGAATCAGAGTCTGAGCCAGAAGATGTAGTTGTACAGGAACAGTGGGACGAGAATGTATTTGAATATCAGGGGTATCATTTTGAACCAGTGGGGATTCTTCCGCAAGGTCTGGAAGGAAAAGAACTGGTAAACCAGACAAGAGGAAATACAGAATTACATTTGACTACCTACGAGCGAGAAGATGATATTTTATATTCCTATGCAGGATTTTACGAAGCAAGTGGTTCATCAAAAGCTGATATTTTCCGGTGTATGGAAACTGGACGAAATTATATTCCAGGGGAGAACGAACTGTTTGGCTATGAGGGAGAATTTTTGCCATATCTGCAGAATGAACAGGTGCAGGAACAGGAACCTCATAACTTCCATATTACGGACGATGACCTTGGTGCTGGCGGTCCGAAGGCAAAGTTTAAAGCAAATATGGAAGCTATCCGGCTACTGAAAGAACTGGAACAGGATCAGAGATTAGCAACACCGGAAGAACAGGAAGTGTTGTCGAGGTATGTTGGATGGGGCGGTATTCCCCAGGCTTTTGAAGAAAGAAACAGTGCCTGGGCAGAGGAATATACACAGTTAAAAGGAGTCCTTACGCCAGAAGAATACAGTGCAGCAAGGGCATCAACGCTGAACGCTTTTTATACTTCTCCAACAGTCATCAAGGCAATGTATGAAGCACTTGGAAACATGGGACTGAAACAGGGAAATATCCTGGAACCGTCCTGTGGAGTAGGAAACTTTATGGGACTTTTACCGGAAAGTATGAGTACCACAAATATGTATGGTGTAGAGCTTGATCCGGTTTCCGGGCAGATTGCAAAGCAGCTTTACCAGAAGAACAGGATTGCAGTACAGGGATTTGAGGAAACCAGTTACCCGGACAGTTTTTTTGACTGTGTGATTGGAAATGTACCGTTTGGGGCGTATCAGGTCAGTGACCGCAAGTATGACAGATACCATTTTATGATCCATGATTATTTTATTGCAAAATCCTTAGACCTGGTACGTCCGGGAGGAGTGGTGGCAGTTGTCACATCAAGCGGTACAATGGATAAACAGAATCCGGAAGTCCGACAGTATTTTGCAAATCGGGCTGATCTGCTTGGGGCAATCCGCTTACCGAACAATGCTTTCCAGAGAAATGCCAATACCAGTGTGGTTGCGGATATTCTGTTTTTTCAGAAAAGGGACAGGGCTGCAATCACAGAGCCAGACTGGGTACAGTTAAAAACTACATCAGAAGGCTATACGGTCAATTCCTATTTTGCCGACCACCCGGAAATGGTACTTGGGGATTTCACAACAGAAAGTACCCAGTACGGAAAACAGGAAGTGACGGTAAAGGCAAAAGAGGGAGCAGATCTGGCAGAGCAGTTAAAAGAAGCGGTAAAGCATATCCAGGGAACTATTACAGAGCAGGAGATTTCGGATACGGAATTGGAAGAACAGGTGGTATCCATACCGGCAGATCCGAACATTAAGAACTTCAGCTTTGCACTTGTCGGAGAGGATATTTATTACAGGGAAAATTCTGTTATGAATAAGATGGAACTTCCCGTTGTGACAGGCGAACGTGTCAGAGGTATGGTTGCCATCCGGGATGCAACAAACAGGCTTCTGGAACGGCAGTTGGATGAATGCAGTGATGAAGAGGTTGCCAGCTTACAGGCTGAGTTGAATCAGGTTTATGACAGTTTTACTGCCAAGTATGGACTACTCAGCAGCAATGCAAATAAAAGAGCGTTCAGCATGGACAGCAGCTATTGCCTTTTGACTTCCCTTGAATTTCTGGATGAAAAGGGCGAGTTGAAGCGGAAAGCAGACATATTTACGAAAAGGACGATCCGCAGGGCAGAGCCGGTAACATCGGTAGATACTGCAAGTGAGGCACTGGCGGTATCTATCGGGGAAAAGGCGAAAGTGGATATTCCTTATATGATGGAGCTTACAGGGAAAACAGAGGAAGAGGTCACAGAGGAGCTTACAGGTGTTATCTTCAAAAATCCGCTTACAGATAAATGGGAGCCATCCGACGAGTATCTTTCCGGGAATGTCAGGGAGAAGCTGAACGTTGCAAGGCAGTTTGCAGAAAACCATCCGGAATATATGGTCAATGTGCAGGCACTGGAACGGGTACAGCCGAAAGACCTGGATGCTTCCGAGATTGAAGCAAGGCTTGGTGCAACATGGATTTCTCCGGACTATATTACAGAGTTCATGGCAGAAACATTCCATACACCACGACACCATATCAATTATGAGCGTATTAAAGTGCAGTATGCGGAAGTGACTGGACAGTGGAATGTAAAGGGAAAGAATGTGGATAGCAGCAATAATCCACTTTCCACATCAACTTATGGAACACAGAGGGCAAATGCTTATAGATTGTTGGAGGATGCGTTGAATCTGCATGATACAAAAATTTATGACACAATACATGATGCGGATGGGGAACACCGGGTACTGAACCGAAAGGAAACTACTCTGGCGCAGCAGAAGCAGGAACTGATCCGGGAGGAATTTAAAGAGTGGATCTTTAAGGATATGAGCCGACGGGAAACGCTCTGCAAGATTTATAATGAACGGTTTAACAGTGTAAGACCAAGAGAATATGATGGCAGTCATATCCAGTTTGTCGGAATGAATCCGGAAATTAAGCTGATGGAGCATCAGAAAAATGCGGTGGCACATATTCTTTATGGAAATAATACCCTGCTCGCACACTGTGTAGGTGCAGGCAAGACATTCCAGATGATCGCAGCTGGTATGGAGAGCAAGCGTCTGGGACTGGCACAAAAGAGCCTTTATGTGGTTCCAAACCATTTGCTGGAACAGTGGGGAAGCGATTTTTTACGCTTGTATCCGGGAGCAAATGTTCTGGTGGCAACAAAGAAAGATTTTGAACCGGCAAACAGAAAACGGTTCTGTTCCAGAATCGCAACAGGGGATTATGATGCGGTTATTATTGGACACAGCCAGTTCGAAAAAATCCCGCTTTCTAGGGAAAGACAGATTGCATTGCTTGAAGATCAGATTGCAGATATTACATTTTCTATTGAATCAGCAAAGACGCAGGTTGGAGAGCAGTATACCGTTAAACAGATGGAAAAGACGAAGAAAACCCTGAAAGCAAAACTGGAAAAATTAAATGACCAGACACGAAAAGATGATGTTGTGACTTTTGAGCAGTTAGGCGTGGACAGGCTGTTTGTGGACGAGTCACATTATTACAAAAATCTTTTTTTATACACTAAAATGCGGAATGTGGCAGGCATTTCACAGACCGATGCACAGAAAAGTTCAGATATGTTTATGAAATGCAGGTACATGGATGAGATTACCGGGGGAAAGGGAATTACGTTTGCAACGGGAACACCCGTATCAAACAGTATGACCGAATTATACACCATTATGAGATACCTCCAGTATGATACTTTAATGAATATGGGAATGGGGCATTTTGATTCGTGGGCAGCTACTTTTGGAGAAACTGTTACGGCAATCGAATTGTCACCGGAGGGCTATACTTTAGTAGGACGATAAATAATGCGTTCCTAAATTGAAAATAGGTTATCAAAGTCGGTTTCAGAACTTCAAAAATTTTTTTGATTTTTTTGAAAAACAGTTCCGCTTTGTACCCCTATTTTCTCCTATTAGCAGAGGGAGTAATCCCTGTAATGCTAAATCGGATTACATAAGGAAAGGAGGATAAGAGAATGTCAAGGAGTTCAAAGATTACAGCACTCTATGAGCGTTTGTCGAGAGATGATGATCTTAATGGTGAGTCAAATTCAATCACCAATCAAAAGCAATACTTGGAAGATTACGCCCGAAGAAATGGTTTTACGAATATCCGTCATTTTACTGACGATGGTTTTTCGGGTGTAAATTTCAATCGTCCGAGTTTTCAGGAGTTGATTAAGGAAGTAGAAGCAGGAAATGTCGCAACGATTATTGTTAAGGATATGAGCCGATTAG
>OFLZ01000819.1_pt1 | contig 20974 bp, 16 predicted proteins | sample 1541321 | NCBI WGS metagenome assembly OFLZ01 (sample SAMN04209223, study PRJEB22552) | human gut metagenome | biome: gut; material: feces | host: Homo sapiens | place: USA: Oklahoma | reverse complement strand
TGTGGAATGCCATCTCACTGGAATCGACTTCATGGTAAGATCCGTCGTATACGTTAGCGTAAACACCAACTACAGGGAATCCTCCAAGGATACCAGACTTCATAGCTTCTTCAATACCTTCACCTACTGCCGGGATGTATTCCTTCGGAATAGCTCCTCCAACTACAGTAGACTCGAACTTGTATGTCTCCTCACCGTTGACATCCATTGGCTCGAATTTAACTTTACAGTGTCCGTACTGTCCACGTCCACCAGACTGTTTTGCATATTTGCTGTCGATATCCACTGCTTTTGTGATGGATTCTTTGTAAGCAACCTGTGGAGCACCTACGTTTGCTTCTACTTTGAATTCACGCAGAAGTCTGTCTACGATGATCTCAAGGTGAAGCTCACCCATACCAGCAATGATTGTCTGACCAGTTTCCTGATTTGTATGCGCACGGAATGTCGGATCTTCTTCTGCAAGTTTTGCAAGAGATTCTCCAAGTTTACCCTGAGAAGCTTTTGTCTTAGGCTCGATAGCGAGCTCGATAACTGGCTCTGGGAATTCCATGGACTCTAAGATAACCGGATGCTGCTCGTCACAGATTGTATCTCCAGTTGTAGAGTATTTAAATCCGATTGCAGCTGCGATATCTCCTGAGTAAACTTTATCAAGTTCTTCACGCTTGTTGGCATGCATCTGAAGGATACGTCCAACACGCTCTTTTTTCTCTTTTGTTGCATTCAGAACATAAGAACCTGAGTTCATTGTTCCTGAGTACACTCTGAAGTATGCCAGTTTTCCAACGAATGGGTCTGTCATAATCTTAAATACGAGAGCAGAGAATGGTTCGTCGTCTGAAGAATGTCTCTCTACTTCGTTTCCATCTTCATCCACACCTGTGATAGCCGGGATGTCTAATGGAGATGGCATGAATTCGATAACTGCATCCAGAAGTTTCTGAACACCTTTATTTCTGTAAGCTGTACCACAGCAAACCGGAATCGCATCACATGTACATGTAGCTTTTCTCAGTGCCGCTTTCAGTTCGTCTACAGAAGGCTCTTCTCCTTCCAGATATGCCATCATCAGATCGTCATCTAATTCACAGATCTTTTCAACCAGCTCTGTATGATACAGTTCTGCATCTTCCTGCATCTCTTCCGGGATATCAATGATAGAAATATCATCACCTTTATCATCGTTGTAGATATATGCTTTCATTTCAAAAAGGTCGATGATTCCTTTGAATTCATCTTCTTTTCCGATTGGAAGCTGAATGCAGATTGCATTTTTACCAAGTCTTGTCTTGATCTGTTCTACTGTTCCGTAGAAGTTTGCACCTAAGATGTCCATCTTGTTGATGAATGCCATTCTTGGTACATTGTAAGTGTCTGCCTGACGCCATACGTTTTCAGACTGTGGCTCAACACCACCCTTTGCACAGAAAACGCCGACAGCGCCGTCCAGTACACGAAGGGAACGCTCAACTTCTACTGTAAAGTCAACGTGTCCCGGAGTATCAATGATGTTGATACGGTGCTCTAAAGCGCCCTCTTTTGGTTTGCAGTTTTCCTGCAGAGTCCAGTGGCAAGTTGTAGCCGCAGAAGTAATTGTAATACCTCTTTCCTGTTCCTGCTCCATCCAGTCCATGGTAGCATTACCTTCATGAGTATTACCAATCTTATGATTAACACCGGTATAGTAAAGAATACGCTCTGTTGTTGTAGTTTTACCTGCATCAATATGAGCCATAATACCGATATTTCTGGTTCTCTCTAATGGATATTCTCTTCCAGCCAAGGTTTTTTCCTCCTAATATATTGTAGTTCCCCGAAACAAAAAGTCCCGGAGAACATGCCATTTGCTTAAGCCGCCAATCTGCGGCTGCCGCTTTGGCTCTTAGAAACGGTAGTGAGCAAACGCTTTGTTTGCTTCTGCCATTTTGTGCATATCTTCTTTTTTCTTTACAGATGCTCCTGTGTTGTTAGCAGCATCCAGGATTTCGTTAGCTAATCTTTCTTCCATTGTCTTCTCGCCTCTCTGACGGGAGTACAATGTGATCCAGCGAAGTGCAAGAGCCTGTCTTCTGTCAGCTCTAACTTCGATCGGCACCTGATAAGTAGCTCCACCGATACGTCTTGCTTTTACTTCAAGTACTGGCATGATGTTGTTCATAGCCTCTTCGAATACTTCGATCGCCGGTTTTTCAGCTTTTGCTTCAACTCTTTCAAATGCTCCGTATACAATCTTCTGTGCTACACCTTTCTTACCATCTAACATGATGTTGTTGATAAGTTTGGTAACAACTTTATTGTTGTATATTGGATCCGCTAATACGTCTCTTTTCTGAGTATGTCCTTTACGTGGCACGGTCCTTCCCTCCTTAATCATGATTTCCGGATTCTTCCCGGGATTAATTCATCGGTACTCACATGTGTCTTTCTATGGAATCACAATTCATGTGTCGCGGCCGCGGGACGATTGTATCTAAATCCGCAGCCCTAACTTATTGAACGTATCGTCCAATAAGGTACGATAATCATAGTTCTGTTTGTGATACGATTTAACTATTTAGTTACTTCTTTGCTAAGCGCTCTGTTTCTTATTTAGCGTCTTTTGGTCTCTTAGCGCCGTATTTAGAACGAGCCTGTCTTCTCTTAGCAACACCTGCTGTATCAAGTGTACCTCTGACGATGTGGTATCTTGTACCTGGCAGGTCCTTAACTCTTCCTCCACGGATCAGAACAACGCTATGCTCCTGAAGGTTGTGTCCTTCTCCTGGGATGTAGCTTGTTACTTCGATTCCGTTAGAAAGACGAACTCTGGCGATTTTTCTCAGAGCTGAGTTAGGCTTCTTAGGTGTAGCTGTCTTAACTGCTGTACAAACACCTCTCTTCTGTGGTGCAGATACATCAGTTGCACGCTTCTGAAGGGAGTTCCATCCTTTCTGAAGTGCCGGTGCTGTAGATTTCTTTTCAGAAGTCTGACGTCCTTTTCTAACTAACTGGTTAAATGTTGGCATTCTTTTTCACCTCCTATGATTTCACTCGTTGTCTTCCGGCTTATGCCGAAAGGGCTGCAGATAATGGTTCATTATCTGATATTTGCGCACAAAAACAGAATTTCTCCTGTGCACGCTAAACTAGTGTATTACGTTTTTTCCCGAAAGTCAAGGGATTTTCTAAGATTTTCTGCAACTATTCTCTCTTTTTTATCCGAGGAGCCAGCACCATACCGGAAGTGTGAATAATGACAGGATGGTCGTGACAAAGATCATTCCTGTTGCATATCCCTCATTTCCATGATATTTGGCAGACAGCAGTGCAGTTGTCACCGGTGTCGGCATCCCCCCAATAATAACCGTAATTCCCCGAAGTAATGCAGGAATCGGAAGCAGTGCGGTAAGCCCGAATAAAATTGCCGGGATCAGGATCAGTCGGACAATGGTGTAAAGCACCATTGTTCCATCCAGTATTCCTTTCGGATTCATCTCTGCCAGCATCATGCCCACCAACATCATACTGAGGGGTGTATTACAGCTGCTGATCCCTGAAATCGTATTTTCCACACTTACCGGGAAGGACATTCCTGCGATCATAACGAAAAGTCCCAGATAGATGGCCACAATACATGGATGTGTCAGCACCTTTTTTACCAGACTTTCACTTTTTTCTTTCATAAAACAGGATGTTCCCACACTCCACATAACGATCCTCACCGGAAGCATAAACACGGAAGCATAAAACAATCCGTTCGTTCCATAAATCCCTTCGATCACAGGATTTCCGAGAAAACCGCCATTTGAAACGATTGTTCCATATCGAAGCGGCTTTCTCTTATCCGGTTCAGCCTTTCTGTAAAAGATACAGCTCATTATTATAGAAAGAATACAATACCCTGTCGCAAGAAACAGAACCTGGGCAAAGCTTTTGAGCATGCTCCACTCCCATTCCATCTGAAAGGAATGGAAGATATTAAACGGCAGTGTAACATACAGACAGAAATTGACCATGTCTTTGCGTCCTGTCTCTCCAATGATATTCTTTTTTCTCACCAGGAATCCGACTGCAACCAACAGAAACATCATCAGCTGCATGTTTACCATATTTGTAAATGCCATTTTTAGTACGCTTTACCCCAATATACCATGTGCTTCGCCGGTTTTCCACAGCATACACACACATCTGAAATCTGTTCCTGTTCCTCTGGAATACATCTGGATGTCACTCCGCCTGTCTGTGCTTTGATTTCTTCTTCACAGGCATCATCTCCACACCACATTGCTTTGATAAATCCGATCTCTTCCTGTGCCACTTTCACCATCTCATCCATATTTGCTGCTGTGTGGATATGAGAATCAAGGAATGCTTTCGCTCTCTCAAACATATCTTTCTGAATTGTCTCCAGGATTTCGGACAGTTTTTCTGTCAGCTCATCCATTGCCACTACAATTTTTTCTCTTGTGTCACGGCGAACGACAACAACCTGACCATTTTCAATGTCTTTTGGTCCGATCTCAATACGTGTCGGAATTCCGACCATTTCCTGCTCGCTGAATTTCCATCCCGGGCTCTTTTCAGAATCATCGATGGAAGCTCTGTATCCTGCTGCCTTCAATGCTGCAAGCAGTTCATTAGCTTTATCAAGCACACCTTCTTTGTGCTGTGCGATCGGGATCACTCTTGTCTGAACCGGCGCAATGTGCGGCGGAAGTACCAGACCGCTGTCGTCTCCATGTACCATGATGATTGCACCAATGATACGGGTAGACAGTCCCCAGGATGTCTCATATACGCTGTGCAGTTTGTTCTCTTTATCAGAGTAGCTGATTCCGTATGCATCCGCAAATGCATTTCCAAAGAAATGGCTGGTTCCGGACTGCAGTGCTTTTCCATCATGCATCAACGCTTCAATCGTATACGTATCCTGTGCTCCTGCAAATTTCTCACTTGGAGTCTTTCTTCCTGTCACAAGCGGAATTGCCAGATCGTCTTCTACGAAGCTCTTGTATACATCACGCATCAGAAGGGTTCTCTCCTCTGCTTCTTCATAAGTTGCGTGGATCGTATGTCCCTCCTGCCATAAGAACTCTCTGGAACGAAGGAACGGTCTTGTTGTCTTTTCCCATCTCAGTACAGAACACCACTGATTCCAAACTTTTGGAAGATCTCTATAAGACTGTACTGTTTTGCTCCACAGATCGCAGAACAATGTCTCGGATGTCGGACGGATACAAAATCTCTCCTGTAATTCTTCCATTCCACCGTGTGTCACCCATGCCACTTCCGGTGCAAATCCTTCGATATGATCCTTTTCTTTCTGGAGCAGGTTTTCCGGGATCAATACCGGAAGATATACATTTTCTACCCCTGTCTCTTTAAAACGTTTGTCCAGATTTGCCTGAATATTCTCCCAGATCGCATATCCGTTTGGAAGATAATTCAAACATCCCTTCACTCCTGAATAATCACACAATTTTGCTTCCCGTACCACATCTGTGTACCACTGTGCAAAATCTACCTCTCTGGCTGTAATGGATTCTACCAGTTTTTTCTCTTTTGCCATGACGTTCTCCTTTTCCTTTTCTTTCTTTTTGTTTCTTCTGGGAAGTGCCCTGCCCTGTATTTTCATAAAAAAAGCCGAGCCTTCCTTCCCGATAAGGGACCGAAAGTCTCGGCGGTACCACCCTGATTAACCACACATTCTGTGATTCTCTCTTACACCGTTAACGCCGGTTCTACGCCGCATTTTCATGCGAAAGCTCCCAGGCCGGTTCTATACCCTTTCCGCAGAAGCCTCTCACCTGACTGCTTCTTCTCTGTGCCGTTCTGTGATATATACTAATCCTGTTCTTCGCTCATCAAATATATTCATCGTGAATTTTAACTGAATTTTTTGCGATTGTCAAGCAATCAGCAACATACAATCCGACACATTTTAGAAAAATTCTATTTCTTTTTCTCCGGCTCTCCTTCCGGGAAGATAATCTTAAACACAAAGAAGAAGATTACCATGGAAACACCGCCTGTAATAAATGTCACAAGCAGATTATAGATTGCCGGCGGTACATATGCAGATGCAATCGGCATCCACAGGTTATTAAATCCGTTACAGATCAAAGAGATCACGATCCAGGCAATAAAGTACCACATTGCCTGATACACCGGATTCCCCTTGCTCTTAAATGTAATATTTCTCTGCAATGGGAAATTGATGCACTGTGCCAGAAAAGAACCCACTTCATAACTGATAAAATATCCCAGGCCTCCACCAATGATCACGGCGCCGCTGGCATCTCTCAATACATTATATCCCAGCAGACTCCATGTGAAATCCACACCCAGAATATGCATCTCTTTCTGTGGCCACATAAACTCCGTTCCGGCCAATTCCAGTCCCAGCCATCCCGGCATAAAGGTAAATACCAGGTACTGAAATACCGTAACTCCCATGCTGAATACGAAAAAGTAGAAAATCTGATACACCCATTTCGACAACTTCGGATGTTTCGTTTCAAATTCTTTCCATATACTCATCCATTTTTCTTTCATTTTGTTGTCACTCCATTTACTTTTTATTTGGAAAGTTTTGCTTCATACGCTTTGTTTTCTTTCCGATTCCGGAAGAATCCGCCGATCACTTTTTTAATTCCTTTCAAGAAATGTCCGTTCACGACCGTTACCATTCCTTCCACCATTTCCATGCTGACCATACCATTCGTCATCTTAGCAATTCCGCGGAATGGCATGTTATAAATAAACAGAACATTCAAATCCGGTTTGCCTTTTTCTTCACTCTTTTTCTTGATCTTTGTCAAAATCTTGTAGATCAATCTGGCAAGTCCGCTCTTTGCATAGTACATCTGGCACATCGCATCGTTTATTCCTAAATTTCCGGACCACTTTCCGGAAGGGATCGGATGTCCCAGAAGTTCTTCAAATTCTGCATCGGAAATCTGCTGTACGATTCCGGTATAGTAATAAGGCAGTTTTGCAGGATTGTACGGATACTCATTGGACGTTCCCTGTACCCAAAGTTCACTCTCCAGCTTGATATCTGCCACACTTGCCCCGATCATGATCCGGTACGCACCCTCTTCGATTTCCCAGCCATTTGTTTTTACATTCCAGTAACGGAACGTCTTATCGTCAAATTCCATTCGGACTTCTTTGCTTTCTCCTGCCTTCAGGAATACTTTCTGAAATCCCTTTAACTCTTTTTCCGGACGGAACACAATCGCATTCGGCAATCCAACATAAAGCTGTGCCACCTCTGCACCGTCGCAATTTCCTGTATTGGTCAGCGTGAAGGTTGCTCCCTTTGCATCCACTTTCAAATCCGAATATGCAAAGGTTGTATAGGACAAACCGTAGCCAAACGGATACTGCACTCTGACCTTGCTTGTATCATAATAGCGATAGCCGATGTAAATACTTTCTCTGTATTCTGCATTGCGCTGTGTACTTGGGAAATGTCGAAATGCCGGAGTATCTTCATGGCGGAGCGGATAGGTTTCACTCAGTCTTCCGGATGGATTCACCTTTCCGGTCATGATGTTCAGCATTGCACTTGCTCCTGCCTGTCCCGTCAGATATCCGTGTAAAATTGCCTTACAGCAATAATGCCACGGCATTTCAATCGCGGAACCTGCGCTTAACACTCCGACTACATTTTCATTCACCTGCACGATTGCCTGCAAAAGCTCAATCTGATTCTGCGGAATCCGCATATGCGTACGATCCAGCCCTTCCGATTCACTCAACTCATCCAAACCGAAACAGTAAATCACTACATCTGCAAGTGCCGCCAGGTCAAGCGCCGCTTTCTTCATCGCCTCATCCGCTTCCCCGGTCCGTTTATATCCTCTGTTGATTCCTACAACCTGTAAGTCATAATTGCCGATCGTTTTTTCAATGGTTTCCAGATACGTCGGATTGACCATAGAAGATCCTGCCCCCTGATATCTCGGCTCAAATGCAAAATCTCCGATTACAGCCACCTTGCTTCCCGGTTTCAGTGGAAGAATCCCGTCCGTATTTTTCAAAAGCACTGCACTCTCTTCCGCAGTATGTCTCGCAAGTTCGTGATGCGCGGTCTCCGAAAATGTATGCTTCTTTCCCTCTGCATTTTTGCTCAAAGTCAGAACCGCATCCAGCAGATCATCCACACAGGCATCCAGCGCTTCCATTGTCAAAGCCTTCTCTTCGATGGCCTGGATAATCTGTCTTGCCGAATCCAGCCCCGGTGCCGGCATCTCCAGATTGGATCCCGCTGCCACACCTGCGACATGGTCATTGGAACCTCCCCAGTCTGTGATCACAATTCCATCGAATCCCCATTCTTTTCTCAGAATATCCTGCAGCAAATGTTTATTTTCATTGGCATAGGTGCCATTTACTTCATTGTAACTTGACATCATGGACTTTGCCTTGCCTTCTTTTACAACAATCTCAAATCCAGTCAGATAAATTTCACGCAGCGTTCTCTCATCCAGCACAGAGTTCATCGCCATACGACGCAGCTCCTGACTGTTTACTGCGAAATGTTTTGGACAGGCATACACACCCTGACTTTGAATTCCTTTCACATAAGAAGCAGCCATTTTCCCTGCCAGATATGGATCTTCCGAAAAGTATTCAAAATTTCTGCCGCAAAGGGGACTCCGTTTCATATTCAGTCCCGGCCCCAGAACAATGTTTACTTCCTGGGCAGCCGCTTCTTCACCGAGCGCAATACCGATTTCTTCTCCCAACTGCTCATCCCAACTGTTGGCAACGGTTGCCGCCGTCGGGAAACAGGTTGCTTCAAGAGAAGCATTCAATCCCAGATGATCCCCTGCTCCTGCCTGCTTACGGATACCGTGAGGACCGTCAGAACAGAAAATCGACGGAATATCCAGTCTCGGAAAATCTCTTGTCTGCCATACATTTTTACCGCTCAGAAAGGCGGCTTTTTCTTCCAATGTCATCTTATTGATCAAATCTTGATGTTTCAATTTCGTTTCTCCTGTATAACCATGTGGGAACTGCTTTCATCCCTATATATGGAAGTGGAATCGGGAGGATTCCCAATTCCTGATACTTCCTGAACATTTTGTTTTCCTATGCTTTCACTTTATCATCATTCGAAGTTTACTCCGCATCTGCGGCTTTTACTTCTTTTGCAAGTTCTGCATTTCTCTTTTTGAATCTCTTGATTGCTGCAATCTCAAGTAAGATCATTCCTGCTGCCAGGATCGTATCAATTACGATTGCTGCGATCTGCCATGTCAAAAGACCTGTCTGCAGGTTTTCCGGCGCATATGCACGGCTATTTACTACTGTATACATAATGTTCTTACATGCCTGACGCATTGCCCAAACACTGGTTGCGCTCTTTGTATCTGTTACATGGTTCGTCTCTGTGTCGTAAGCAACCAGCATACAGTCATTTCCGTTGCGGATCATACGGTCCGCATCCTGATATCCGTATACTCCATAGTAGTCTGTCAGAACAAATCCACGGAATCCCCATTCCTCGCGAAGAATGTTATTCAAAATTTCTGAACTTGCTCCTGCCGGCTCTGTTCCATAGAAGTTGAAGGCTGACATGACTGCTTTTGCTCCTCCTTCTTTTACACACATCTCAAACGGTTTCAGATAAATCTCACGTGCAGACTGCTCGTTGAACCATGTACAAAGCTGATTTGTACGGTTTGTCTCCTGATCGTTCAAAGCAAAGTGTTTCAGATAGGCATATACGCCTTCTTTCTCTGCTCCGGCTACTGCTGCTGCAGCGATTTTTCCGGAAAGGAACGGATCTTCTGAATAATACTCGAAGTTACGTCCTCCAAAAGCACTTCTGTGGATGTTCATAGCCGGTGCATACCATCCGGATACGCCCATCTCATCCGCCATTTTACCGATGCTCTCTCCAAATGCATCTGCAATATCAACATTCCATGTGTTTGCAATGATAACCGCAGAAGGGAATCCGATGGAGCCGGTTCCTGTAAAGTTATTGTTGATAGATGCCGGTCCGTCACAGTCAATCGTCTGTACTTTTCCGACACTCTTTGCTGCTGATGTCTGATAACCGCCAAGCGCGATCATAGTATCCATTTCCTTAATCGTTAACTGATCCAGAAGCTGATCCCACTGTGGATCATCGTAATCCACACCTCTTAAGTCAACAAGTTCAAGACCGTTCTTCGCACCTGTTGTCGGCATTTCATCCTCTTCGTTATTATAATCTTCCGGATTATAATTGCTGTTGTTCATGAATGTTGCCTTATCTTCTTCTGACATTGTAAAGTTTGTCGGAGCTGCGGTAGCTTCTTTATAGTTTGCAAATCCATTTGCACGTGACAGATAAACCAGATCTCCATTGGCAGCATCCAGCTGGTTTGTTGCTGTTGTCTGGTCTGTAGAACGTGCATTGTCACCACTGTATGTGATTGTCTTATCTACTGTATGCGTCTTTGTATCTACAACTGTGTGGGAATCTGTACGAAGAGAAATCTCATAATCCCCTTTTTCCAGCACATATGCTTTTGCATTGTTGTTATCGTAAGACGCCATGTCTTCTTCTGTAAATGTGACTGTTACTGTTTCACTTGCTCCTGGCTCCAAAAGCTCTGTCTTCTCAAATCCGATCAGATTTACAGAAGCTTTCTCAATTCCACCATCTGTATACGGTGGATTGTAGTAAATCTCCACAACATCTTTTCCTGCTACATCACCTGTGTTGGTAACAGTTACGTCAACAGAGATTGTGCCGTCATTTACCTTCAGCTCTCCCATTTTCTGCTCAAAGGTTGTGTAGGAAAGTCCATATCCAAATGGATACTGTACCATTTCGTTGTAGTTAAACAATCCTTCCTCTGCGGCAGTCTCATAGAAGCGATATCCTACATAGATTCCGTCTGTGTAGTTTACAAAATTCGGTACAAAACCATCCACTTCAAATTCATCCATGTTGTCATATGCAAAGAATCCGAAGTTGTTGTATGTAGGTGTCTTTGTCAGATCTTTTACAAATGTGTCACTTGTTTTTGCAGACGGATTGGTTTCCCCTTTTAAAATAGAACCAAGTGAATTAAATCCAGACTGTCCTGTTCCCGGACACCAGATCACACTGCTGATTTCCTCATACTCATCTACAAATCCAAGTTCCATTGCATTTGCCGCATTTACAATTACGATAATATCTTCATAATCTTCTGCCACACGCTCCAGCATTGCCTGCTCTCTGTTTGTCAGTTCCAGGAAATGTTTGGATGCATCCAGGTCATCTTTCTGATCACTGATGCGAAGTCCGGAAGCACCAAATGTACCGCCTTCTTCAAATGTATCTTCTACTTCCGGATCCAGGCTCGTTGGAAGATCTGCACCTTCTCCGCCGGAACGGGAAACCACTATAACTGCTGTATCAGAGTATTCTTTTGCAGCTTCAAAGATACCAGCCTCTTCATATTCTTCGATCGTAGGTTCCGGGATGGTCCAATCCTGTCCCCACATTCCGACTGTCGGGCGTGTTTCTCTGAAATCTTTATAAAAATCAACCAGTTCACTGTTCACTTCAAATCCTGCATTCTCCAGTCCTTCCAGCAGAGAGACTGTCGGATATGCATCAGAAAGTCCGCCGGATCCTGTTCCTCCGTATACCGGATTTGTGGAAGCCCATCCAAATACGTTCAGCTTTGTTCCTTCTTCCAGCGGAAGTCTGCCTTCCTCATTTTTCAGAAGTACGATCCCCTCATCTGCAATCTGCTCACAAAGTGCTGTTGCAGCATCTGAAGTCTCTTTCTGAATATCACTCTTTTCTGTTGCCAATGAAATCATACTGGACATAGGTCCCCAGCAGATCATATTCACAATTACAACAAATGCAAGAAGAAATGCGATCCAGCTCTGTGCACGGATCAATTTTTTCTTCGGTTTCGGCAGCTTCTTAACTGCAATCGTGATAACCACCGCAAGCGCAAGGATTACACCAAGTGCGATCAGATACGGTTTGCATGTGTTCAAGACGTTGATCACGTCATCAATGTTAATTGCTAACATCTTTTGTTCCTCCCTTTGTTTGTGATGTCTGCATTGTATCAAAAATAAATAAACCACGCCAAAATCTGCACAAACTGCTCTTTTTCTGCACAACTTGTATTTCACCTTGTGTAATACTTACAAATAATACAGATTCATTTTATGCACTTTAACCAATTTCATTTCCCATCGCAACAACGGCATCTCTATTTTTCATTTACATCTATCAGATTGCTTCTGTATTTTATTTTTCCGGTCAACACATCATCATAAAATTGCAGCTTTGTATCAATATACTGCATACTATTTTGTATCTCCTGCTGTCTTTTTTCCAACATTTTCTTTTTCTGTTCTAATATCTTCTTTCTCTCAGAAATAGAGCGTTCTCCTTCTAAACACAAATCAACATATTCTTTCATCTCAACAATGCCCATACCGCATCGCTTCAGACAAGAAAGACTTTTTATCCATTCCACATCTCTCTCATCAAATATCCGATAATTATTGTCACTTCGCTTTACATTTGGAACCAATCCTTGGTTACAATAGTATTTTAACGTTTCATATTTCATATCTGTCAATCTACATACTTCTTTCATTGAATACATACTTATTCCTCTTTTCTAAAAACTATTGACCGGTAGCTACTACCGAGTTTTATAATTCTATTGTACTTAAGCCACAAAACATTTACAAGGAGGAATATTAAATGGAATATGTAACATTAAATAACGGTATCCAAATACCCAAATTAGGTTTTGGAGTATTTCAAATTTCCAAAGAGGATTGTGAACGCTGCGTGCTTGACGCAATTGAAATTGGTTACCGGCATATTGATACAGCACAGTCTTACTTTAATGAAGAAGAAGTCGGAAATGCAATTACCAAATGTGGTGTTTCAAGGAAAGAACTTTTCATTACCACAAAAGTATGGATAGACAATTACGGCTACAAAAAAGCAAAACAGTCCGTCTTAAACTCGATGGACAGATTAAAAACAGATTACCTTGATCTGGTTTTGCTGCATCAGCCTTTTTCAGACTATTATGGTGCGTACAAAGCCTTACAGGAATTGTACAAATCTGGTAAAATCCGTGCCATCGGTGTCAGTAACTTCTATCCGGACCGGCTGGCAGACATGGTTGCTTTTAACGAAATACCACCACAAGTTAACCAGGTTGAAGTAAATCCATTCCATCAACAGACTGCTGCCCAAAAAAACATGATAACCAGAAATGTACAAATGGAAGCATGGGCGCCTTTCGGAGAAGGAAAAAATAATATGTTTACAAATCCAGTACTAAAAGAAATCAGCGAAACATATCAAAAATCTGTCGCTCAGATTATTTTACGCTGGCTTATGCAAAGAGATATTGTTACCTTGGCAAAATCAACACATATTAACAGAATGAAAGAAAATTTTGAAATCTTTGATTTTAAATTATCCGAAACAGATATGAAAAAAATCACCAAATTAGATACTAACACAAGTTTGTTTTTTAATCACCAAACTCCCGAAGCAGTTGATATGTTTGTAAATATGATCCAGGACCGAAAAGGAAAACTATAAATTCCATACATAGCCACAGCGGTGTTATATGTTTCACACCCAAAAGAAAACGACCGGATTTGTGTATATTCACCAACCCGGTCGTTTCTTTGTCTCTATATGTCCTTTACATCTTCATCGGAATCAGCACCTTCAGCACAAACCAGTTATCTTCTATGTTTGCGCTGACCTCGCCGCCATATTTCCGTGCCGTATATCGAAGACTCTTTAAACCATATCCATGAAATTGCGTATCGTCTTTTGTCGTAACCGGAAAGGCTGTGCCAAAATCCATCTGTTCCTCACAGTAATTTTCAAATCGGACAACAAGAAAATTCCTCTGCGCACAGGCAGTCACATGAATCAGACGTTTTTCCTTGTCTGCAATCTTTTCTTCGTATTCGATTGCATTGTCCAGCGCATTTCCAAACAGCGAACAAATGTCCATCGTATCCATAAAAGAAAATAAGGTACCATCCACCACACAGGTCATAGAAATATGTTTCTTCATGCACTGCAGCATCTTCGCATTCAAGAGCGTATCCAGTACATCATTTCCCGTCCGGTTCTGCGCCTCAAAATTTCGGATTTCTTCTTCCATTTTATCGAGATAAGCTGCTCTCTGCTCTGCATTCTCCTGTGCCCGAAGCGCAATGATATGGTGCTTCAGATCATGATACTTATAATGGATCAGATCCATCGCCTCCTGAGACTGCTGATACTGTACATATTGATTATGCAAAATATTCTGCACACTTTCCAGTTCATGCCGAACTCGCAGATCCACCCGCTGCACATGGAATGCATACAAAACCGCAACGCCTCCCAAATCTACCAGTGTCCGCACATTGAATATCTCTGTTGGAAATGTTCCGCTAAACGGTGTTGTCAGAGAGACAAAACCCAGATTGCTGATCAAGAAAACAGATAATCCAATAATCACACAGGATATCAGCTCTTTGGCAGTCACCAGAATTTCTTCTTCCTGATTTTCATATTTTCGGTAGCACAGCCATGTCAGTAAGAATCCAAGTCCATAAGTCAAGATTAGAAATCCAATCCGAAAAACAGGATGCCGCCATCCTAAAGTAAAATATCCAAAGCAATCTAACTGCCATTCCAATGATGCCACACATTCCGCTGTTACAAATGCCCTCACACAATAATATCCCGTATCTTTCAGACTGATATCACAACAAATGGCAAGAAACGCATACATAATCGCAATTGCGCCCGCCATACAGATCATCCACCAGATTCCTTCTGCACCGGCCGTCATCTGCAGAAATCCCGCCTGTATAATCAGTACTCCCATTGAGATTCCTGCCAGTTTCCATCCCTGTACACGCCTTTTCACTTCCAATATACAGATCAGACATGCCAGCCATTCCGCCACTGCAGTATATATTCTGGGAATGTCAGGAAGCACATCGTTTATCACTGTCTCTGTCATTTCAAATCTCCCCAGTACTTTGTCAGATCCTGCATGAACGCATTCATCCGCGGGCGGCTGATCTGCAGTTTTTCACCTTTTACAACAGCACACTTATCCTGGATTCCATCCACATGTTCCAGATTGATCAGGTAACATTTATTTCCTCTGGAAAATCCCAAACCGCTCAATTCCCCTTCCACCGCTTTCATCGTTCCCGAAATGAAATAATCACCGCCTGACGTGTGATAGATCAGAGTATGCCCCGAGCTTTCCACATAATATATATCTGCGACATCCACCCGCATAATGCCGCCCTTTGCATTCAACGTCGTATAGGTACTTTTCCGTTTCTTAATCTTGGAAACTGCTCTCTTTAACTTTTCATGAAACGCAAAATAAGAAACCGGCTTTAACACGTAATCCAGAGCAGCCACTTCATACCCCCGGATTGCATACTGAGTCATATTTGTAATAAAAATAATCACAACTTCCGAGTCCATCTTCCTGATTTCCTCTGCCGCAGTCATTCCATCCACAAACTTCATCTGGATATCCATCAGGATCATGTCAAACTGTGCCTTATATTCCGAAGTAATCGCATCACCGTCCCGATAGACGGTAATATCAAATTCTGTTCTTTCACTTTTCTGATATTCCTTCAGATATCCAGTCAGCTGACTGACATAATAGTCTTCATCCTCTACAATTGCGATTCGTATCATCCCTGTACTCCTGTGTTTTATGCATGAACGCCGATCTGCAGCAATTTCTGCTTTAATTCATTCTCCAGACGCAGCATCTCTGCTTCTGCTTCCTGACGTTTCTGTCTTCCATCCTGCTGGATCTGCATCACCTCATCCAGTGTTGAGATCAGGGATTCATTGGTTGCTTTTAAGGTCTCCATATCTACGATCCCGCGCTCAGATTCTCTGGCTGTCTCTAAGGTTGCCATCTTCAGCGTATCCGCATTTTTCTTCAGCAGCTCATTCGTCATATCCGTCACTTCCCTCTGGGCTGCTGCGGCCTGCGCGGAATGTGCCACTCCAAGTGCCAGTACCATCTGGCTTTTCCAGAGCGGAATGGTATTTACGATGGTGGACTGGATTTTTTCTACCATAACCGTATCGTTATTCTGTACCAGTCGGATCTGCGGGGCTGTCTGCACAGAGATCATCCGTGTCAGTTCCAGGTCATGGATTTTCTTTTCAAATCTGCCGCACATCGATTCCAGATCTCTCGCTGCCTGTGCATCCTCTGCAAGGCCGCTGGTCTGTGCTTTCAGCAACAACTCATTCAGCTTTCCTTCCCGCACTTCTTTGAGCTTTTTCTTTCCCGCCAGAATATACATGGTCAGTTCTTTAAAATAAGTCAAATTCAGCTCATACATCTTATCCAGAATTGCAACATCTTTCATCAACTGTACCTGATGTCCTTCCAACGCCTGACAGATCTGATTGATATTCGCCTCTGCTTTTGCATATTTAGACTTCAGCGCCTGGATTTTATTTACCTGCTTTTTGAAAATCCCAAAAAATCCCCGCTCTTCTTCCTCATCAAAATCTTTCAGTTCCTTTACAACATTTCCGAGAAGCTCCCCTACTTCTCCCAGATCTTTGGTTCTGACATTCTCCAGCGCTGTCTCCGAAAAATCTGCCATCTTACTCTGTGTTCCTGCGCCATACTGCAGGATCATGGCAGAATTCGTCAGATCGATCTGACTTGCAAACTGATCTGCCATCTTTCTCTCTTCTTCGGAAAGAACGCTTTCATCCATCAACGGCTCTTCTTGCTTTACAACCGGCTGTACTTTTTCTTCCTCCACAAATGGATTTAATGTCAAGGTTGGGGTTGTCTGAAACTCTTTCAATTCTTCACTCATCGTTTTCCTCCTGTTGAAAAGTCATTTTCCGTAAGTCCTTCCTGCGCCAGCATGGTCTTCAGCACAGAAATATCCGAAGATACATCCCACGCCGTATCCTGAAACAGATCGTCCAGAAGCTTTTCAAACGCCATGTTCAATGTATCCAGCGTATCTTCAATTTCTTTTTTGGAAGAAAGAATATTTTCTCCCTGCACTGGCTGTGCATCCAGTTCCTCATATGCTTCCAGAAGCTTGACCGCTGTTGGAAGATAATATTCCATGAGTCGACGGATATCCGTCACCGCCTCCGGATTTTGCTCTACTCTTTCAAAAATCCGCTTTGTCAAAAGCTCCATCCGGGACATTTTTTCAGAAACCACTTCTCCCGGAATCGCATCATTACACTCTCTGATCTTACGAATGTATCTGTTGCCTGCTTCGATGACTTCCTGCACTTTCGGATCCAGGCCTGCCCGCCTGTCCGCATCCGCCTTTTGCTGTTCTTTCTTTTCCTGCTCCTGCATCTTTTGCTGCTTCGCCTGCGCCATCAGTTCGCGATACTGATCATATGCCGCTTTGCTCGTCATCAGACAAACTTTCTGGTCATCCAGATATCCCTGTAAAAACCACCCCTTGCGGATCATCGCTTCCAGATCTTTTACAACAAACTTCTCTTTCTTGTGCATTCTTTGTGCCAGATCTTTGATATTGCCGTATTCTCTGCCATGTAGTTCTTCGATATAAGTCTGAAACCGATTCACCTGGCACATCATCCTGCTGCCTGCTGCCCCAAGTACTGTAAATACAATCAAAAAAATCATCTGGATCGTGACTGCCACAGAAACTCCAACACCTGCTCCCATCAGCATCCCTGTGACTCCAGTGATCACACTTCCAATCAAAAGACAAACCGCAAAGCTGTATCCTGTAATTGCCATAACCATACCTGCGATCTTCCTGCCTCGCATCTTCGCATACAACGTCGGACGTTTTAACTGGTTCAGATCCAGGTTCTGCCATCCATTCTGTGTTCCTCTGCCTTGTGTATTCTGATACGTATTCTGTTGATACCGGTATCCCTGACGTGATCCACGCATCCCTCCTGTAAATCCATGAAGGGCGCTGTTCACGGTATCTGTGATCGTCTGATTTAATCTTCGAAAGTCTCTGGAGTCCACCGCATCCTGAACTGTCCGCCTGATGTCTTCCCCAAACTGTTCCCACTCCCAATTCGTCCTCATATCTGTCATCCACCTCCTGCTGTGATCCAATCCCAACTGTACTTCATTTTGCAGATCATTCTATGTAAATCAGTTTAGAGAGGTTTGCTGCAAAAGTCAAGAATCCCTTGACCACTCTTTTATTTTATATGATAATTGTAGCAGATTTCACAAGAGGAGCATAAACAAAATGAAACCACATATTTTATACGAAGATCATGACATCCTGGTATGTCTCAAACCAGCCGGAACCCCAACCCAGACCCATCGTCCGGGACTTCCTGATATGGTCAGTATTCTCAAAAATTATCTCCATCAAAACAGTCCGTCTAAAAAGCCGCCATATCTTGCCGTCATCCACCGGTTAGATCAGCCTGTCGAAGGACTGCTCGTATTTGCTAAAACACCTGCTGCTGCAAAAGAACTGAACCGACAGCTGCAAAATTCCGGATTTGGCAAATATTACCTGGCGGTTTTATCCGGCTGCCCCAAAACTTTAGATGACACTCTGGAAGATTTTCTGGTTAAGGATGGACGTACCAACACCTCCCGCGTCTGTTCCAAAGAAACACCCGGCGCCAAACTGGCACGCCTTACTTATCATATCGAACACACAGATGGACTCCATTCTCTTGCCGAGATCCATCTGGATACCGGGCGCCATCACCAGATCCGTGTACAGATGGCACATCTCGGCTGTCCGATTGCCGGAGATAGAAAATACGGTACGGCAGAAACAACGTTTCAGCAACTGCAGCTTTTTGCCTGCCGTCTGCAATTTTTGCATCCAAAAACAAAAAAGCACATGGAGTTTACCCATGCGCCTGATCTAACGTCCATTTTCAGGGACTGACAGCTGCAATTTTCCACAGATAAATGCCTCGGAAATACGGACTCACAATTCGTACTTCCAAGGCATTTTCCTATTTTGTACGTTCTACAAGTTACATTTCTTCAGCCGGTTCCGCTTCTAACGCTTCCTGATACCTCTCCAGAATCGTATTCTGGATCTTTTCTCTTGTTCCGGAATTGATTGGATGTGCGATATCACGATATTCCCCATCCAAAGCTTTCTTGCTCGGCATCGCGATAAACAATCCTTTTTCTCCTTCAATCACTTTGATATCATGAACTACGAATTCATTGTCAATCGTGATTGAAACAACTGCTTTCAACTTTCCTTCTTTTGTCACCTTGCGCACACGAACATCTGTAATCTGCATACTGTCCAAGTCTCCTTTCTCCGCCTGCATTACTGTCTCAGTCTCTTATAATGCATACCTCTCGTTTTTCTCAACTACTACCTTCACTCCGTTTTCCCCAACATGTCTGGTATTGGCTCTGATCGTATCTCTGCTTTCTACGATACAGTTTTCAATGTATGTATTATCGCCAAGATATACATCATTCAGAATGATCGAGTTCTTGATCACACAGTTATTGCCCACAAATACTTTCTTGAAAATCACGGAATTTTCTATGGTTCCATTGACAATACTTCCGCTTCCTACAAGGCTGTTTTTCACAACTGCTCCCGGATTGTACTTCGCCGGCGGCAGATCGCTGACCTTGGAATAGACATACGGAGCATCCTTGAAGAAATATTTTCTTACTTCCGGCTTCAGAAAATCCATATTTGTCTGGTAATATGCATCCACTGTTGAGATATTACTCCAGTAGCTGTTTATCTTATAACCGTAAATTTTCTTCAGATTCTTATAACGAATCAGAATATCGGTTACAAAATCATGTCTCTCATCCTCTGCACAGTGCTCGATAAAATCGATCAAAAGCCGTCTTCTGATCACATAAATTCCGGTAGAAATGGTCTGAGATTTTGCCACCATCGGCTTTTCCTCAAACTCCTCGATCCTTGCAGATTCATTCATGCGCACCGTACCAAAACGAGTCGCATCTTCCCCGTCTTCGAGATCTTTACATACAACGGTAATGTCTGCTTTCTTTGCAATATGATACTCGAGTACTTTATTATAATCCAACTTATAAACCGCATCACCTGATGTAATGATCACATAAGGCTCATGACACTTTTTCAGAAAATCCAGATTCTGGTAGATTGCATCCGCAGTTCCTCTGTACCAGTCCCCGTTATTTGCTGTGATCGTCGGTGTAAATACATACAGACCACCTTGCTTTCTTCCAAAATCCCACCATTTGGAAGAATTCAGATGTTCATTTAACGATCTCGCATTATACTGTGTCAGCACTGCCACTTTCTGGATATGCGAATTTGTCATATTGCTGAGTGCAAAATCGATTGCTCTGTAACTGCTTGCCACCGGCATCGCCGCAGCTGCACGTTTCGCTGTCAGCTCCCTCATTTTTCTGCTGCTTCCACCTGCCAAGATAATCCCTACTGCTCTCATGAACGTTCACCTGCCTTTATTAATGTCTCGCCGCCTGCAAGCACTCCATCGTTGTAATCTTCCGGCACGGTATAACCACTGATTGCAGTATTTTTGCCAATCTGTACATTGGATGGAATTCTGGAGTTTTCTCCAATCGTAGCCAATCCGCCACTGTAAATATTCGGTTTTTCTTTGTTCGGAACCTCGCTTCCGATTCCGATCACAACATTGTTGCCAATCTCAGTGCCTTCCGCAATAATCGCCTTGTCTATCACGCAATTATCTCCGATCACAACATCACGCATCAGGATAGAATCCCGCACGATACTGCCTTTTCCGATCGTAACTCCTCCGCCTAATACGGAATTATGTACTTCTCCATATATCTCAGAGCCATTGCTGATAATGCAACGATCCACCACGGACTGCTCAGAAATGTACTGTGGAGGAATATTGGCACTGTTCGTATAGATCTTCCAAAATTCTTCATACAGATTAAACTCAGGAATAATATCAATCAGCTCCATATTG
>OFLZ01000811.1_pt1 | contig 21110 bp, 17 predicted proteins | sample 1541321 | NCBI WGS metagenome assembly OFLZ01 (sample SAMN04209223, study PRJEB22552) | human gut metagenome | biome: gut; material: feces | host: Homo sapiens | place: USA: Oklahoma | reverse complement strand
CTCCTGCACGTCAAGCAGATGCTCTACCAGCTGAGCTAACCGTCCATATTCTGTTTTGCTGTAGTCAGCTCAATTATGATAGCATAGGATGGAATAAAAATCAAGCCCTTTTTGCAAAAATCTTCAAAAATCTTTCCAGGGGCTGGCCGGAACGCCTCTGCCGGAGGGGCGGGAAAGCGGGCGAAGGCTGGGAGTTAAAAGGTTATCGTTGCCCCTTTTTTATAGGTGTGCTATAATAAGATGATTACAATAGGAAAGGTATCGCAGAATGAGAGTATTGGGCATCGACCCGGGCTACGCTATCGTGGGATGGGGCGTGGTGGATTACGCGGGAAACCGCTTTGCACCGGTGGATTTTGGCGCGGTGTGTACCGACGCCGGCGTGCCGTTCGAGCGGCGGCTGGACGAGGTGTATGCGGGCGTCAAAGAGGTCATCGAGCGGACGCAGCCGGAGGTGCTGGCCATCGAAAAGCTGTTCTACCAGCACAACCAGACCACCGTCATCGGCGTGGCCGAGGCGCGCGGCGTCATTCTGCTGGCGGCGGCGCAGGCGGGCCTGCCCATCTACGAGTACACCCCGATGCAGGTCAAGCAGGCCGTCACCGGCTACGGCAAAGCCGTGAAAAAGCAGGTGCAGGAGATGACCCGCATCCTGCTGCATCTGCCCGCCATCCCCAAGCCCGACGACACCGCCGACGCGCTGGCGATGGCCATCACCTTCTGCCACACCAACGGCAGCCAGCTCAACCGTTTTGTACGGCGTGTGCCGGGGCCGATTTGAGGTTGTCATTATGATATACAGCTTAACCGGAAAGATCATCAAAAAGACCCTGAACGCTGTGGTCATCTGCTGCGGCGGCGTGGGGTACTACGCCCAGTGTCCGGCCAGCGTGGCCGGTGCGCTGCCCGGCGTGGGAAACGAAGCCACCATCTATACGGTGATGAACGTCACCGAAAACGACGTCAGCCTCTACGGCTTTGCCAGCGAGGAGCAGCAGGCCTGTTTTGAGCTGCTCACCTCGGTGTCGGGCGTGGGCGCGAAAGTGGGCCTTGCCATCCTGAGCGTCATGGAGCCCGACCGTGTGGCGCTGGCCATCTCGGCGGGCGACCACAAAGCCTTCAAGGCCGCGTCCGGTGTCGGCCCCAAGCTGGCCCAGCGGATCGTACTGGAACTGAAAGATAAGGTCGCCAAAGGCTTTGCCGCCGGCATCGGCCTGGAAAACGTGGCGGGCGCTGCTTCGGACACCGCCGCCGCACAGGGAGCGGGGCAGGCCATCGCCGCGCTGGTGTCGCTGGGCTACAGCCAGAGCGAAGCCGCACTGGCCGTCTCCAAGATCGATGGCACGCTCCCGGTGGAAGAGATCATCAAGCTGGCGCTGCGCAGCATGGCGGGCAGGAGGTAAACGATGCAAGACGATACCGCGCTCTATGGCGCAAAAATGATGCAGCCCGGGATGACGGCGGCGGACAGCGAGGAAAACAACCTCCGCCCCCAGCATCTGGAGGACTACATCGGACAGGAAAAGGTCAAGCAGAACCTGAAAATCTATCTCGAAGCGGCCAAGCGCCGGGGCGAGCCCATGGACCACATCCTGCTCTACGGCCCTCCGGGCCTGGGCAAGACGACGCTGGCGGGCATCATCGCCAACGAGATGGGGGTGCAGATCCGCATCACCAGCGGCCCGGCCATCGAAAAGCCCGGCGACCTCGCCGCCCTGCTGACCAATCTGCAGGAGGGCGACGTCCTCTTCATCGACGAGATACACCGCCTCTCCCGGCAGGTGGAAGAGGTGCTTTACCCGGCACTGGAAGATTACGCGCTGGATATTATGATAGGCAAAGGCCCCAGCGCCCAGAGCATCCGCATCAATCTGCCCCGGTTCACGCTGGTGGGTGCGACCACCCGTGCGGGCCAGATCACCGGCCCTCTGCGCGACCGCTTCGGTGTGCTGCTCAAGCTGGAGCTCTACAGCCCCGACGAGCTGAGCAATATCATCATCCGCTCGGCGGGCATCCTCGACCAGCCCATCACCCCCGAGGGTGCTTATGAGCTGGCGAAGTGCAGCCGCGGCACGCCCCGTGTGGCGAACCGCTTCCTCAAGCGTGTGCGCGACTTTGCCACCGTGCTGGGCGACGGCGTCATCGACCGGGATGTGGCGCTGCTGAGCCTCAAGCGGATGGACGTGGACGCGCTGGGTCTGGACGAACTGGACCGCAGCCTGCTCCGCGCTATCATAGAAATGTATAACGGCGGCCCGGTGGGCCTGGAAACACTGGCCGCAGCCCTCGGCGAAGAGGCCGTGACGCTGGAAGACCTGTGTGAGCCCTACCTGATGCAGATGGGCTTTCTGACCCGGACGCCCCGGGGCCGCTGTGCCACCCGGCTGGCGTATGAGCATCTCGGCCTGAAAGCGCCTGAGAGCAGCAGCGCCGAGGACAATGGACAGCAGAGCTTATTTTAAGTGAGGTATTTACTATGGGAAAGTATTTTGGTACCGACGGTGTGCGCGGCGTGGCCGGTGCAGACCTGACCTGTGAGATGGCGATGCTCATCGGACGCGGCGCTGCCGCCGTGCTGACCAGCAGCACCGGCCACAAGCCCCGTATCCTCATCGGCAAGGACACCCGCCAGTCCGGTGATATGCTGGAAGCTGCCCTGACCGCCGGTCTGTGCAGCGTGGGCGCGGACGTTGAGAGTCTGGGCGTCGTCCCCACTCCCGCCGTGGCCTATCTGGTGCGCAAGTACAACGCCGACGCCGGCGTGGTCATCTCGGCGTCTCACAACCCGATGGAATTCAACGGCATCAAGATCTTCGCCGGCACCGGCTACAAGCTGCCGGACGAGGTGGAGAACGAAATTGAAGCCTATATCGACAATCAGTGCGCGGGCCTCAAGCTGGCCACCGGCGGCGATGTGGGCCGCGTGACCTGCCGCACCGACGGCATCAAGGACTACACCGACCACCTGTATGAGTCCATCGACGGCGACCTGTCCGGCCTGAACATCTGCATCGACTGCGCCAACGGTGCCTCCGCAGCAGCAGCCCGGCAGCTGTTCCCCCGTCTGGGCGCAAAGTGTACCTTTATCGGCGTGGAGCCTGACGGCAAGAACATCAACGCCGGTGTGGGCAGCACCCATCTGGACAATCTGGAAAAGGCCGTCGTCGAGGGCGGCTTTGACTGCGGCATCGCCTTTGACGGCGACGCAGACCGCTGCCTCGCCTGCGACGAGAAGGGGCAGGAGATCGACGGCGACAAGGTCATCGCCCTGCTGGCCATGAACATGAAGGAAAAGGGCTGTCTGGACGGCAATACTGCGGTCGTCACCGTCATGTCCAACCTGGGCTTCATCAAGTTTATGGAGTCCCAGGGGATCCGCACCGAGAAGACCGCCGTCGGCGACCGCTATGTTCTCGAGAACATGCGGGAGAACGGCTACGCCATCGGCGGCGAGCAGAGCGGCCACGTCATCCTGCTCCACCACACCACCACCGGTGACGGTGAGCTGACCGCCGGCAAGCTGCTCAAGCTGCTGGCCAAGAGCGGCAGGAAGATGAGTGAGCTGAACGGCATCTACGCCCAGTACCCTCAGGTGCTGGTGAATGTGGCGGCCAATGCCGCCCAGAAGGCTGCCTACAAGGAAGACAAGGTGCTGGCCGACTTCATCGAGAACGAGCAGCAGAAGCTGATGGACATGGGCCGTGTGCTGGTGCGCGTCTCCGGCACGGAGCCGAAGATCCGCGTCATGGTGGAGGGTCAGGACCTCGAGGCCATCGACCTGTGCGCCAAGCGCATCGTGGATAAGATCAACGAGCGGATCATCAAAGGTTAAGATAGAGATAAAAAGCAGGAAGGAGGACGCATATGCGCCCTGCAGATACATGGAAAGACTACGAGCTGCTGGATGCCACCGACGGCAACCGGCTGGAACGCTGGGGCGAGACGCTGCTTGTCCGGCCTGACCCGCAGGTGGTGTGGAAGACGCCCCAGCAGAGCCCCCTCTGGGCCAGGGCGGACGCCGTTTACCATCGTTCCAATCAGGGCGGCGGCGAGTGGGAGTACCGCCGCCGTCTGCCCGAAAAGTGGAAGATCACCTGTGGAGAAGGGGAGGATAAGCTGACCCTCATCGTCAGCCCCACCGGCTTCAAGCACACCGGCGTCTTCCCGGAGCAGGCCGTCAACTGGGCCTGGTACGCCAGGAAGATCCGCGCCGCAGGCCGGCCCATTAAAGTTTTGAACCTCTTCGGCTACACCGGCGGTGCAACGCTGGCCTGTGCGGCGGCGGGCGCTATCGTCTGCCATGTGGATGCCTCCAAGGGCATCGTGGCCTGGGGCAAGGACAATGCCGCCGCCAGCGGCCTCGCCGACCGGCCCATCCGCTGGCTGGTGGACGACTGCGCCAAGTTCGTCGCCCGCGAGAAGCGCCGCGGCAACACCTACGACGGCATCATCATGGACCCGCCGAGTTATGGACGCGGCCCCGGCGGCGAGATCTGGAAGCTGGAAGACTGCATCTACGACCTCATCAGCCAGTGCGAAGAGGTGCTGAGCGACAAGCCGCTCTTCTTTGCGGTCAACAGCTACACCACCGGCCTTTCGCCCGCCGTCATGGAGTATATGCTCAAGACGACGCTGATCCCCCGCTTTGGCGGAAAGACCAGCTGCGACGAGATCGGCCTGCCCGTCTCCGCCACCGGCGGCGTCGTCCCCTGCGGCGCGACGGCGATTTGGGAAGAATGACCCTGAAAGGCTCTCCCCTTGGGAGAGCTGGCGCGTGAGCGCCTGAGAGGGCAAGCCCGTGACTCAAGGGCTGCTTTACAGCGATGATCAGCAGCCTTTGTCAGAGGGAAGTTATCGCTGAGCAGTTCTTTCCATGCTGACATCCTTGCCCTCTCCGTCACCTTCGGTGCCACCTCTCCCAAAGGGAGAGGCTTATACGAAGCGAGAAAGCTTCAACAAAGAATCTTAAAGAATGGGGTACAGCCCCTTTCAGAGGGGCGCACCACCAGAAAGAGAAAACAAATGAGTGAAACGATACTGACAGCAGAAAACTTAAAGTTCCGCTACGACTCGGAGCAGCCCGGCTACGCGCTCAACGGCGTCTCCATGCAGGTCGGGCGGGGCGAGTTCGTGGCCGTGCTGGGCGCAAACGGCTGCGGCAAATCCACCCTTGCCAAGCACTTCAACGCCATCCTCCTGCCGGAGGAGGGCAAGGTGTACGTCGAGGGCATGGACACCGCCGATGATGACAAGCTCTATGACATCCGCCAGACCGTGGGCATGGTGTTCCAGAGCCCGGACAACCAGATCGTCGCCACGGTGGTAGAGGAAGACGTGGCTTTCGCGCTGGAAAACCTCGGTGTTCCGCCGGAAGAGATGCGCCGCCGCGTCGATGACGCCATGAAGATGGCGGGCATCTACGAGTTCCGGGAGCGCGCACCCCACAACCTCTCGGGCGGCCAGAAGCAGCGCGTCGCCATTGCGGGCGTCGTCGCCATGCGTCCCGACTGCCTCATCCTCGACGAGGCCACCGCCATGCTCGACCCTCGCGGCCGTGAGCAGGTGATGCAGACCATCCACCACCTCAACAAGGATCTGGGCATCACCGTTGTGTCCATCACCCACTATATGGAAGAGGCCGCGCAGGCCGACCGTGTTCTGGTGATGAGCCAGGGCAATGTGGTGATGGAAGGCACCCCGAAAGAGGTGTTCAGCCAGACCGAAAAAGTCCGTTCTCTCCGCCTCGACGTGCCGCAGGCCGCAGAGCTGCGGGATGGGCTGGTCAAGGCCGGCATCCCCATGCCCGAAGGCATCATCGACACCGGCGAGTGCGCACAGGCTCTGTATGAGCTGCTGAAGTAAGGGGGGACGGAAACATGGCAAGCATTATCAAAGTAGAACACCTGAGCTATGTCTACAACCCCGGTATGCCGAACGCAGTCACCGCGCTGGACGACGTGAGCTTTGAGGTGGAAGAGGGCGATTTCGTGGGCATCATCGGAGCCACCGGCTCCGGCAAGAGCACCCTCATCACCCACATGAACGGTCTGAACAAACCCACCAGCGGCAAGATCATCATTGATGGCCGCGACCTCTGGGCCGAGCCAGAAAAGATCCGGGATTTCCGTTTCCTGACGGGTCTGGTGTTCCAGTACCCGGAGTACCAGCTCTTTGAGGAAACATGCTATAAGGACATCGCCTTCGGCCCGAAGAATATGGGCCTCGACGAGGCGGAGGTCGATAAGCGCGTCCACGAGGCGGCAGAATTCGTCGGCCTCGATGAAGCGCTGTTGGAGCGCAGCCCCTTTGAGCTGTCCGGCGGACAGAAGCGCCGCGTAGCCGTGGCGGGCGTCATGGCCATGAAGCCCCGTATCCTCGTTCTGGACGAGCCTGCGGCCGGCCTCGACCCCGAGGGACGGGATGAGATCCTGTCCGAGGTGAAGGACTACCACAAAAAGACCGGCACCACGGTGCTTCTGGTCTCCCACAGCATGGAGGACATTGCCAAGTACGCCGACAAGGTGCTGGTGATGAGCCGGAAGAAGATCGCCATGTACGACACGGTGGAGAAGGTCTTTGCCCGCGCTCCCGAGCTGCTGGAACTGGGCCTCTCCGTGCCGCAGGTGACGAAGATCTTCCTCAAGCTGCGGGAGATGGGCGTGGACGTCCCGGCGGACGTCTACACCATCCCCTACGCCGTCAAGATGATCCTGGCGGCAAAAGCCCGGCGGGATGCAGGGGAGACCCTCGTCTTACCCCGGAATGAAGAACAGAAAGGGGGTGCAGCCGGATGCTGAGAGATATTACCATCGGCCAGCACTTCCCCGGCAACAGCCTCGTCCATCGTTTTGACCCCCGGCTCAAGCTGGTGCTGACCATCCTGTATATCGTGCTGCTCTTTGCGGCGTCCAACCCGCTGGGCCTTGCGCTTTCGCTGGTCTTCCTCGCCGCGATGTACGCAGTGGCGAAAATCCCCTTCAAGCTCATCCTCAAGAGTCTGAAGCCCATCTTCCCCATCATCGTCTTTACGGCGGTGCTGAACCTCTTCTTTGTCTCGGGCGAGGGCGACCCGGTGTTCAAGCTCGGATTTCTGACCGTTTACGCGGAGGGCATCCGGTATGCTGTACTGATGGCGGTGCGCGTCATGGCCCTCATCGCAGGCACGAGCCTTTTGACCTACACCACCAGCCCCATCGTCCTGACGGACGCCATCGAGCAGCTGCTCAAGCCTCTTGGCAGGCTCCACTTCCCGGTGCATGAGCTGGCCATGATGATGAGCATCGCGCTGCGGTTCATTCCTACCCTCATCGAGGAGACCGACAAGATCATGAACGCCCAGAAAGCCCGTGGTGCGCAGCTGGACAACGGCAAGATGACCGAGCGCATCAAGGCGCTGGTCCCGGTGCTGGTGCCGCTGTTCATCTCGGCTTTCCGCCGCGCCGACGAGCTGGCCATGGCTATGGAGTGCCGCTGCTATCGCGGCGGCGACGGACGCACCCGCCTCAAGGTGCTGCGGTGCGAAAAGCAGGATTATATCGACCTTGCAGTCTGCATTGCGTGTTTTGCGGTGATCCTCGCTTCGAGATTGGTGTTCCCGAATTTCTAAGGTGCGATAGATATGTTCTCTTTTGGTGTCAAAAGAGAACCAGAAAAGCGCCCGCGATTGAGAGGCTCGGCGGTGGCGAAGCCATGAAAGCCCCAGTGGGGCTTTCAAGCCGACAGTCCGGTTTGCGAAGCAAATGCCGCGTGTTTAGCGCGGCAAGGACAGGGATCCACGAATCAAGGGCTGCTCGCCCTTGATAATCCCAAAGAGGATGTCGAAACGGAAAAAAGCTAGCCGCTTCGCTAAACGCTTTTTTCTCGTTTCTCCGATTTTGAAGGATACGAACGGGAAAGTTGTAATTTCATCGATGAACTATCTTCTTACTTTAGCATACGACGGCACGAACTACTGCGGGTTTCAGGTGCAGCCCAACGGGCGGAGCGTAGCTGCTGCGTTTCAGGACGCCTTGGAGGCGGTGCTGGGCTGTCGGCCCGACATCAAGGGCTGCAGCCGCACCGACGCCGGCGTCCACGCGCTGGGCTTCATGCTCAACTTCCACGCCGACACCCGCATCCCGGCGGCAAAGCTGCCGCTGGCGCTGAACCAGCACCTGCCCCCGGACATCCGGGCGCTGGAGGCGCGGGTGGTGCCGGACGATTTCCACGCCCGCTATGCGGCCCACACCAAGACCTATCTCTACCGCATCCACAACAGCCCGATCGACTCGCCCTTTGCCGCGCGGTATTACACCAGAGTGCCGGGGCGGCTGGACGCGGACAGGATGCAGCAGGCGGCGCAGTATTTTGTGGGAAAGCATGATTTCCTCGCCCTCTGCGCCTCGGGCAGCTCGGCTGCGGCTCACGGCGACACCGTGCGCACCATCACGGCCTGTGACGTCCAGCGCCGGGGCGACGACATCGACATCACGGTGACGGCAGACGGCTACCTCTACAACATGGTGCGCATCCTTGCAGGCACCCTCTGTGAGGCCGGTGCGGGGCGTCTTGCGCCTGAGGCCGTGCCGGGCATCCTCGCCAGCCGCGACCGCAAAAACGCCGGGCCGACGCTGGCGGCGAAAGGGCTTTTCCTCAAGAGCGTGGACTACGACACGCCCATAGAATAACGCAAACACGACCGATGCTCCCGGAGGGGAAACGCCCCTTTGGGAGCACTGTCATTGCACGAAGGGACAGGAGAGTATGAGAAAAAGACAGCGCGGCCCCCGGCCTGTGTCGGACGAGCCGCTTTCGGCGGGACGGGTCGAATACCTTGAGCAGGCCCGCGAGCGGGTGCGGAACCGGCGCATCCGCCGCACGGCACTCATCGTCGTGGCGCTGACGCTGGTGGTGCTGTTCACCACCGGCATCGTGGGCAGCTCTGTTGCCATGGCCAAGGACTGGGCCGATACCGCCCGCATCCTGCTCTTCCCCGGCACGGGCTGGCCCCAGCAGACCGGCGTCATGGAGGTGAAACAGCTTGCCGCCATGAACAGCAGCTTTGTGGAGCTGGGCGAGGAAGGGTGCGTGGTCTGGTCCCGCACCGGCACCCGGCTCAACTCCATCCAGAGCGGCTACGCCCGCCCTGCGCTGGCGGTGGGCAAGAACCGCTTTGTGCTCTACAACCGCTCGGGCAATGAGCTGCGGGTGGAGAGCCGGACCCAGAATCTCTACACCAAGACGATGGAGAGCAGCATCACCCTCTGTGCCATGGCCGACAACGGCACGCTGGCCGTCGTCACAGAGGACCCCGGCAGCGCGGCCCGGCTTCGGGTCTATTCGTCCTCAATGGAGCAGCTGCTGAGCTGGAGCCTCACCATCGCCGACGGCACCCCGCTGCGGTTGGCCTTTTCGCCGGATGGGCGGCGGCTGGCAGTGGCGGCGGTGACGGTGAACGGTGGCCAGATGGTCACGAATTTCTATGTCGTCACCCTGGCGCAGGGCGACCCCCTGCTGGTGGGCAGCGGAAGCGGCGCGGCTCAGTGGTTGAGCTGGACCGGTTCCCAGAGCATCCTGGCCGTCTGCGACAGCCGCGCTGTCCTCTACAACGCATCGGGCGGAGAGCGGGCAGCCTATGACTTTACCGGGCAGACCCTCCGCGACATCTCGGTGGACGCTTCGGGCAATACTGCCCTTCTGCTGGCCTCTGGCCAGCTCTGTCAGGCCGTGATGCTGAGCCGTGACCTCGGCGTCGAGAACACCACGCAGGTGCAGGCGTCCAACCGCATCGTCCGGGCAGGAGACACCTTTTATCTGCTCACCGATACAGGGGTGGAGTGCCTTTCCACCGACGGCACCTCCCAGTGGACCCAGAGCCTTTCGGCCCGCCCGCAGGGTCTGCTGGCCGACCGCAGGCAGCTGCTGGTCTTCTGCGGCAATACGGTGCAGGGATTGACCCCGCCCGCAGCGGAAAACAACGCTCAAAGCAATACATAATAAGGAAAACAAGATATGTTCAAGAATCCGTCATTTCTTTTTGATATAGTATGTACCGTGGTCTGGCTGCTTCTGGCTGTGCGCTATGCCCGCAAGGGCTTTCTCGCAGCCAGTGTCCAGCTGGGCGGGAATGTCTTCAGCCTCGTGGGCGCCCGGGTCTTTTCGGGCTGGGCGGCTGCCGAGGTGTTCCAGCGCTTTCTGGCCGGGAGCTTCCGTACCCAGATCGCCGAGAGCATCTCGGCCGGAGGGGTCGTGGACCTGACCGGCATCGCGGACAAGTACGCGGGCTTTCTGCCCGAGAGCTTCCGCGCCTCCATCGTGGAGACCTGCGAGCGCTCCATCTCGGCTGTGCTCAGCGACAACGCCGTGGTGCTGGCGGACGCCATCGTCCAGAAGGTGCTGGCTCCGCTGCTCACGCCGGTCATCTCGGTCGTGCTCTTTTTCGTGGCCTTTGCCCTGCTGCGGATGCTGGTGAGTATGCTGGTCACCGTGCTGGGCCTCGTCAACCGGCTGCCGGTCATCGGCACCGTCAACCGCTGGCTGGGCTGGGTCACCGGCTGTGTCGCCAGCACCATGGACATCTATCTGATGCTCTGTGTGGTGTGGGCCGTCATCGTCATCACCGGCGGCAATTTGACCGTCCTGAACGATACGGTCATGAGCAGCAGCCTTTACTATAAAGCATTCAATCTGTTCAACCCCTTCCTGTAAAGGGGAGCTTTAGGAGGAACCTATATGGTCTGCAATCGCTGTCAGAAACGTCCGGCCATCATCTTCGTCCAGCGGATGGAGAACGGCCAGATGAAAAATGAGGGCTTTTGCCTGCACTGTGCGCGTGAGCTGCACATCAAGCCGGTGGAAGACCTGATGAAGCAGTTCGGTATGTCCGACGAGGACATGGATAACATGGAAAACCGGATGGAGAGCATGATGGATGAGATGGGGGATGCGAACCCCCTCTCCCTCATGATGAATATGGGCCAGCCCATGGACGGCGAGGAGAACGAAGGGGACGACGACCTTGTCCCCGGCTCCAGTGCTACCTTCCCGCTGGGCGTCAAGGCGGAGGGCGATGCCGGAAACAGCAAAAAGGCCCAGAAGAACGGCAAAAAGCCGCCCCGCCGCAAATTCCTCGACACCTACTGTGAGAACCTGACCCGCAAAGCCCGGGAGGGCAAGCTCGACGACATCGTGGGCCGCGACCGCGAGATCTACCGCACCATCCAGATTTTGAGCCGCCGCCAGAAGAACAACCCCTGCCTCATCGGTGAGGCGGGCGTCGGCAAGACGGCCATCGCCGAGGGCATCGCGGAGCGCATCGCCAAGGGCAATGTCCCTGTGGGCCTGAAGGATAAGGAGATCTTCCTGCTGGATCTGACCAGCCTCGTGGCCGGCACCCAGTTCCGCGGACAGTTCGAGCAGCGGGTCAAGGGCCTGCTGAGCGAGGTCAAGGCCGCCGGCAACATCATCCTGTTCATTGACGAGATCCACACCATCACCTCCGCCGGTGAGAGCGAGGGTGCCATGAACGCGGGCAACATCCTCAAGCCCGCCCTCTCCCGCGGTGAGATACAGGTCATCGGCGCCACCACCTTCAACGAGTACCGCAAGTATATCGAGAAGGACCAGGCCCTTGAGCGCCGCTTCCAGCCTGTCCGCGTGGAAGAGCCCAGCGTGGCCGACACGCTGGCCGTCATGAACGGCATCAAGAAGTATTACGAGGAGCACCACCATGTGCAGGTGGATGCCGATGTGCTGAGCGCCATCGTCACCCTCAGTGAGCGGTATATCACGGACCGCTACCTGCCCGATAAGGCCATCGACCTGCTGGACGAAGCCTGCGCCTGCTGCAATCTCGCCCACCCGGTCATCTCAGAGTATCTCGAGATGCAGAAGGAGCTGGACGGCCTCAAGCAGGAAGAGGCAGACATGGAGTTCTCCGACGTCAATGAGGCCATCGACTATGAGCAGGTGGCCCAGCGGAAGACCCGCATCGCCAAGCTCGAGGCAGAGCTGCCCGCAAAGCAGGCTGCTGCCAGCGAGATAAAAGTGACCATGGACGATGTGGCCAAGGTCATTGAGCTGTGGACGGGCATCCCGGCGGTGAAGATCCAGGAGACGGAGTTCATCAAACTGGCCGGGCTGGAAGCCGAGCTGAAAAAGAAGATCATCGGTCAGGACGAGGCCGTCCATCTGGTGGCACAGGCCGTCAAGCGGAGCCGCGCCGACCTGTCGGGCCGCCGCCGTCCCGCAAGCTTCATCTTCGTCGGCCCCACCGGCGTCGGCAAGACGGAGCTGGTCAAGCAGCTGGCAAACCAGCTCTTCGACGGCCCCGACCCGCTCATCCGTCTCGACATGAGCGAGTATATGGAGAAATATGCGGTGTCCCGCATGATCGGTTCGCCTCCGGGCTATGTGGGCTACGAGGAGGCCGGCCAGCTCACCGAAAAGGTGCGCCGTCGCCCCTACAGCGTGGTGCTGTTCGATGAGATCGAAAAGGCCCACCCCGACGTTATGAACATCCTGCTCCAGATCCTCGACGAGGGCAAGATCAACGATGCACAGGGCCGGACGGTGGACTTCTCCAATACGGTCATCTGCATGACCTCCAACGCCGGCAGCAGCGACAAGACGACCTCCGGCCTCGGCTTCAACAAGAGCGAGGAGCAGCTGAGTGAGGAAAAGACCCGCAAGGCTCTGAGCCAGTTCCTGCGGCCTGAGTTCCTTGGCCGTGTGGATGAGGTCATCGCCTTCAAGCCGCTGAGCCAGCAGACGCTGGAAGGCATCGCGGCTCTCATGCTGGATGAGTACAAGCCCAGCATGGAAGCCAAGGGCATCGCCTACAGCTACACTCCGGCGGCTCTCTCTGCCCTCGTGGCCAAGAGTCAGGGCGGCAAATTCGGCGCCCGCGACCTGCGCCGCGTCATCCGCAAGGCTGTGGAGGACCCCGCCGCCGAGCGCATCATCGACGGCACCCTGAAAGCGGGCGGCAGCCTGACGGTGGATGCCGAGAATGGCGAAGTTATCTTGAAGTGAGTGCTTGACTTTTCTGTACGATCGCATATAATAAAGACAGAAAGACAATGAATTCGTGCATAGAATTCACACCAAAAGAAGAAAACCCCTTCCTGGAGTTGCCGCTCCAAAGAAGGGGTCTTCTTTTTAGTGCTTACAGTCCTTGTTCAGCATTCTGTCAAGCCACTTGCTGATGAGATTCGAAGTCACACCAGCTGCGACAGATACCATGAAAGACAACATCTCGTGCATAGGACACACCTCCCTTCCCAATGAAATTGGGTCGGTAAGGACCGTGAGACAATTATAACATATAATTCGACCAAAAGATACAGTAAACGGCACTCCGAAGCAGTTCGGAGTGCCGTTTGTCATAGGAAGACTTAGTCGAGGGAGACCGGGAACTCGGGCTTGTTGGCCATACGGGCATTGGTGCGGCCCTCGGGGATGATCTCGCCGGCGGCGGTCAGCGCCAGCTTGGTGAGGGTGGGGCCTACCAGCTCATACACCAGCACCGAGAAGAGCACGACGTTGCGCACCATGTGGCCGTCGGAAAGCTCAGCGGCCTCGGCTGCCATGCCCAGCGCCACGCCAGCCTGCGGCAGCAGGGTGATGCCGAGGTACTTCTGGATGTTGTGGCTGCAGTGGGTGGCCCGGCCGCTGACGAAGGCGCCGGAAATTTTGCCCAGAGAGCGGAAGGCGATGTACACCACGCCGATGAGGAGCACCAGCGGGTCGGAGAGGATGTTCAGATCCAGCTCTGCACCGCTGAGCACGAAGAAGAGGATGTTCACCGGCGACACCCAGCGGTCGAGGCGGTCCATCAGCTCATCGGAAGTGGGGCAGATGTTGCAGAACACCGTACCGGTCATCATGCAGACCAGCAGCAGCGAGAAGCCGCAGTGCAGCGGCCCGATGTCAAAGGTGACCATGGACAGGCCCACCGTCAGCAGCACGAAGGCCACGGAAAGGCTCATGCGCTTGGAGCGGGAGTGAAAATAAATTTCCAGCTGGTTGAGCGCGAAGCCCGCCACAGCGCCCAGACCCAGCGAGAAGACGATCTCCACCACCGGCTCCACCAGAACACTGATGGCATCGACGCGGCCCTGCTCGAGGGCGTTGGCAATGCCGAAGGAGGCGGAGAAGAGCACGAGGCCCACGGCGTCGTCGATGGCGACCACCATCAGCAGCAGGCGGGTGAGGGGGCCGTCGGCCTTGTACTGCTTGACGACCATCAGGGTGGCGGCAGGGGCCGTGGCTGCTGCGATAGCACCCAGCGTGATGGCCGAGGCCATGGAGATGATGTCGGGCCGGATGAAGTGCAGGATGACCAGCGCCGCATCCACGAGGGCAGTGGTCATGACGGCCTGTAAAATGCCGACCGTGATGGCCTGTTTGCCCATGCTCTCAAGAGCCGAGAGACGGAACTCGTTGCCGATGACGAAGGCGATGAAGCCCAGCGCTACCTGGGTGATAAGGGACAGGCTGTCCACCTGCTCGAGGGTGCCGAAGCCGATGCCAAAATCACTCAGGCCCAGACGCCCCAGAAAGAAAGGCCCCAGCAGCAGGCCCGCCAGCAGATACGATGTGACCGCCGGCAAATGGATCGCCTTTGCGAGGCGCGACATCAAAAGACCTGCGATGAGCGCTGCGGAAAGGCAGATGAGAAGCTGTTCCATGCGATATTGCGGGCAGCAGCACGATACCGACGCGCAGCCGCCCTTTCCTCCTTTTTCTCAGTCGGGCGCGTTTTCTTGCTGCTTGCCAAAAGCCCAAAAAACACAGCACAGTAATAAATTATACTATTCCGCTTTTTAAAAAGCAACATCTTTTCAGGCGGCAAAATTGAAGATTCCTTAACAAATGGCCGAAAAAGGCAAAAAAACAGGGCCGCTGCCGATGCAGTAGCCCTGTTGTATGCAACAATCGTGAATTTAGTTGAACTTGAAGATCTTCCGTGCGATGCGGTAGCCGCCCACCACGATGGCGTCGCCCTTGGGGAAGGGCAGGTTGGTCACGCCGCCGAAGCCGAAGCGGATGGAGCGGTAGACTGCGGCGCTGGTGTGCTCGCGCAGATACTGCCACAGGCCCTTCTGCTTTTCTTTCGCCTCGGCGCTGCCGTCCAGCAGCAGGAAGATGTCGCTGACGGCCATCATCATGGAGAGGTAGTGGAGCATATAGGCCCGCAGTTTCTTCTCGTCCTTGAGGGCGTCGAGGTCCTGACAGTCGATCATATGCCTGGTGACGCGGAGCTGCTGGTCCACGCGCTTGACCATGATGCTCTCGTTGACGCTCTGGTCGGCACGGCCGATGAAGTAGCGGTAGAGGTCGAGGTCCATATAATACATGGTCTTGACGAAAGGCAGAGGCTGGTAGACGAAGATGTTGTCCACGTAGAAGGTATGCTTGGGCAGCACCATGCCGCACTTGCGCAGCACCTCAGTGCGGTACATGACCGAGTGCATCAGCAGGTTCTGGTCGGGGCGGAAGTGGCCGACGTGCATCCAGGTGAACAGACGCTCCTGGGGGAACACATTGGTGTACCGCACAGTGTGGCTGGTGCTGTCCTCGGTGTGCTCGTAGACATAGTTGCAGATCATGAGGTCGGGGGCGGTGCCGCGGGTCACGAGGGTGTGCAGGCGGGCCAGCACCTTCTGGAGGGCGTCGGTGTCCAGCCAGTCGTCGCTGTCCACGACCTTGTAGTAGAGGCCGGTGGCGTTGCGGATGCCCTGGTTGACGCCCTCGCCGTGGCCGCCGTTCTCCTGATGGATGGCCTTGACGATGGTGGGGTACTTGGCGGCGTACTCGTCGCAGATGGCCGGGGTCTCATCCTTCACGGAACCGTCGTCCACGAGGATGATCTCGGCCTGCTCCCCGGCGGAGAGCAGCGTTTCGATGCAGTGGCGCATATATGCCGCCGAGTTGTAGCACGGGACGGCAAAGGTGATGAGTTTCTGTTGCATAAGATAAAGCTCCTTATCGTGCTTGCCCGGCCATGTTCAGAACAAAATGGGCCGGAGATGGAGATATGTATTCTTATTATAGCATTTTCGCCCACAAAAAGCTAGGAACACCAGCAAATACCTGCCAAAAAACGACGACAGAAGAGCGATCTGATACCATTTCGGGCCGGGCTGTGCTATAATAATACGGATACAGATTTGAAAAACGCAGGAGGCACCCATGGCAGACCCGCATTCTATCTTGAAAAAAGTTTTTGGCTACGACAGTTTCCGCCCCGGGCAGGAGGACATCGTCCGGCGGCTGCTGGACGGGCAGGATGTGCTGGCGGTGATGCCCACCGGTGCGGGCAAATCCATCTGCTATCAGGTGCCGGCGCTGCTTCTGCCGGGCATCACCATCGTGGTGTCGCCGCTGGTCAGCCTGATGAAGGACCAGGTGGGGGCGCTGGTGCAGGCCGGTGTGGCGGCGGCTTTCCTCAACAACAGCCTCACCGACAACCAGAAAGCCCTCATGCTCCGCCGCGCCCGGGAGGGCTGGTATAAGATCATCTATGTGGCCCCGGAGCGGCTGGAAATGCCGGGCTTCCAGCGCTTCGCGCAGGAAAAGCTCATCAGTATGGTGACGGTGGACGAGGCCCACTGCATCAGCCAGTGGGGGCAGGACTTCCGCCCCAGCTATCTGCGCATCAAGGAGTTCGTGGACAGCCTGCCGAATCGCCCGGTGGTGGGCGCGTTCACGGCCACGGCAACGGCCCGGGTGCGGGAGGACATCCGCAGCCACCTCGAGCTCCATCAGCCCTATGAGGTGACGACCGGCTTCGACCGGCCCAACCTCTACTTCGAGACGCGCCGCGCCCTGCCCAGCCAGAAGCCCAAGGAGCTGCTGGACCTTGTGCTCCGGGAGGGAGACAACGCGGGCATCGTCTATTGCAGCACTACGAAGCAGGTGGACGAGACGGCCCGCCTGCTCCAGAGCCGGGGCATCCGGGCGGCGGCCTACCACGCCAAGCTGGACGCCGAGGTGCGCCGGAAGAATCAGGACGACTTCCTCTATGACCGCGTTCAGATCATGGTGGCGACCAACGCCTTCGGCATGGGCATCGACAAGCCCAACGTCCGGTTCGTCATCCATTACAATATGCCCAAGGATCTGGAGAGCTACTATCAGGAGGCGGGCCGCGCGGGCCGCGACGGTCTGCCGTCCCGCTGCATCCTGCTCTATTCCGGTACGGATGTGCGAACCATCCGCTTCTTCATCGACAAGGAGATGGAGGCGGACAACGGCCTGCCCGCCGACGTCAAGGCCGAGGCCGCCCGCAAGGCGGAAGAGCGGCTCAAGTATATGACCTTCTACTCCACCACTCAGAAGTGCCTGCGGCGGTTCATGCTGAACTACTTCGGCGAGGCCGCACCTGAAAAATGCGGCAACTGTTCCTGCTGCCTCTTTGCCGAGCAGAACGCGCAGGAGGTGGAACAGCGCGCTGCCGCCGCGAAGCAGAGGGCCGCGGCCAACTCCCGGCGGCTGTCGGCCCGCCGTGCTGCTGTCGGCGGTGACCTCAGCGAGGCCGACGAGAAGCTGCTGGCCGCGCTCTACGCCCTCCGCAAGCGTCTTGCAGCGAAGCAGAATCTTCCGGCCTACATGGTGTTCAGCGACGCGACCCTCCGCGAGATGGTCCAGAGCAAGCCCCTGAGCATGGACGAGTTTTTGAACATCACCGGCGTCGGCGAAAAGAAAGCCGCCCGCTATGGCATGGCGTTCCTGCGGGCCATTGAGGATATGGTGGGAAGCAGAGAATAAGAAAAGGCGCAGATATTCCACGAGCCAAGAGGCTCGTTGTGGAAAATCTGCGCTTTTGTTTATCATTCCATCGTATGGGTGGAGAACACTTTTTCGTCCTGCCACCACACCGGCTGCCCGGCGGCGAGGGACTTGGGAACATCCAGCAGACGCTGGTTCCGGCTGCCCCGGAAGCGGAGGGAGATGTCGTGCTCAGCCTCCACGAAGCGGCCATCCACCAGCACATCCAGCAGACGCAGCAGCTCGTCGGTGACTTCGCACCGCGCATGGCAGGGGACTTTGCCGGTCAGCTGCTCCCAGGTGTAGCCGGAGTAGCACCAGACCGTTTTCTTCGGGTAAAGGGCTTTGAAATTTTGCACGAAGGTCACCAGCTCCCGCTGGTTCTCCGGCTCCATCGGCTCGCCGCCCAGCAGGGAGAGGCCCGTGATATAGTCCGGCTTGCAGGAGGCGAACACCTCGTTGCGGACGGGCTTGTCGAAGGGCTGGCCATAGCCGAAATCCCATGCCACCTCATTGAAGCAGCCGGGGCAGTGGTGGCGGCAGCCGGAAACGAAGACGCTGGTGCGGACGCCCGGCCCGTTGGCGATGTCGTAATATTTAATAGTCGCGTAGTTCATAATATGATTCCTGTACTTTACAAAGAAATGGAAGTCTGCCGCTGCGGCCCTTCCGGTGAAAATACGTTTGGAGCGGCCCGCAGGCCGCTCCAAACGTGAAATAAAAAATAATTTTTCCGCTGTTATGCCCAGAGCGAAGCGGAGGGCATCAAAATCGTAATTACAGATGCAACACCCGATCCTTGATCTCCTGCGTCCGGCCCTGGTTCCAGAACTGGGTGCCGATATAGCCGCAGGTGCGGCGGGCGACATTCAGCTTGTTCTGGTCACGGTTGCCGCACTTGGGGCATTCCCACACCAGCTTGCCGTCGTCCTCGACGATCTTGATCTCGCCGTCGTAGCCGCAGCACTGGCAGTAGTCGGACTTGGTGTTCAACTCGGCGTACATGATGTTGTCGTAGATAAACTGCAGCACGCTCATGACCGCCTCGAGGTTGTCCTGCATATTGGGGACTTCCACATAGCTGATGGCACCGCCCGGAGACAGCTTCTGGAACTCGCTCTCGAACTTCAGCTTGGTGAAGGCGTCGATGTGCTCGGAGACATGGACGTGGTAGCTGTTGGTGATATAGTTCTTGTCGGTGATGCCGGGGACGATGCCGAACCGCTTCTGCAGGCACTTGGCGAACTTGTAGGTGGTGGATTCCAGCGGGGTGCCATAGAGGGAGTAGTCCATGTTCTCGGCCTTCTTCCACTCGTTGCACTTGTCGTTCATGTGCTGCATCACGCTGAGGGCGAAGGGCTTTGCGCCGGCGTCGGTGTGGCTCTTGCCGGTCATATACTTTACGCACTCATACAGGCCGGCGTAACCGAGGCTGATGGTGGAGTAGCCGCCGAAGAGCAGCTTGTCGATCTTCTCGCCCTTCTTGAGGCGGGCCAGTGCGCCGTACTGCCACAGGATGGGGGCGGCGTCGCTGGGGGTGCCCAGCAGGCGCTTGTGGCGGGCCTGCAGAGCACGGTGGCAGAGGGCCAGACGCTCGTCAAATATCTTCCAGAACTTATCAAAGTTGCCGCCGGAGCTGAGGGCCACGTCCACCAGGTTGATGGTCACGACGCCCTGATTGAAGCGGCCATAATACTTGGGCTTGCCGGTCTCGGGGTCAACATAGGGGGTCAGGAAGCTGCGGCAGCCCATGCAGGTATAGCAGTGGCCCTCGCCATTCTTGTCTACCTTCAGCTCGAGCATCTTCTTCTCGGAGATGTAGTCGGGGACCATCCGCTTGGCGGTACACTTGGCAGCCAGCTCGGTCAGGTAGTAGTAGGGGTCACCGGGGTGGATGTTGTCATCTTCCAGCACGTAGATGAGTTTGGGGAAGGCGGGGGTGATCCAGACACCGGCCTCGTTCTTCACACCCTGATAACGCTGACGGATGGTCTCCTCGATGATGATGGCGAGGTCGGCTTTCTCCTGCGCATTGCGGGCTTCGCCCAGATACATGAACACGGTGATGAAGGGGGCCTGACCGTTGGTGGTCATGAGGGTGACGACCTGATACTGGATGGTCTGGACGCCGCGGTTGATCTCGCTGCGCAGGCGGCGTTCCACGATCTCACGCTTGCGCTCGGCGGAGACATCCAGACCCTCCATCTCGGCCTCGACCTCGGCGGCGATCTTCTTGCGGGAGACGTCCACGAAGGGGGCAAGATGGGTCAGGCTGATGCTCTGACCGCCATACTGGTTGGAAGCCACCTGTGCAATGATCTGGGTGGCGATGTTGCAGGCGGTGGAGAAGCTGTGGGGCTTCTCAATATAGGTGCCGGAGATGACGGTGCCGTTCTGGAGCATGTCGTCCAGATTGACGAGGTCACAGTTGTGCATGTGCTGGGCAAAATAGTCGGAGTCGTGGAAGTGGATGAGGCCTTCCTGATGCGCCTTAACGATCTCCGGGTCCAGCAGCAGGCGGGCAGTCAGGTCTTTGGAGATCTCACCGGCCATATAGTCGCGCTGGACGCTGTTGACGGTGGGGTTCTTGTTGGCGTTCTCCTGCTTGACTTCCTCGTTCTGGCACTCGATGAGGCTCAGGATGCGCTCGTCGGTGGTGTTGGTCTGGCGCTTGAGGCTCTGGATATAGCGGTAGGTGATATAGTGGCGGGCGATGTCATGGGCCTTGATGTCCATGAGCTGGTTTTCCACCATATCCTGTACCTCTTCCACGCTGACAGCGCGGTTGAGTGCCTGACACTGGTCGGTCACAGCTGCGGCGATGTCAGTGATCTGCTCCCGGGAGAGACGGGCCTTGCCGCCTACCGAATCGCTGGCCTTGGTGACAGCGGTGATGATCTTGGTAATATCAAAAGGCACTTCCGCACCGTTGCGTTTGATGATCTTCATAGCGCTCCTCCTGTTTCGCGTATACAGTGTGAACGGGTGTCTCCTGATACAAGAGGCACCCGCAACTCTCATTGGTCGTTGATACTATCATATCACTATTTAGTGATATGTCAATGGAAGAACCACTACATTTTGTGTTTTGTAGCTTTCGCCAAAAATAGAGGAAAATTTCCGGAACAAAATTTGAGACGAAACCTCTTGACAATCTGCGCAAAGGAAGTAGTGCTTTCCGCAGGGTAATAAAGGTCATTGTCTATACTGTGCCCCTTTATATAATACATTATAAAAGACAAAAGACTTTGCCTGAAGAATCCAAGAGGATGAAGCGGATTTGAGTCAGCGCGAAAAAACCTGAAAAAACTTGCAAAAAAGTGTTGACATCCGGCCCGGCGTATGGTATTATACTTGAG
>OFLZ01000768.1_pt1 | contig 21861 bp, 20 predicted proteins | sample 1541321 | NCBI WGS metagenome assembly OFLZ01 (sample SAMN04209223, study PRJEB22552) | human gut metagenome | biome: gut; material: feces | host: Homo sapiens | place: USA: Oklahoma | reverse complement strand
ACTATTATCACAAAATATGCATTTATGATATGGAGTTATTATATAGCAGGTTAAAGACCGGCATCAAGCCGGTCAAAAAAGCCCTCAAATCCCCACAGTGTGGGGATTTTTTGCAGGTGCTGGTATTGCACCACAGACGTCGGTTCGTGCGTCACAGGAAGAAAAAAGAGGGAGTTTTCTTAGAAAACATAGGATTTTCCACAGACGTCGGTATCGGCATCAAGTGCGTTTTTGGAAGATAAAAACATGCTGGGATGTGAATATTTGTTCGGAAAAAATTGTATTTTTCTGCGAACTGTGGCATAATGCTTGTATAGGGTAATTTCAATCAAACTAGCACAGTAGAGAGAAAAACAGAAGGGCATGGGATGAATCATGAATCAAAAGATTTACAATGAAAATGAACAGGCGTTAAAAGAATTCCTTCTGGATATTTCTTGTCTGGATCAACTTGCGGAATGGTCTGATTCTTTTAATCTGTTTGATGTATTAAAAATTACCAGAGTGGAAATTAGACACAGCAATATGTTGGCTTGGCTTTTAGACCCCAATGAAAATCATGGATTAGAAAAGAATGTACTGGAGGAATTTATCCGTTTTGCCATTGTTTCTGGTGGATGCGAGTTGTCCGTATTTGATTTGCTGAAAATTACATATGAGGATTTTTGTGTATACAGAGAGTGGAATCACTTAGATATCCTAGCAGTGTCAAAACAATCAAAAATCGTGCTATGCATCGAGAATAAAATTGATTCTGGGGAAGGCTATCGTCAACTGGAAAGATATCGGAAATGGATTTATAATGCTTACCCTGAGTATCAGAAAGTGCTTATTTATCTTTCTCCGGATGGCAGAGAAGGGAACGATGCCTTGTATTGGTGTTCTATGAGCTACCAGAATGTTTTGGAAATCATTGAAAAATGTTATGAGAAATCGAATTTAAGTCCAGAGGTTTCTGTTTTGATTTCTAATTATCTGGATGTCATTAGGAGGGATATTGTGGGTGATGAAAAGCTTGCAAAAATATGTGAAGAAATTTACGCAAAACATAAAAAAGCATTGGATTTGATTTTTGAATATAAACCCGACCGTGCTATGGATGTTGCTCATATATTTCATTAATGGTTGAGTGAAATGACTGATAAAGGTGAACTGATTGCAGATCTTGAAACAAGCAACAAGACGTTTATTCGATTCAAAACAAAAACGATGTCAGAAATACTGCCGGATGCAGAAAATGCTTTAAGTGGATGGAATACAAAGAATTTTTATTTTTATGAGATTGTGAATCGTGGTGGGTATGATTATAAGATGCAATTTTCAGTAAGCTCAAAAAATATCCCAGATGATTTACGAAAATATGTGATCGAATCAATGAGATTTTCCCGGCGAAAATGAAAAAAGAAAACTGGCAGTGGAGAAATCATTTCCATACAAGCAAGAGGAAAATTGACGAAAGTATAGATGAAGAAGAGTTGATGAAGAATCTGGACGCTGATTGGCTGAAGATAAAGGAATTTGAAAAAAAGCTGAAGAAGGAGTTAGGTTTAAAAGAATAAATTGCAAATTACTGCAAAAATAAGAAAGTAATTTTTAAACTTTTTTCGCAAAAAAGTAAAGTTCGATTGTAAATAACGGAGAACTAATTCTAAAAATGGACGATAAACAAAGGTGTATGTTTATGAATGAAATAGAAAATAGGACAGAACTCATGATGAACGTCATGGATGCAACAGCCATTCCACATTTTTCGATGGAAAAACTGCGTGATGAAAGGTGCAGAAAAATATCTTTGGGGCAGTTAACAGCTTTCGGCGTGGCTTTTGAACCACTGGTGGCAGCAATACAGGCTATAACGGGTAATGCAGAACAGGGAACAAGTGGGATTTATTATGTAAATACAAAAGGCAAGCAGATGATGCAGTTTCAGGATGGGTCAGGTTTTCTTGGTGCATTGGGAACTAATACAGGGCAAGTGGGAGGCGGACAGGCAGTCCTAACTCCGTTGCCGGTCAATCCTGCTATGTTGTTTATGGCAGCGACATTAAGTCAAATAGAGAGCAAGTTGAATGATATTCAGGAACTTCAAAAAGAAATGATAGATTTTCTGAAAGCAAAAGAAAAAGCAAAACTGAAGGGTAATATCAATACACTTGCGGATGTGATGGAACAATATAAATATAATTGGAACAATGAGAAATATAAAATAAATAAGCATATACTTGTGCAGGATATTCGAAAAGATGCAGAACAAAGTATTGTGCTTTATCAGGATCAAATTTGCAAGAAATTGTCTAAAAAGGGATTTTTGACAATAGATCGTGATGTAAAATCTAAAGTGCAAAAACTGAAGGAAGAATTAAAGGACTATCAGTTAGCGCTATATACATATGCATTTGCAGCGTTTCTTGAAATTATACTGTTAGAAAATTTTGATGCACCATTTTTGGAAAGTGTAAAAAAGCGAATAGAAGGATATGCATTTCAATATCGCACGATATATACAGAATGTTCCTATCAGATAGAGAAGAGATCAAAATCTTCTGTGGAGTCTATGGTTGCAAAGAGTGTTGCTGGGTTCAGTAAAGGTGTAGGAAAAACCATCCGAAAGATTCCGATGGTGAACAAGGGACCAGTAGATGAGGCGTTGATATTTACCGGGGAAACTGTAGAAAAATTAGCTGATAGAAAAATAGATTCTGCAGTGGGCGTTCTCTCTGAAGCAAAGGATAATTGTACGTTGCCATTTATTAGAAATATCGAGGAAGTAAAAAAGATTTATAATGAACCTATGGAGGTATTGTTTGATGGGGACGGCATTTATTTTTTGGAGCGGTAAGTGTATAACGGATTAATTATGGATATCTTGCAGGAATGAAATAAATAGGAGGAAGTTATGCAGGGAAACAGCATAGATGAAATTACCATAAAATCTTCTGGTGAAATTAATCCTAAAACCGGAACAAATACCAGAATTCCTTATGAACATCAAAAAAAATGCAATGGCTTGTCTTGATATCATGAACAAGGAAAAAGCATATAGCACTTTGGTGGTACTTCCAACTGGAGGAGGCAAAACATATACGGCTTCCATGTGGCTTTTAAAAAATGCCATTGACCGAAAGAAAAAAATATTGTGGATTGCACATCGTCAAATGTTATTGGAGCAAGCGGCAGAATCCTTTCAAAAATTTGCCTACGAAGAGGTGATTCCACATATTTCTTCTTTCCATTTTCGGATTGTTTCTGGTGCATCAAGCCATGAACGAACCATTCATATTCGTCCTACAGACCAGTTGTTGATTGTCAGCAAAGATAGTATTGGGAGAAATCTGCAACGATTGGATACATGGATGGCTGGGGAAGATGAAATTTATATGATTGTAGATGAGGCACACCATTCTACGGCAAAGACCTACCGAAAAGTTATTTCTTATGTAAAAGAAAAAGTACCTAATGTGAAATTAATTGGTTTGACCGCAACACCATTTCGGACTGCGGAGGAAGAACAGGGGCTACTGGCTAAAATATATACAGATGGCGTACAGAATGGACAGGCAGTACATGGAGATATTGGAATTACATATCAAATCGGCTTAAAAGAATTGATTAATCGCCGGATTTTATCAAAGCCTGTTTTAGAAAGCTATTATACAGACGAATTTTATGGAAAAAAGCTGGGACTGAAAGCTTGGGAAAGTATACAACACTTAGATATGATTCCGGATGACCTTGCGAAAAAAATGGCAGAAAGTACTGCTCGTAATAAATTGATTGTAGAAACATATCAAGCGAATCAGGAGAAATATGGGCAGACAATTTTATTTGCTGTTAGTGTAGAGCACGCAATCCAGTTGACTGCTCAGTTTCGTAAGGCAGGGGTTGCGGCAGATTATGTAGTGTCCTCTATCAAAGATATGATTACAGGAGTGACACTTAGCAGAGAAGAAAACGAGAAAAAGATAAATGCTTATCGTGTTGGAGATTTGCAGGTGCTGATTAATGTCAATATCTTGACAGAAGGTGTAGATTTGCCGAAAACCCAGACTGTATTTCTGACAAGACCTACTGTTTCCACGATTTTGATGACACAAATGATTGGTAGAGCCCTGAGAGGAACTGCTGCAGGAGGAACAGCCAATGCTTATATCGTTTCATTCATTGATGCTTGGGATGAACATATTGCGTGGGTTAATCCAGAAAGTCTGTTTGTTGGAAATAATGATTTTCAGGAAAACTTACATGAGCAGAAACAACGGGATTTGCGCATGATAGCAATTTCTAAAATAGAAGAATTTGCAAGAATCCTAGATGATTCTACGGATACCAGCCTTTTGGAAAAGGTACCATTCACGCAGAGAATACCAGTTGGAATGTATGCATTTACTTATTTGGAAGAAAATGGTGGTATAGAGCATGCCTATCAGGTCATGGTTTATAACAGCAGCCAGAAAGCCTACGAAAATATGATGGATAGTTTGCCTGATTTGTTTCAGAGCTTCCATGCTGAAGAAGAGTATTTGTCTGAGCATCAGCTGATGGAGATGGAAAAGCAATGCCGAGATACTTTCTTTTGCGGGGAGATGGTTCCACCCTATGAATCAAAGGATGTTATTCATATTTTGAAATATTATGCCCAGTATGAATCGGTACCGAAGTTTTATACATTTGATGAAGTTGACCGTAGCAAATTAGATGTGGGAATGATTGCGAAACATATCTGGGATGAAGATATGGGAGAACGTAAAAAGGCAGAATATATTGATAAAATCTGGAATGACGCAGACGATAATATGCTGCGGTTATTCTTTGGCAAAAAGTTATATTTTTTGCGACAGTTGGATATTGAGTTGATGAAAATTCGATATCCGGATATTTATGAGGAAACAGAAAATGTTGTTTATGAAACCAGAAAATTGGAAGAGTTATCTTTGTATGAAATCAGGAAAGTGAACCCGAAACTGGAAATGCAGTTAAGAGATGCAGCTTTTGAAAAAGCGAAAACATCAGATGATAAATATCAATGTGCAGTTTGTGGAATGAAAAATCGTTTTAGAGCATGCTTCCATGTAGACCATATCATTCCCATGAATCAGGGAGGAAAAAGTGTTCCTGAAAATTTACAGATTTTGTGTAGGCAGTGCAATGGAATCAAGGGAGATCAGATATGAAGGAGTATGCGTATTCTACGCTGGATATAGCATGGATTATTGATGGGATGACTCTTGGATGCCGGCGGCAATATCAGGTTATGGAAACAATCTGGCAAAAAGAGAAAACGTATCTTGAGCTGAAGTATCTGGAAAGTTATCGTCGTTTTGTTTTGGAAATCCAGTATTGGATGCATTATCTTCATGAAAAGAACCTTCTCGATCAGGAATTCACTGTAATACAGCAGGAAATTGCAGCACTTAATGGATCCCTGCAAGCAGAAGATTATCAGAGAGATTTTTTAGGTTTGGATTTATTTTTTAAGCAGGCTCGTATCCGTATTTTATATGGTTATCGAAAAGACTATGTAAAAATCAAGCTGAGAACGTTGTTGAAAGAGTACGGTTATAAAAGAAGATCGCAGAATCTGGTTTTGCATATACAGGATTGTATGGAGGTTTATGGATTGGAAGCAACACTACGAGGTGGTGTACCCTGTAATATAGCAGAAGTGGGGCTTGATGCGATGTTGACGTTTCGAGTTATTGAGAACATGTAATGAATGGAATCTCATTAACAAAGATAAAATTGATCGTAACGGAAAAAGACAGAGATTTTATAGTTCCTGAAAAATGATATGGAGAAAAGAAAATGATTTATCCAGCTCATATATTATATACAGATAATAAAAAGATAGAAATACAAACGGTTGAAGATCATTGTTTGCAAACAGCATATATTGCAGCTATGTGTTTAAGGGATATTCGTTTAGATTTTGTAGCATATCTTGCTGGTCTTGTGCATGATATGGGAAAGTTTACACTGGCATTTAAAGTCTATATTGAGCAGGCATCAGCAGGTGGAACTGTTAATCCTGGAAGTGTGATTCATACTCATGGAGCAATAAGGTTGTTAATCGAAAGCTTTCATCATCCAGATGGTTGTTTTTCCTTTGAAGATATGACTGCAGAAATGTTAGCATATGTAGCAGGCGCGCATCACGGTTCATTTGATTGTGTAGATTCTCACCACCGTTCAGGTTTTGCCCACAGAATGGAGTGGAACGAAAATCTTTATAGGGAAGCAAAAAGTAATTTTTCGCGATTTTGTGCGAATGATACAGAATTACGAAGGTGTTTTGCGTTGGCCCATAGTCAAATGATGCCAATTTATCAATGGATCAATAGTCATGCAGATGATGATGACCGGGATGTCTATTTTTATTTGGGTATGCTTAGTAGGTTATTGCTTTCTTCTATAATACAGGGGGATCGAGAGGATACAGCAGCATTTATGCAACAAAGACAAATACTTGTACCAAAGCAAAATATCTCAGATTTGTGGGGGGCGCTTTTAAAGAATGTCGAGAAGAAACTGGCTTCCTTTCCCACTCAAACGCCAATTCAGAAAGCTAGAAATATCATATCACAAAAATGTAAAGAGGCAGGAGTGCTGCCTTGTGGTATATATCGGCTCTATGTGCCGACGGGAGGTGGCAAAACACTGGGTTCCCTCAGATATGCGCTTGCACATGCTGAAAAGTATCAAAAATCAAGAATTATTTTTACATCTCCATTATTAAGTATTTTGGAGCAGAACGCCGCAGTCATTCGTGACTTTTTGGAAAATGACCACATCATTTTGGAACATCACTCAAATGTAGTGCAGGAGAAAAGAGAATCAGGACAGTTGGATATGCGGGAACTTATGATAGAAAGTTGGGATGCGCCGATCATCATTACCACTTTGGTACAGTTGCTGGATACACTCTTTTCTGGAAAAACCAGTTGTGTTCGACGCTTTCAGGCTTTATCCAATAGCATATTGGTCATTGATGAGGTTCAAACAGTTCCAAATCGTATGCTGACATTATTCAATTTAGCTATGAATTTTCTTTCTCATGTTTGTGGTGCAACAATTATCTTATGTTCTGCGACACAGCCATGTTTTGAGAAAGCGATACATCCTATTTTGGGGGAACAAAAACAACTGATTCCCTTTGATCAAAAGCTTTGGAATGTGTTTCAACGCACAACATTGCTTTATGATGGTAGTATGAGATTAGAACAAATTCCTAACTATATACAAAGCAAACTGGAGGATACAGAAAGCTTACTTGTGATTTGTAATACAAAACATCAGTCTAGTTTTTTATATCAACAATTAAAAAGCGAAAGCATTGATTGTTTTCATCTTTCGGCAGCTATGTGTGTACAGCATAGGAGGGATGCCTTATCAAAGATAGAAAAAGCTTTATCAGAAACCAAACAAAATCATAAAAAGGTTTTATGTATTTCTACACAAATCATTGAGGCGGGTGTAGATATTTCTTTTGGATGTGTTATTAGAATGGTTGCGGGGATGGACAATGCGGTTCAGGCAGCAGGGCGATGTAATCGAAATGGAGAGCAAGAGGGACAAGCTCCTGTATATTTAATTCATTGCAGCGATGAGAAATTAAATAGACTTCCTGAAATTTTAGCAGCGAAGACAGCTTCTTTGCAGCTTTTTTCTCAGTTTCAGACAAATCCACAGGCATTTGAATATAGTTTATCTTCAGATGCGGCAATCTCCCAATATTATCAGAATTTATTTGGGGCATGTGTAGAACAGGATTACGCATTACCAGATGGGACGACTCTCTTCGATTTACTATCTGTCAATGACAAGTTTGCAAATGAATTTTATTCAGAAACCCGATTTGGATTAAAGCAGGCATTTCATACAGCGGGACAGAAATTTCAAGTCTTTAGTCAGGAAACCACAGATATTATTGTTCCCTATGGAGAGGGGAGTTCCCTGATTATGGATTTATTCTCTGCTTCTTCGCAATATGATTTGGGTTTACAGAAAGAAATTTTAAAAAAAGCCAAACTTTATACAGTTTCTATTTATCAATTTCAAAAAGAACGGTTAGAGAGGCAGGGAGGATTGGTTTCTGTGATGGATGGTTGTCTTTTTGCATTACATCCAGAGTATTATGATATGGAAATTGGTCTTACGCCAGAACCAGGGAGTATGCAATATTTGGAGGTGTGAATATGTCAAAACCAATACATGATAATATCGTTGTGTTTGAAGTGTACGGAGATTATGCTTTATTTACGGATCCGATTACACGAATAGGCGGTGAAAAATGCACTTATCAAATACCGACTTATGAGGCAATCAAGGGGATTTTAGCATCTGTTTACTGGAAACCAACGTTCATCTGGTATATTGATGCTGTGAAAATCATGAATCCGATACAAACAGAGGTAAAAGGAATTCGTCCTATAAAATATGGGGGTGGGAATGATCTGGCATACTATACATATCTGAAATCAGTTCGTTATCAGGTAAAAGCCCATTTTGAGTGGAATGACAATAGACCAGAGCTAATTGCGGATAGAAACGAAAATAAACACCATAATATTGCAAAGCGTATGATTTTAAAAGGCGGAAGAAGAGATATTTTCTTGGGAACCAGAGAATGTCAGGGTTATGTAGAGCCTTGCGTATTTGATAGTGAACCTGGAGCGTACGCTGAAATTGCGGAACTGAGCTTTGGGCTGATGTACCATGGACTTACCTATCCGGATGAGGCATATTCCGAACAGACAAAAGAAAAAATAACAGCCAATTTTTGGTATCCTGTCATGAAAAATGGAATTATTTCATTTCCTCGTCCAGAAGATTGTCCGTTGCATAAACCGTTGCGGGAGATGAAAATGAAAGAATTTTGTTCCGTAAACGAGGATATTTCTGAAGATTTTTGAATTGCGGGAGGTGATGAAATGGGACTGCTGCAAAAAGCAATCGAAACTTATGATGCGCATAGTCAATATGTTGGGACTGAAGTTGCTGGTCATGAAATTTTGGTTCCGGTTTCACATATTCTAGCTAGATCAGATATTGAAATTGTGCTTGAAACGGATGGTAGATTTTCTTCTGCTCGGTTAGTGGGCAAAGAAGAACCCAAAATCCCCATACCGGTTACGGAAGAATCGGCAGGACGAACAAGTGGCGCATGTGCCCATCCATTATGTGATCAGCTATGTTACATATGCCATTATCAGGAAGAAAAACATGGTCTGTATATCAATCAGCTTACAGATTGGGCAGTATCTACCTATACACATTCTATGCTGATATCCATTCTGTCATATGTAAAAAAGAATACTGTTTTAGAAGACTTGGTGAGAGCTGGTATCATTACCTTGGATGAGAACGGCATTCCAGTAAATGAAAAAATGATGATTCGATGGAGAGTTCATGGTATTGGGACACCAAATGATGGGTGCTGGCAGCAACCTTCTTTATTTCAGGCTTTTCAGAATTGGTATTTAGGAAAAAAAGAAAAAGAGCAAACAGCCTTATGTATGCTTACTGGAGAGAATACATTGCTTGCCTTACAGCATCCCAAAGGCATTGTTTCCATCAAAGGAAATGCAAAACTGATTTCAGCGAATGATACAAGTGGTTTTACATATAGAGGCAGATTTACAGATGATTTGCAAGCTCTTACTGTTGGGTATGTGGCATCTCAGAAGGCACATAATGCGCTTCGGTGGATAATCGCAGAGCAGGGGGTAAAGAATACGCTAGGAGGTCGTGTGTTTATATGTTGGAATCCCAAGGGTGTCGAAATTTGTCATGCAGTTGGTCCATTCGGAAATCGAAATAAGGTCAGTATAAAACCAAGTGATTATCGTCAAGAACTGAAAAATACGTTAAATGGATATCTCAGTCAGCTGCCGGAGAAAAACAGTAGTGTTGTGATTGCGGCATTTGATGCCGCAACTACAGGTAGACTTTCTGTTACATATTATAATGAATTGATGGGTAGCGATTATCTGGAAAGACTGTACCGATGGGATGAACATTGTTGTTGGTTTGGTATGCAGCGGCATATTCAATCCCCGTCATTATATTCGATTGTAAATTGTGCTTTTGGGAAACAGATTACAGAAAAAGGAAAGGAATTGCTGAAAGCAGATGAAAAAATTTTGGGGCAGCAAATGCAGCGTCTGATTGCGTGTCGAGTGGATGGTGCGCATATGCCGACGGATATCATGCGTGCGCTTGTCAATCGAGCCTCTCGTCCAGAAGCATATAAAAATCCAGGTGCAAAAGATTCTCTCTGGCAAAAGATTCTTTTTACGGCATGCGCTGTTATCAGAAAATATCGCTATGATTACTTTAAGGAGGAATGTGAAATGGAATTGCATACAGAAAATCCGGATCGTAGTTATCAGTTTGGACGATTGCTTGCTGTATTTGAGAAAGTAGAACGATCGACCTACACAAATGATGAAAAAAGAGAACCATATGCAATTAGAATGCTTTCCGCATTTAGTCAGCGCCCTATGTACATAGCAAACAATATTGAACAGCATCTGGAAAGGGCATATTTCTCCAGACTATCTCCAGCTTCCAGAAATTATTACAAAAAACTGATTGGCGAAATTTTGGAACAGATTTATCTGACACCGCAAGCGGAGTGGAATCTTGCATTAAAAGAAACATACCTCATGGGATATTACTTACAGAGAAATGAATTGTATAAATCGAAAAAGGAAGAGATGAATGAGGAGGTTGCATTATGAGTACATTGGAAAAAAAGATTGATTTTGTGGCATTTGTTTCTGTTACGATGGCAAATGGAAATGGTGATCCATTGAATGGTAATCGTCCACGTACTGATTATAATGGATTTGGTGAAATCTCTGATGTTTGCATCAAAAGAAAAATTCGTAATCGAATGCAGGATCTTGGGCATAAGATTTTTGTGCAGTCAGAATACCGTAGCGATGATGGTTTTGGAAGCTTGAGCGAAAGAGCATCTTCTGTTATGAAAAATATAAAAGATAGAGATTTGTATACAAAAATGGCGTGTGAAACATGGATGGATGTTCGTACTTTTGGTCAGGTTTTTGCTTTTAAGGATACAAAAGGTGTTTCCTGCGGCGTTCGTGGTCCTGTTTCTATTCATCAGGCTATTAGCATTTCTCCGGTAGAAATTGAGTCTATGCAAATTACAAAGAGTGTAAACGGAGAAAAGAAAGATAAAGGGGAAAGTATCGCATCCGATCGTATGGGAATGAAACATTTTGTTCGGTTTGGTCTATACAAAATCAAGGGGTCTATTAACACACAGCTTGCAGAAAAGACAGGCTTTTCTTATGAAGATGCACAGGTGGTAAAAGAATGCTTGCGTACAATGTTTATCAACGATGCTTCTGCAGCGCGTCCCGATGGCTCTATGGAAGTTGTTAAATTATATTGGTTTGAACATAACAGCAAAGATGGACAATATTCTTCTGCAAAAATTCATCGTAGTGTGTCAGCGGTATTGAAACCTGATGTTATGGTTCCCTCAAGTATTGAAGATTATGATATTTCTGTAGAACCTTTAGAAGGGTTACATGTAGAAGAGATAGAGGGCATTTAAGAAAATTTGCTTTGAAGGAAGGTACAGGTATGGCATATCTGGAAGAAGAGTTTTTACAGCTTTCTGGGCTTCAGCATTTTGCGTTCTGTCGGCGGCAGTGGGCACTGATACATATAGAACAACTTTGGAACGAAAATCTAAGAACAGTGGAAGGTAACTTGTTTCATAAGAGGGCACATGATGAACAAATTAGAGAAAAAAGGGGAAATATATTGATTTTGCGTGGTTTGCCGATTGCTTCGTCTGTGATAGGATTGTCTGGACAATGTGATGTTGTGGAATTTCATAAAAATCAGAATGGAATATCTCTGGCTAAAGAAGAAGGTCGTTGGCAGCCATTTCCTGTTGAGTATAAAAAGGGTTCCCCAAAAAGCAATGATGCCGATGTGTTGCAACTATGTGCGCAAGCAATGTGTTTAGAGGAAATGCTCTGTTGTACCATAGAGGAGGGGGCGTTGTTTTATGGAGAAACACGTCATCGGATACCAGTTTTCTTTACAAAGGAATTGAGAGAAAAGGTGAAGAAAGCGGCTGATGAAATGCATCAAATGTTTCAGCGTGGACATACACCAAAAGTGAAACAGACAAAATCTTGCAATGCTTGCTCTTTGAAGGAAATGTGTCTGCCTGTTCTGATGAAAAAACAGGATGTTATAAAGTATTTGAAAACAGCGATGGAGGAAGAAGAATGAGAAAACTTCTAAATACACTGTTTGTAACATCAGAAGATATATATTTGACTTTGGATGGAGAGAATGTGGTTGCGAAACGAGGAAAAGAGATTGTTTCTCGTTATCCTTTGCATATGTTATCGGGAATATTAAGTTTTTCTTATCTGGGCGCCTCACCGGCATTGATGGGAGCGTGTGCAGATAGAGGGATTTCACTTTCTTTTTGTACACCAGGAGGCAAGTTTCTTGCTAGAGTTGGTGGAGAAAATAATGGGAACGTTCTCTTACGCCGCATGCAATATCGTATATCAGACGATGTGCAGAAAAGTTGTAAATTGGTCAGAACTATGATTTTTGGAAAGATGTATAATGCGCGTTGGAGTATTGAGCGAACACGACGGGATCATACATTGCGTGTTAATACAGAAAAACTGAAAAATGCTTCTCAAAGGATATACCAACTTTTACCAAATGTAATGGATGAAACAGATATTAATTCTCTGAGAGGCTTGGAAGGAGTTGCAGCAACAACATATTTTGGGGTGTTTGATGAAATGATTCTGAATGACGATGAAGAATTTCATTTTGATAAACGAAATCGCAGACCACCTCTGGATCCAGTAAATGCAATGCTTTCTTTTTCTTATGCTTTGCTCTCAAATGATTGTTCTGCAGCGTTGGAGAGTGTTGGACTTGATTCTTATGTTGGATTTTTACATAGAGATCGACCTGGGCGTAGTTCTTTAGCATTGGATTTAATGGAAGAATTACGACCTTGTGTTGCGGATAGATTTGTACTTACTATGTTGAATAAACGGAAAATAAAACCCTCAGATTTTATGATACGAGAAAATGGGAGTGTTTTGTTAACGGAAGATGGACGACGTACGTTTTTGAAGAGTTGGCAGGAAAAGAAAAAAGATCTGATTACGCATCCTTATACAGGGGAGAAAATACCTTGGGGACTTGTAGCGTATATTCAAGCATTATTACTTGCACGAACAATTCGTGGAGATCTTGAAGAATACCCGCCATTTTTATGGAAGTGATTGATATGTTGGTATTAATTACATATGACGTTAATACAGAGACGGATGCTGGGAAAAAACGTCTTAGAAAAATTGCAAAAGAATGTGTGAACTATGGTCAGAGAGTACAAAACTCCGTATTTGAGTGCTTTCTGGATGCAGCCCAATGCAAAATGCTTCAAGCAAAATTATGTGCAATGATAGATAATGAAAAAGATAGTTTGCGTTTTTATTATCTTGGGAATAACTATCAGAAAAAAGTTGAACATTTTGGAAATAAAGCATCATATATGCCAGAGGAACCACTTATTTTGTAAATGTGCGAATGGGAAGCTATCATGAATTGCTTGGAGATTCGCACCTGAGAAATATAATTTTTTTCATTTGAGCAAATACGAGAAACAGATGATTGCAATGTTTCACAATTTGTTTTTGTTCCGAATGTCATAAATTTTGTTTTTAAATTTAATGTGAATTCGGTAACTTTTGCTGTCGCTCCCCGCATGGGGAGTGTGGATTGAAATGTTAGGATTGTCTGTGGTACCGCTGACGATGAAAGTCGCTCCCCGCATGGGGAGTGTGGATTGAAATAGGATTGGCATCTTTTGCCGCGCTCCCAAAGAGCGTCGCTCCCCGCATGGGGAGTGTGGATTGAAATTTTTCTGCAGAGAACATGTCATAAATCAGACCTTGTCGCTCCCCGCATGGGGAGTGTGGATTGAAATTCGTCCATATGTTTGTCATAGCTCAGGCGGACACGTCGCTCCCCGCATGGGGAGTGTGGATTGAAATCCTCCTTGCGATATAACTGCAACCATTTCTTGTAGTCGCTCCCCGCATGGGGAGTGTGGATTGAAATTTTCAAAAGGGCTTTGTAAAGGACTGCATCATCGTCGCTCCCCGCATGGGGAGTGTGGATTGAAATACCATCGAAATGATTCAGGATGTGGCGGAAGCCGTCGCTCCCCGCATGGGGAGTGTGGATTGAAATAAGATAGCCTGTATCCGGTTCAGGGCAGCCACAGCGTCGCTCCCCGCATGGGGAGTGTGGATTGAAATTTGCGCCACGATGGATGATCAACTCATCACCGGGGTCGCTCCCCGCATGGGGAGTGTGGATTGAAATGGCCGATCCTCTGCTAGGAACAAAGGAGTCAATAAAGTCGCTCCCCGCATGGGGAGTGTGGATTGAAATCGCTGCTACCGTTCCACGATTACGCAGTAAAGACGTCGCTCCCCGCATGGGGAGTGTGGATTGAAATCTGACGTGCAATGTCAAATCCGAAAGAACAGCCGTGTCGCTCCCCGCATGGGGAGTGTGGATTGAAATCAAACTGATCGACCGCATCCGAAACAGTCTGCTGGTCGCTCCCCGCATGGGGAGTGTGGATTGAAATACAATTGTCTGCAAGCCTCCGCCGGTAACTTCTGGTCGCTCCCCGCATGGGGAGTGTGGATTGAAATCACGATTTGAAAATTGGAAGGGCGATTGCCGTATGTCGCTCCCCGCATGGGGAGTGTGGATTGAAATCATGGGCTGTGGTTTGATGTTGCTGTTGTCATAGGTCGCTCCCCGCATGGGGAGTGTGGATTGAAATCGGATGGGTACATGATACCGACAGAGGAACAGGACGTCGCTCCCCGCATGGGGAGTGTGGATTGAAATCTGCTGGTGCCTGACATGGTAAAAGGAGAAGGAGTCGCTCCCCGCATGGGGAGTGTGGATTGAAATCACACTAAGGGTACGCAGACGGCGGTTATAGTAGGGTCGCTCCCCGCATGGGGAGTGTGGATTGAAATTTTGCTCCTGCCTGCCGGCGTCCATGGCATCAGCGTCGCTCCCCGCATGGGGAGTGTGGATTGAAATCATCAACCCCCTTATCTTTTTATCCAGTTCTGACGTCGCTCCCCGCATGGGGAGTGTGGATTGAAATGGGTAGTAATTTGGGTCTGCGGCAAAGGCTCGGGTCGCTCCCCGCATGGGGAGTGTGGATTGAAATTTTGAAATATTTTGTTTTTGTCACCCAATCAGGCACAGTCGCTCCCCGCATGGGGAGTGTGGATTGAAATGACCGCAGTCGCCGCAAACTACATATCTATGCCCGTCGCTCCCCGCATGGGGAGTGTGGATTGAAATGATGTAAAAGAAGATGCCCTGCAGGCGCTCAGTCGTCGCTCCCCGCATGGGGAGTGTGGATTGAAATATCACATAACCAAACCACATTTTCCCGATTGATGAGTCGCTCCCCGCATGGGGAGTGTGGATTGAAATATTGAACCCTTTTGCAATCAACTGGCCGGCGATCAAGTCGCTCCCCGCATGGGGAGTGTGGATTGAAATAATTTTGGCAAAACAACCGCGTTTCCGTCACCATGTCGCTCCCCGCATGGGGAGTGTGGATTGAAATGGTCTGATGGATACACCGTAGGCGGGATTTGCCAGTCGCTCCCCGCATGGGGAGTGTGGATTGAAATATTGGCTGAAATGGAAAGAGCCGGAGAAGTACACAAGTCGCTCCCCGCATGGGGAGTGTGGATTGAAATTGGAAATAGCCCGAAAAAACGGGAAAACATTTCTGGGTCGCTCCCCGCATGGGGAGTGTGGATTGAAATTGTCTTTGCCGCCGGTACCCGCGCCTTTGCACCAGTCGCTCCCCGCATGGGGAGTGTGGATTGAAATTTGTATTTGGGTAATGGTGCACCCCAACCAAATGTCGCTCCCCGCATGGGGAGTGTGGATTGAAATTGAAAGCTTTTCTGCCCCATCGATAAGAATAATCGTCGCTCCCCGCATGGGGAGTGTGGATTGAAATCCTGCGTACGTTCTGGACATGCCCCCGACTGTACGGTCGCTCCCCGCATGGGGAGTGTGGATTGAAATCAAACAGGATTGGCATTTCTCCACCCAAAGGCGCGTCGCTCCCCGCATGGGGAGTGTGGATTGAAATCCATGTTTGCAGATATGGGAATAGCGGTCATTTCTGTCGCTCCCCGCATGGGGAGTGTGGATTGAAATTATGGTATGATAGGTACAACTTAAGAGAACAGCAAGTCGCTCCCCGCATGGGGAGTGTGGATTGAAATAACTATGATTGCACTGACAGTGACGATTATGCAAGGTCGCTCCCCGCATGGGGAGTGTGGATTGAAATCTGTTGCAGCAAAGGAGATCGGCGTTGCCCATAGCGTCGCTCCCCGCATGGGGAGTGTGGATTGAAATCGACAACATGCCGGAATTTGCACAGAATAACAAAGTCGCTCCCCGCATGGGGAGTGTGGATTGAAATAGTTTTGCCAGGGCATTACCTGTTTCGATCAGAGTCGCTCCCCGCATGGGGAGTGTGGATTGAAATTTCTCTTTACTGCATAGGCTTATACTCCTCCAAAACGTCGCTCCCCGCATGGGGAGTGTGGATTGAAATTTGGGCGTTCTTTCTGCTTCCATCTTGTGTTGTGGTCGCTCCCCGCATGGGGAGTGTGGATTGAAATTTCATACGATCCATAGTCCATGCCACCCCGTCGAGTGTCGCTCCCCGCATGGGGAGTGTGGATTGAAATAGTGGTCTGCTCCAAAATGGAAATATTCCCCTCCAGTCGCTCCCCGCATGGGGAGTGTGGATTGAAATACACAACCTAGAAAGCTGTGATAATGCCATGACAGGGTCGCTCCCCACATGGGGAGTGTGGATTGAAATGTGAAAGCGGGTGGCATCAATGGTTAGGATGGTAGTCGCTCCCCACATGGGGAGTGTGGATTGAAATGTAGGAGCGGTAAAACTCTCACGAATCCGCTTCGGTCGCTCCCCACATGGGGAGTGTGGATTGAAATACGCTGGTGTCTGTCCCTTCCACCTTGTTTGGCGTCGCTCCCCACATGGGGAGTGTGGATTGAAATAAGTATATAAGGTGCAGGCAGGTTTTGCATTGATTGTCGCTCCCCACATGGGGAGTGTGGATTGAAATGCCGGAGGTATGGAAAAACTGGCAGGAACCACAGTCGCTCCCCACATGGGGAGTGTGGATTGAAATTTTATTGCTTTTACGTGCACTTCCGGCAGATAGTGTCGCTCCCCGCATGGGGAGTGTGAATTTGATTTTTATAGATTTAATATGGTTCTGGCAAACATAAAAACAAAAGTTAATTTAGTCAGCGTTATTAGTTGTACTATGTAATCAGGAGTATCTGCAGATGGTATATAGTAAGGTTGATTTCACGGATAAGTAATACTAACATAAATATTCGATGAAAATGAATTTTGAAAAAATATTTTCTTTGATAATGCAGTTCAGATAGCTTTTGAAAATTATGATGAATTCCTGCAGAAATGCCGAATGTTGATGGCAGACTTGATTTATAGGTATTATTTGATGTTATAATATAAAAATAGAAAAGCAATATTTGATAAAGAAAAAGATTCCTGTATTGGAGGATATAAATGAATTTTGGAGACAATATTCTAATTATTTGTACATATTAAGAATTAGCGGATCAGTACCGTAAAATTCTGAAAGAAAAACATCTGAATATAGATATTGAAGTAATGGACAACCGTTTTGGAAAGGACATGCCAAAAATATTTGAATATATGGCTCAATTCCAAAATAAGGGGAAAGAGATCATCATTACGCGAGGATTCTTTGCACAACAGATTCGCGAACACCTGCCGTATAAAGTGATTGAAATTCATATTGGTGCGGCAGACATGTTTCGCGCATTATATCCGTTGACTGGAAAGGGGTATTCGGTTGGTATTGTAGAAAGCAAACCGTATGTAAAGGTTGCAAAACAAGTTGCAGAGATTTTAGGGATTTCATTGAAAATATACCTTGTAAAAGAAGTGGATGATTTCGAAAAAGGCTTGATTCAGGCAAAAAAAGGATGGAGTAGATGTAGTTGTTGGCGGTGCATGGCACAGCTATGATTCTGCTTTTTTTGATGATTATGGGATACCTTATGTGGTTGTGGAATCTAGTAAAGAAAGTATTGAGAGCAGTTTGCAAAATGCCTTGGAAATGTATTCACTTTCTTATGAGAGGCAGAAACAGAACGAATTGTTGGAGAAGATACTTTCGGTTTCGGAGGATGGAGTTTGCGTACTGGATGAAAAGAATCATCCTATTTTGATGAACTCCTTTGGTAAAAGACTTCTCAATGATGCCGGACAGGAACAGGAGTTTTTGTCTTTGATGGAAAAAGGAAAATTTGAAGATGGGCAACAGCAACATGAAATTTCTGTAGAAAGAATAGGTGAGGAGTATTTTCTTTTCCAAAGAATTCCGTTGGAAGTGCAGGGGGAATTAGTTGGAAATATTGTTATTTTTAAAAGAGAAATGAAAATACGTGATGATGAAAATTTGCTCCGTGCGGAATTAAACAAAAAGGGGCTTCACGCAAAATATACACTTCAGGATATTCAAGGAAAAAGCAAGACAATATGTGAATTAAAAAAGCGGGTAGAGCGATATGCAGTGACAGATGCTACTGTTTTGATCTTAGGAGAAAGTGGTACAGGCAAAGAGTTGTTTGCTCAAGCAATCCATAACTGTAGTCTAAGAAGAAATAATCCCTTTGTTGCAATCAACTGTTCTGCATTACCCCCCAATTTGCTAGAAAGTGAATTATTTGGATATGTGGATGGAGCATTTACAGGAGCGAAAAAGGGCGGAAAGGCTGGCGTATTTGAAATTGCCCATACAGGAACCATTTTTCTGGATGAAATTGGTGAAATGGATTTAGGAATGCAGACAAGGCTATTGCGAGCACTTCAAGAACGAGAAATTATGCGTATTGGAGATAATAAGGTGATTTCTGTTGATGTGAGAGTCATTGCGGCAACAAACAGAGATCTGTTCCATGAAGTAGAAGAAGGGAGATTTCGTGAAGATTTATATTATCGATTGAATATTTTGGATATTTCCATACCGCCTCTTCGAGAACGAAAAGATGATATTGCAGTCATTGCCAATGGGCTTTTACCGCAGATCAATGAAAGAATGCATACCCATGTGACCGCGATAGATGAAGCTGTTTTGCAGAGATTAAAAACATTCACTTGGCATGGAAATATCAGAGAATTGCGGAATACATTGGAAAAAATGATTTTGAATGTACAGTATGGAATCATTAAAATGGAAATGGTTGATTTTATTCTGGAAGATATGGAACGAAAGAAAATATCTAAAAAAACAAATGAAACCATGGAAATCTGTACTCTGGCAGAAATGGAAGAAAAGATGATTCGTCAGGCGTTGCGAGAGGAGGATGGAAATCAAACAAAAGCTGCCATGCGTTTGGGAATTGACAGGAGCACACTATATCGTAAAATTTCCAAAATGTTGTAAAATGCATCTGTAACTATTGCAAAATACAACTATTCAAATGTTGAAAAATTTATAGAAAAGAGATATATGGAAAAACCTTTGTACGAAATATACAAAATATATGTTGTATATTTTCGAATACAAAGGTTTTTTTGTTTATTATTCTTATTTTCTGAAAAATGAAAAAGTTGGCATGGGATTTGCTTTTTATATGGGCAAGAAAGGAGGAAAGCAGATGCTGAAGGAGCTGGTAAAAACAAAAAGAAATTTTGTACTGATAGGCGAATCAGGAAGTGGAAAATCAGAAATAGCACTTTTTTTAGCGAAAACCCTTTCTGATTATACAGATAAAAAGATCCGGTTGATCGATATGGATCAAACCAAAGGAATGTACCGTAGTAGGGATTGGAAAGAAAGAGTGGAAAATGATCAGATTCATGTTTATTGCGGTGAACATTTTATGGATATGCCTTTGGTGCCTCATGGAATGGCAAATAAGCTGGATGATGAAAACGCAGTGAATATTTTGGATGTGGGAGGAAATGAAATCGGAGCTGTAGTACTGGGACAGTATTCTCAATGGCTCAATAATGAGAATAGTGTTGTCTTTTACATCATCAATCCCTACAGAAATTTTTCTGGAAGCAAAGATAATATTTTGTTTTTGATGGAACGGATTCAGAAAGCTGGACACATTCAGAAAATACATGTGATCAGCAATCCTAATTTGGGACCATCAACCACAGAGGAAGATGTGTGCAATGGGCATGAAATACTGAAAAAAATGCTGGTGGATACAGAGTATGAAATAGAAGCACTTATGATTCCAGTATGGCTTCCCAAGGAAGTGTTTATAAACATGGATATTCCTGTTTATTTTATAAAGCCAATGATTCAATTTTTATAAATCATCAAGGAGGGAAAATAATGGCAAAAGTGGAGATTAACAAAGATTACTGCAAGAGCTGCAGACTTTGCATCAATGTATGTCCCAAACAGGTTTTATTTGTAGGAAAGTATACAAATAAAATGGGGTATGATGCAGTGGAAATGGATGAAACAAAAGGGTGTATCGGATGCAAAATGTGTGCGACTATGTGTCCGGAAGGCGCTATCGAAGTATACAAATAAGGAGGGTTATGGATGGAAAAGTTGTTTATGAAAGGAAATGAAGCCATTGCTGAGGCAGCTGTAAGAGCTGGGTGCCGTTTTTTTGCTGGTTACCCCATTACGCCGCAGAATGAAATTCCAGAATATATGTCAAAAAGATTACCCCAAGTTGGAGGCGTTTTCGTACAGGGGGAAAGTGAAGTTGCGTCTGTAAACATGGTTTTTGGTGCAGCTTATACAGGAACAAGAGCTATGACATCTTCTTCTGGTCCTGGTTTGAGCCTGAAATCTGAAGGACTTTCTTCTCTGGCAGGATCTGAGTTGCCGGCTGTTGTTGTGAATATTATGCGTGGTGGTCCTGGTGTTGGTTCCATTCAGGCAGCACAAATGGATTATCTTCAGGCAACGAAGGCATCTGGTCATGGTGGTTTCCGTATGCTGGTATATGCTCCTGCAACAGTACAGGAGGCTGTTGATTTTACATATAAAGCCTTCGATAAAGCCATGGAATATCAGGCACCTGTTTTGATTTCTGCGGATGGTTGTATTGGTTCCATGATGGAACAGGTGACATTACCTCCCATGAAAGATGTGGAAAAAGAAGATCTGAAATTCTTTGCCACAAAGTTTTTGAATCCCAAACGAAAAGTAATTACTTCCATGCTTCCTGTAGAAGCAGAACAGGAAATGTATAACAAAAAGATGGAAAAAATGTACCAGAAATGGGAAGAAGAAGAATATCTTAGCGAAGAATATATGCTGGATGATGCAGAGTATGTAATTGCGGCTTATGGAACCAGTGCCCGTATTGCAAAAAGTGCCATTAAAATGCTGAGAGAAAAAGGCGTAAAAGTTGGTCTGGTTAGACCTATTACACTGTATCCTTTCCCTTATGTATCTTTGCGGAAGCTGGATGAAAAGAAAGTGAAAAAAGTCCTTTGCCTGGAAATGTCTATTCCTGCACAGTTAGTAGAAGATTTGAAGATTGGGTTGGAAGGCAGAATTCCCATCCATTGTTATGGTCGTTCAGCCGGTATGATTTTCACAACAGAAGAAGTTGTGGAAGAAGTTGAAAAAATGGTGAAGGAATAAAAGTCCAGCGGTGATATGTCAAGATAAAAACAATATTGAAAGATATACTTTCAGC
>OFLZ01000736.1_pt1 | contig 22597 bp, 25 predicted proteins | sample 1541321 | NCBI WGS metagenome assembly OFLZ01 (sample SAMN04209223, study PRJEB22552) | human gut metagenome | biome: gut; material: feces | host: Homo sapiens | place: USA: Oklahoma | reverse complement strand
CCCACTTGTTATTCAGTATATCATACTGTCTAACAAATGGGGTGCAGTTCACTTTTCATTTTTTCTCTATTTATTTTTTTACACAAAACTATGCCAACTCCCTTCAGACAGCGTACCAATGAAAAATCATTTTTCACCCAACGCAAAAAGGGCAGCATTTCTGCTGCCTTTGATTTGCTCATCCAAAATTAGTCAACTTTGATGATTGTTTTCTTGTTATAAGCACCACAAGCTTTGCATACCTGGTGAGGCGCCATCAGTTCGCCACATTTGCTGCATTTTACCAGGTTGGGTGTTGCGATCTTCCAGCTCTGTGCTTTTCTTTTATCTCTTTTGGATTTAGATACTCGACCCTTAGGTACAGCCATTTCTACACCTCCTCATCAACATTGAAAAGAGCCCTCAAACTTTCAAATCTCGGATCTATCTCTGTGGTGTCGCATCCGCACGCACCTGTGTTCAGATCCTTGCCGCAGACAGGACAGAGTCCTTTGCAGTCATCCCTACAAAGCGTCTTCATAGGCATGGCCTCCATGATCCCGCTTCTGACATAGTCCGCAAGATCGATCTGATCTCCCGAAAAAGTTTCTGTCTCTTCGTCATCTCTGCCTGTATGGGAAAAACGCTCCTCAATATTGAAGTGAATCTCTGTTGTAACCGGCGCAAGGCAACGGTCACACGCAATGCTGACCTTTGTTTCGCCCTTTGCTTCCAAAACGAAAATCTCATTTTCGTTTCTGAGAGTTCCTTCTATTTTTACAGGCTCCATAAAACCCACAACATTGGGGTATGCCGCAATCTCTTGTATTTGCTCAGACATATGCACTTCCATAGAAGCACCGTTTTTACCATATAAATGAGCCATTTGCAATATCATTCGTATCACCCCGTAGTCGTACCTAAAATATTATACAGAAAGGTTTCTTATTTGTCAAGCAATTCCTTTGTATCTCTTGCAATAACCAGTTCTTCGTTTGTAGGGATTACAAACACTCTTACTCTGGAGTCGGGAGCGGAGATTTCGATTGCTTTGCCTCTCAAAGAGTTGTTGTAAGAATCGATGTGTACGCCCAGGAAGCCCAGGTAGTCACAGATCAGTCTTCTTGTGGAAGCGGAGTTTTCACCCAGACCTGCTGTAAATACGATTGCGTCTACACCGTTCATAGCAGCAGCGTAAGCGCCGATTCTCTTAGCTACTTTGTAAGCGAATACGTCCAGAGCCATACCTGCTCTTTCGTTACCATGTTCGCTTGCATCTTCGATATCACGGAAGTCGCTGGATACGCCGGAGATACCCAGTACGCCGGATTTTTTGTTCAGGATGTTATCCATTTCCTGAGGTGTCAGGTTTTCTTTTTCCATCAGGAATGTTACAACAGCTGCGTCAACGTCACCAGCTCTTGTACCCATTACCAGACCTTCCAGAGGTGTGAAGCCCATGGTTGTGTCGATGGATTTGCCGTTTCTTACTGCACATACGGAACCGCCGTTGCCCAGGTGGCAAGTGATTGTTTTTGTCTGGTCATAAGGTCTGTCCATCATTTTAGCAACTTCTTCGGATACGAATCTGTGGCTTGTGCCGTGGAAGCCGTATCTTCTGATTTTGTATTTTTCATAGTATTCGTAAGGAATAGCATACAGATATGCTCTTTCGGGCATTGTCTGGTGGAATGCTGTGTCGAATACAGCTACCTGAGGTACACCGGGCATGATTTTTTCGCAAGCGTGGATACCGATCAGGTTAGCAGGGTTGTGCAGAGGTGCCAGTTCGCAGCATTTTTCGATTGCTTCGATAACTTCGGGTGTGATTACAACGGAGTTTGCGAAGTATTCACCACCATGTACTACACGGTGACCAACTGCGTTGATTTCGGACATGGATTTTACTACGCCGTATTCGCTGTTTGTCAGAGCGTCCAGTACCATTTTTACTGCTACGCTGTGATCTTCCATGTAATCGTTGAAGATAACGTCTTCTTTACCTACAGGCTGATGTTTCAGTCTGGAACCTTCGATACCGATTCTTTCGCACAGACCTTTAGCCATTACGCTTTCTGTGTCCATGTCGATCAGCTGATATTTCAGGGAAGAACTACCACAGTTTAAAACCAGAATTTTCATTTTTTTCTCTCCTTATATTTTGTCCGTAGTTGTTATTTGCAGGCAGAACACTGCCATTGTTTCTGATTGGATAATATTATTTACCCATTACCTGAGCCTGAACGGATGTCAGAGCAACAACTGCAACGATGTCGTTTGCGGAGCAGCCTCTGGACAGGTCGTTAACAGGTTTTGCGATACCCTGCAGGATAGGACCGAATGCTTCTGCCTGACCAAATCTCTGAACCAGTTTGTAACCGATGTTACCAGCGTCGATGTCAGGGAATACCAGTACGTTTGCTTTACCAGCAACTGTGCTGTTGGGAGCTTTCAGTTCGCCAACTTCTTTTACGATAGCAGCGTCCAGCTGGATTTCGCCGTCCAGTTTTACGTTAGGGAATTTTTCTTTTGCAATTTTAACTGCATCTACAACTTTTGTTACGTCAGCATGTTTTGCGGAACCCATTGTGGAGTGGCTCAGCATAGCAACTCTAGGTTCTTTGCCGATGAATGCTTCGTAGGATTTAGCGGAATCGCCTGCGATGCAAGCCAGTTCCTGAGGGTTAGGATTCTGGTTCAGTGCACAGTCAGCGAACAGCAGGATACCGTCATCACCATACTGAGGTGTGTTTGTTACCATGATGAAGAAAGAGGATACCAGTTCTGTGCCAGGTGCTGTTTTCAGAATCTGCAGAGCGGGACGCAGTGTATCAGCTGTGGAGTGGATTGCGCCGGAAACCATACCGTCAGCGATATCCATTTTAACCAGCATAACGCCCATAAACAGAGGATCGTCCAGCAGAAGTTTTCTAGCTTCTTCCAGAGTCATGCCTTTGCTTTTTCTAGCTTCTGCCAGAGCAGCAACAACTTCATCCATTTTTTCGTAGTTTTCAGGATCTACGAAGATAGCTTTGGATACATCAAAGCTGCCAGCAGCTTCCATGATCTTTTCTTTGTTACCGATCAGAACGATGTCAGCCAGTTCGTCTCTCAGGCATTCAGCAGCTGCTTCCAGATTTCTTTTTTCATAAGATTCGGGCAGTACAATTACCTTTTTGTCTGCTTTTGCTTTTGCTTTCATTTCAGATAAAAAATCCACTGTAAAGACCTCCATTTTTAAATAGATAGATTAACTGTTGTCTTTTTTACTGGAAGAAATGACTTCTTCCGTCCCAGGGAAACAAAATTCCCTGATATATATACTGTTTCAAAATCCGTTTTCAATAAAACGGACAGCATATTTATTATAAACAAAAAACGCAGTGTATACAAGTACATCCGCGAAAAAAACGGTAAAAAACCCCATTTTTTCTCACAACTTTTTCCCGCAGGAACGGCAGAAAGCGTAGTCTTTCTCCGCTTTTGCCCCACAGTAAGGACAAAAAGCCGTTTCTGTTGGTCTCTCTTCTTCCTCTTTTGGCTCTGTTGTTTTTTCTTTTTTATTCAGCACTTCTTCCAAAGGGTCAGGTTCTTCTCCTTCTTCTGTAATGTCGTAAAGAGAAAAGCGATTTTCCCCGGTGGCATTCATCAGAGAAACAATGACGTTGCTGCCGGCAATCACCACAAACACCAGTCCCATAAGCACAAATGGCGTTGGTGCTCCCATTTTGGCTGCTGACACCATCCAGAAAATACCGAAAACAACGGCAAAGATGGAACCAATAGCTCCCTGCAGAGATGGACCTCTGCCGGGTTTGACACTTCTCATAGGCATCCCCTCCTGTCCTTTTGATTGGTATCAGATATTTTTTTCATACATGTTTTTTCCACAGATACGACAGTTCCGTTCTTCTCCCTGCACATTGGCACCGCAGTAAGGGCAAACTTCATAATTCCCCTCTGCATTTAAATAACGTCCCTTTGTGGAAAAATGGTACTTTAATTGATAAAAAGAGCCTGCCAAAACCAGAATCACACTGCATATCCTTGCCGCCGTATAAATCCTATACATGCTTTCAGAAGATACCGGTAAACATCTAACCAGAATAAAAACCAGCAGTTGCAGTGTTATGGCACCAAAAATACAAAGATCAAAAACCAAAGTTAATTTTTCTCTCCTGCGCTTTAACATGATTCGTCCCCCTAACATGCAAGCTCCATAAACAGATACACCCTTTACACTTCATTCTTTATATTTCATTACATACATATTTTTCCCACAGATCAGGCAGTTTCGTTCCTGGCCCTGCACATTGGCACCGCAGTAAGGACATGCTGTCAGCACTATTTCTTTGGGTGCAGATGACTTCTTTCTTCTGCATCCATCCCACAGAAAAACTACTCCCAAAGCCAGCAAAGCCAACCCTGTGACAACAAGAAAACCATGGATACGCACACCACCGACTGTGCCTTGTTCCCAAAACCACATATTTTCCAATATCAGCAGAAAGATGCCTCCTGCCAGCATTACCAGTCCTTTCAGAACAGACAATGTCCTCTCTTTTCTGCTCATAAGCACTCCCCCTTAGGGAATCAGCGGAAATTCCATAAAGAACGTCGTCCCCATGTATTCCTTACTTTCAATACGGATACTGCCCCCCAAGACAGATACTGCCGCGTTAACCACATCCAGTCCTACACCTCTGCCGGAAAACATGGTAGCACTGCTTTTTGTGGTAAAACCGGGACGCAGCAAAAATGCATATACTTCGTTGTCTTCATATTCTTCTTCAGCCTTTTTCAACCAGCCTTTTGCCTTCGCTGCCTGCAAAATGCCTTTGCGGTCTAAACCTCGTCCATCATCTCGGAAAATAACAAAAACCTGCTGTGCTGTTTTCTGTATTTCCAAAGATATTTCCCCTACAGGGGTTTTCCCCATTTTTTCCCGGTCTTCTGTTTTCTCCAAGCCATGATCCATGCTGTTTTTCAGCATCTGCATCACAGCCATGGTGATCTTATCGTAAATATCTCTGGGCACTTCTGTTTCCGCACCGGAAACTTTCAGCAGGAAATCCTTTTCCAATGCTCGTCCCATAACCGTTGCCAGACGTTCCATCTGGGCAACCAACGCGGAAAAGTCCGTATAAGGAATGAGCTGACGCCCTTTTCTGGTATAAGCGATCTGATAGCTGGGACCTTCCGGCTCATTGTCGCTATCCACATGGGCAAGGAAATTCTTGATCCGACGTACCACAGCCCAGCCAAAGTCTGTCACTTCATCATCCGTTTCCATACGGCGCAGTTCCCGCTTCATATAGCCGGAAACCATACGCAGCAACTGCAGGATAGTCAACAAATCCTTATCTGCCGGGTGTTCTTCCTCCCGCAAATAAGAAAAAAGGTCTTCCGCGCTGTGAGCTGTTTCCGAAAATGCCGGATAACCCATCATAGAGGCAGAGCCTTTGATTGAGTGCATGGTACGGAAAAGTCTGTTGACTTCATCCTTGGTGATTTCCACCTGTTCCGTTCCCGATTTGCTTTCTATAAAATTGTCCAGTCGTTCTATATTTTTCCATGTTTCTTCTACGAATAGATCCTGAAGAAAATCCGGATTTTTTTCAAATCTCTCCATGGTATCATCCTCATTACTATATTCTGATTTTAGTATAGACCGATTCCCTCAAATTTTCCAGAGAAAAATTATATAATTGTTGAAAAATATGTTATACTGCTTTTAGAACTATTTTGCGAAAGGAGCGATACCATTGCGAACGGTTGGAATCATTGCAGAATTCAATCCCTTTCACAAGGGACATCAATATATTTTGGAAAAAGCAAAGGCACACACAGACTGTCAGCGTGCCATGGTAGTCATGAGCGGCAGTTTTGTCCAGCGTGGGGAACCGGCGTTTTTCGACAAATGGACAAGGGCAAAATGCGCCCTTCTTAACGGGGCTGACATGGTGCTGGAACTGCCTGTGCTTTTTGCGGCAGCCAATGCGGAAATCTTTGCCATGGGCGGTGTGAAAGTACTGGAAGATACGGGCATGACAAATGCCCTTTGTTTTGGCTCTGAAAGCGGCGATCTGAAAGCCCTTCAAGAAGCGGCAAAAATCATGACAAACGAAACAGAAGAATTTCAGCGTCTGCTGAAAGCCGGACTGGATGAAGGCATGTCCTATCCTGCGGCGAGAGCGAAGGCGCTGGAAACCGTTTCTCACATCAGCAGTGAAATCATTTCCCGCCCCAATCATATTTTAGGTCTGGAATACCTGAAAGCACTGGATAGACTGGGCAGCAACATCGAGCCATGCACCATCCGGCGGAAAGGCAGTCAATACGACGATCCTTCCCTGACAGGAGAATTTGCTTCCGCCGCTGCCATCCGCAAAGGCATTCTGGAAGAAAACGCCACAGAAGCCTTTTTGCAGGTACCGGAAAACATCGTAGACCTGCTGACAAAAGAAATCTCTTTGGGAACAGCTCCCGCGTCCATGAATGAACTAGTAGGTGCCCTCCATTATAAACTGCGTACCACTTCCGCCGAAGAAATCCATGACATTCTGGAAGTGACAGAAGGACTGGAAAACCGCATTTTGCGTGCCATCGACAACGAGTTCTTCATGAACGACATCATTGAATACATCAAAACCAAACGATATACCCGCACCAAAATACAGCGGATTCTGGTACATATCCTGCTGGATATTCAGGCAAAGGAAGTGGATTATTTCCTGAGTCAGAACCATCTGCCTTATATCCGTGTTCTTGGATTCCAGAAAGACAACGCGGACATTCTGGGTGAACTGACAGAACAGGCAAAATGCCCTGTACTGACCAATCTGAAAAAAGCACCGGAAATTCTGGACGAAGATGGGCTGCATCTGCTGGCACTGGAAAAACTGGCAACAGATTTGCAGGCACTGGCGGCACCAAACCCTCTTTACCGTGCGCCAAACAGAGATTTTACCACGCCCATGGCCATCGTATAAATCAAAAACATGAAATCAAAAAAACAGACATAGACTGGTATCAACAAGCATTGCAAAGGATGACTTTCCATGATTACACGCCTGCTGACCATCTGTGTCTGTTTTTTCATATTTGCCCTTTTGCGGTATCCCGCTGCTTTGACTGAAGCCGCTGCCGGAGCCTTTTCTCTATGGTTTTCCAGTGTTCTGCCATCTTTGTTTCCTTTTCTGGCTGCCATCGGCATTTTGCTGCGAATGGGCGCAGCGGAAAAACTGGGGCGGCTTTGCGCTCCCCTGACAAAACCCCTTTTCTCCCTTTCCGGTATCTGTGCCTTTCCTCTTGCGGCAGGTCTGCTTTCTGGCTATCCTGCCGGTGCAAACACCGTGGCACAGTTATATGAACAGAGACGGATTTCTTTGTCCGAAGCCCGGAAAGTCCTGTTGTTCTGCAATGCCCCCGGACCGCTGTTTGTATTGGGTACAGCTGGTACAACTTTTTTCGGCAGTCCAGCACTGGGTTATACCATGCTGCTGGCAGTTTTTGTGGGAACCATCTTGACTGGTATTTCCTATCGCTCCATTCCAACAGATTCCAACAATCAAATGCCCATTCTTCCGGCACAAAAAAAAGAGCCTTTTTCTCTGCTCTTTTCCTCCGCTGTAAAAGACGCCCTTTTGACTTCGGCACAAATCGGCGGCTTTCTGGTATGCTTTTGTGTTTTGCAGGAGGGACTTACCCAAGCTGGTTTCTTTGCCTTGCTTTCCAATGCTTTGTCTTTTCTGCCTGTTTCTCCGGAATTTTTGCAGGCGTTTTCCGGAGGTCTACTGGAAATGACAAAGGGCATCCATGGTGTTTCCCTTTCCCCTGACAGTCTGCGGCTGCGGGCATCAGCTGCTGTTTTTCTGCTGTCTTTCGGCGGGTTTTCCATTTTCGGGCAGATTTTAGGGGTTCTGCGGAATGTGCCCATCAGCCCTTTTGCTCTGTTATCCGCCAAAATACGACAGGCTTTCTTTTCTGTGCTGGTGTTCCAATGTTTCTACTCTATAGCAGAAACACAAGCACAAAAAGCAGTTCCCGTATTTTCCACGCATACGGCAACTGCTTTTCCGACACTTTATGGGCTTTTGTCTGTTCTCCTGCTTTGCAGTCTGTTATTAGATAGACAAAAGTAAATTATTTGCTCATGCGCAGTTCCTGAATGTTTTCACCCAGTACATTCAGAGTCTGTGCAAAGTAATCGTCTGTCTTCATGCTTTCGCTGTAAACAACGGCTTTCAGTTCTTTCAGCTTGTTTTCCGCATCGCTCAGCACGCTTTCGGAGTATTCCATGGCACCCAGACGCATTTCTTTTGCAGTTTTCTTTGCAGATTCGATGATGTTTGCAGCCTGGTCATAAGCCTTTTTGGTCACTTCGTTATCATCGATCATACGCACCAGACGTTCTTCCGCATTCTTTACGATTTCGTCTGCTTCTTTCTGCGCGTCGATGAGGATTTTATTGCGTTCTTCGATAACCCATTTGGACTGTTTCAGTTCGTTGGGCAGTTTCATACGGATTTCGCTGATGATGTCGTAAATTTCTTCTTTATCTACAGACACTTTATTGCTGAATGGTACGGCACGGCTGCTGTCCATAATTTCTTCCAGTTCATCCAATAATTGTAATACAGAATCCATTGATGTTCCCTCACTTCTTATATTTTTCTATAACAAACGGTTGTATTTCCTTGGGCACCATAAAGTCAATGTTTCCGCCGAAAACGGCAACCTCTTTGGCATTGGTAGAACTGAGGGACAAATGTTCCTCATCAGCCGCAAGGAAAATCGTTTCGATATCTTTTCCAAGTTTTCTATTGATCAAATACATCTGATATTCTGCCGCAAAGTCAATGGCATTGCGCAGACCGCGGACAGCGACTGTAGCGCCGATCTCGGACGCAAAGTCTGCCAGAAGCCCACGAAAAGAGGCTACTTCCACATTTTCCAGATGCTTTGTCACCATTTCCAAATGTACTTTACGTTCTTCCACAGTGAACAAAGAATGTTTATTGGGGTTTTCCAAAACCGCCACTACCAGGCAGTCAAACAGTTTGGACGCGCGTTCGATGATGTCCAGATGTCCCAGTGTTACAGGGTCAAAACTGCCGGCATAAATTGCTTTTCTCATGTTGCTGATTCCTCCGGACGCAGAAAAGTAATGACTGTCGTCTTGTAGTTTTTTTCACGGTCTACATACAGACCTTTGATGGGTGCCAATGGAATTTGGGCACTGCGTTCCACAATGACCATACCCTCCGGTGCCAGAAGCCCGCCGGAAACGATTTTTTCCAGTGTAGGTTCTGCCAGACCTGCCGCATAAGGCGGGTCCATAAAAATGATATCAAAGGTTGCCTTCTCTGCCGACAGCTGTGCAAGTCCTGTCAGCACATCGCTTTTGATCAGGCGTGCCCGTTCCATGAGTTTGGTATGGGTCAGATTTTCCGCAATGACTTTCTGACACTCTGCCGCCTGTTCCACAAAAACCGCCGTATCCGCGCCTCGGCTCAAAGCCTCAATGCCAATGGCGCCACTGCCCGAAAACAAATCCAAAAATCTGGATTCCGGCAGATCAAAGGCAATGATATTAAACAATGTTTCTTTGATTCTGTCCGTTGTGGGACGGGTATTGAGTCCCTCAATGGTTTGCAGTTTATGCCCTTTTGCGGCACCGGCGATGACACGCATATTTTCTCACCTTTCAGACCGATTTTTTTACATACAGCCATAGTATAACAAATAAATCCCCAAAATACAATAATAAACTCTTTACAAATCCAAACTTTTCCCTTCAAACCAAGCGGAAAGTCTGCTTTTGAGATGGGCGTTTTCCTCCTGTTCCAGCTGGGGGTCTTTCCGCAGCAAATCCCCTGCCGCCTGCTGTGCTTCCTTGAGAATTGCCATATCCCGATACAGATTGGCAATCTTCAGTTCCGGCAAACCATGCTGTCGGGTGCCGAAGAACTCCCCGGGTCCTCTCAGCTTCAAGTCCATTTCGGAAATGACAAAGCCGTCTGTGGTCTTTGTCATGGTCTGCATACGTTCCATAGCGATTTTTGTTTTGGCATCGCTGACCAGAATACAGTAAGATTTCTCCGAACCACGTCCCACACGTCCGCGAAGCTGGTGAAGCTGTGCCAGACCAAAACGCTCGCTGTTTTCAATGAGCATAACGGTAGCGTTGGGTACGTTGATACCTACTTCAATAACCGTTGTGGAAACAAGGATATCCGTATTCCCTGCGGCAAAAGCATCCATAATTTCCTGTTTTTCAGCCGCTTTCATTTTCCCATGAACACAGGCAATCTTGCATTCCGGCAAAGCTGCCTTCAGCTTTTCCGTATAGTCCAGAACATTTTCCACTTCCATTTTTTCATTTTCTTCGATCATGGGACAGATGACGTAAGCCTGTCTGCCTGCCGCAGCTTCTTTGCCCAAAAAGGCATAAATCCGCTGGCGATAAGATGTATTGACGCCAATGGTGTCGATCTGCTGTCTGCCGGGAGGCAGTTCGTCGATGATGGAAATATCCAAGTCTCCATAGAGAATCAATGCCAGTGTACGTGGAATGGGGGTTGCCGTCATAACAAGGACATGGGGATTCTCCCCTTTTTCCGCAAGCATACTTCTCTGGCGCACACCGAAGCGATGCTGTTCGTCTGTGATGACCAGACCGATTTTGTGGTACTCCACACCTTTTTGAATGACCGCATGGGTACCCACAATCATTTGGGCTGTACCGTCTGCGATTTTTGCCAGCGCTTCCCGTTTTTCTTTGGCTTTCATGCTGCCTGTGAGCAAAGCCACTTCAATACCCAAGGGCGCAAACAATTCCGTAAAAGATTTTCCATGCTGTTCTGCTAGCACTTCCGTAGGCGCCATGAGTACTGCCTGATATCCGTTTTGGATAGCCCAGTAAGCAGCTGCCATGGCAACAGCCGTTTTCCCGCTGCCGACGTCCCCCTGTACCAGTCGGCTCATGATTTTCCCGCTGGTCATATCAGCGGCAATTTCCGACAACACTTTTTTCTGGGCATTTGTCATGGAAAAAGGCAGGCTTTTCTGGAATTCATCCATGGCTTCTGGATGTTCCATAACGATGCCGCTTCCTCTGCCCAAAAGTTCTTCCCGCAGAGAAAAGAGGGCTGTCTGAAGCAGGAAAAATTCCTCAAACACCAAGCGGCGGCGAGCATCATAAAAGGCTTCTTCTGTACGAGGAAAATGGATATTGGTCTGGGCAAAATTCTTTTCCGCCAGATGGTATTTTTTCCGTATCCATAAGGGCAGTTCCTCCGTCAATGTGCCGCTGACCTGTTTCAGCGCTTCTTCCAGATAGCTTCGGAGCATTTTCTGGGAAATGCCGTCTACAGAAGGATAAACAGGCACAATGCGTCCACCAGCAAAATTGTCTTTGATGGATTCATATTCCGGCGACACGATTTCCCGGCGGTTATATTTTTTCTGCATCCTGCCTGTAAACAGATAAACTTCACCTGATTTCAGTGCGGTTTTCATATAAGGTTGGTTATACCACAGGAGGGTGATTTCATCTGTATCATCAAAAACCTGCAAACGGGTAAAGGTCAATCTACCTCGCCGTCCTGTCTGCCCCTCCCCTTTCACTCGTGCCAGAAAGGTATTTTCGTCTGTTTCGGATAAGTCTGCAATTTTTGTCAGACGGCTGCGGTCTTTATAATCTCTGGGGTAATGTTCCAGCAAATCTCCAATGGTTTCAATACCCATACGCTGGAGTTTTTTTGCCCGCTGTTCGCCTACATTTTTCAGTTCCGTAATGGGGCTTGTCCGCTCCATGCCCTCACTCCCTTTCGCAAGAAAAAGGCGTTGGATACCAAAGCAACTTCCCCTTCAGAAAACATGGATTTTCCTTTTTTCTGATTTCTTAAGGGGAATTGCGACAGCTGTCTTCATAAGAAAACATAACAAATAAAATCTGAATAAAATAAGAAAGTCAAAACCCTTTGTACTGATAAGGATTTTGGCTTTCTTTGTTTTCTTATGAAGATGCCCCTAACGCCTTCAATCTGTCTGTTTTTATTCCACAGAAATGATATAGTAATACAGCGGCTGTCCACCCATCTGCAGTTCCACTTCGCAGTCGGGATAGGTTTCTTCGACATATGCCGCCAAAGCTTCTGCGTCTTCTTCTGTCACATCTGCACCGTAATAAATGCTGATCATTTCGCTTTCGTCTGTCACAGCTTCTGCCAGCAGTTCTTTGGTGCTTTCCGCAATATCCTTGCCCACAACAGCGATGGAGTCATTGAGCATCCCCAGAATATCGCCTTCGTGGATTTCCTTATCTCCAATGGTGGTTTCTCTCACAGCGAAAGTCACTGTTGCCGTTGCCACTGCTGTGATGGCTTCTTTCATTTCTTCTGCCATTTCTTCCGGGTCTGCCCCTTCTTCATAACAGAACATGGCACTGATGCCCTGAGGAACAGACTTTGTAGGGATTACATACAGTTTCTTGTCTTCAGACAGTTCCGCTGCCTGTTCCGCTGCCAAAATGATATTTTTGTTGTTTGGCAGGATAAAGATATGATCTGCGTTAATCTTATCCACCGCGTTGAGGATGTCTTCCGTGGAGGGGTTCATGGTCTGTCCCCCTTCGATGACTTCATCCACGCCCAGATTATGGAAGATGGCTGTCAAACCGCTGCCTGCGGAAATGGAAACAAAGCCAATATCCTTTTTAGGGCGTTCTTCCTGCACAGGCTGTGCTGCACGCGCTTCTTCCACAGGTGTTTTCTTTTCAGATGTGGTAAAGTCAATAATATTATTATGCTGTTCCCGCATGTTGTCGATTTTCAGTCCACTGAGGCTGCCAATGGTCAGGGCTTTTTCCAATGCCAGACCGGGATGATCTGTATGAACATGGATCTTAATGATCTCATCATCGCTGACACAAACGATGGAATCCCCAATGGTACCCAGATAAGATTTCAGCTGCTGCACAGTTGCGTCATCGGCATTTTTCACATTGATGAAAAATTCTGTACAGTATCCAAATGTAATGCTTTCATTATCCACGGAAGCCAGTGCAGCATATTCTTTTGCTGTCTGCTGGGTAGGTTCTGCCACTTTCAATGCTTCTTCGGAATTGATGTGTTTCAAAGCGCCTTCCAGAATATACAGCAGACCACGGCCGCCGGCATCTACAACGCCTGCTTCCTTCAGTACCGGCAGCATATCTGGTGTCTGGTTCAGCACATCATGGGCATGTTCCAGAACAGCTTTCAAAAAAACTTCGATATCGTCGGTTTTTTCAGATTCTGCCACAGCCGCTTCTGCACATGCTCTTGCCACAGTCAAAATGGTGCCTTCCTTGGGCTTCATCACTGCTTTGTATGCAGTTTTCACACCCTGTTCCATGGCTGCGGTCAATTCTTTTACCCCAGCTTCTTCCAAACCTTCCAGACCTTTGGCAAAGCCGCGGAGAATCTGAGAAGTGATAACACCGGAGTTGCCTCTGGCACCGCGCAGGGCACCGCCGGAAGCCCGTTTTGTCACTTCATCCACCCGCAGGGCATCGCCTTTTTCTGTTTCTCTGGCAGCTGCCAGCATAGTCAAAGACATATTGGTTCCTGTGTCGCCATCAGGCACAGGGAATACATTCATTGCATCCACAGCCTGCTTATTTGCATGCAGTTCATTTGCGCCTGCCACGATCATTCTCTGCAAACGCAGACCGTTTAATTTTGTAACACTCACTTGATGGTTCCTCCTTGTTTCTTATCCGTCGACACGTACGCCGTCCACAAAAATGTTAACGTCGTCTACGGCCAGTCCCGTATATTCTTCTACAGAATATTTCACCGTGCTGACGATATTATCCGCAATGGCGGAAATGTTGGTGCCATATTCCACAATGATATGCAGATCCAGGCTGACTCTATTGGCATTGACCTGCATTTTGATGCCTTTTGTCAAACTTTCCAGTTTCAAAAGCTGAACCAGTCCGTCTTTCACATTTTTGGCAGCCATACCTACAATGCCGTAACATTCAATGGCCGCATAGCCTGCAATTCTTGCAATGACTTCATGGTCAATGCTGATTACGCCATATTCGTTTTCCAGTTTCGCTGTCATATATTACAACCTCCAATCTGTATTTGTTGGAACATATTCATGTTGCTGCAATCTTGTTTGCATAGTTGTTTATATTATACCATCATTCCCTATTTTTGAGAAACCTTTTTTACATATTAAGAAAAGCGTCTGTTTTTCTTATGTTTTTTACAATAAAAATTACCCTTGCATATGCGCTTTCATTCATAAAAAATAGTATTTTTTTGCAAAAAAATGCATATTCTTTTATACAGAGCCTATTTTTTCGTTTTTCCCCTTGCATTTTTATGGAAAATTTAAGATAATAAAATACATGCGAAGAAATTTGAGAAAATGGAGGGCACGAAAATGCCGCAGTTACAACGACTCAGCCTGAAAGCACAGGTTTATGAAATCATCAGACAAAAAATATTGCAGCAGGAATATGCATTGGGCGAAAAAATCAATATTGATACCGTAGCAGATGAACTAAAGATCAGCAATTCTCCCATTCGAGAAGCTCTGATGATGCTTTCTCAGGATGGACTCATTGAAATGATACCAAACAACGGCGCCCGTGTGATTTCTTTTTCCGAAGAAGGCTTTCACGAAATCGCTTCTTCTCTTTATGTTGTTCTTTATGGTGCCTACGACCTTTGTGTCAGACAGGGAACCATCGAGCAGGTTGCCCAGGAAATGGAGCATTATCTGGCATTGCAGCAGAAATACTATGACGAAGGCAATGTTCCCGAAACTGTAAAATATGCACTGCAATTCGATAAATGTATCGTAACGGGAACCAAAAACTCCTATTTGATTTCCATGTATGAACACATCGAAGATATTTTTTATCTTATGGCACTACACAACAACCAGAGAGGCGAGGACGACCGCCACAACAACTTCAAAGAACACAAAATGATCCTCAAAAGCATTCAGGAGCACGATGCTGCTGCTCTGCACAAATGGCTTGGGATTCATTATGACAAACATCTGTAAACAAAAAATATTTACAGCATACAAAAAGGGCATTCCCATAAATAGGGAAACGCCCTTTTTTCATTTGTAACAGGATTTCCTCCCATCACTTTATTCCACACTTTCCGGTTCTTCCAATACCAAAGTATAATCATCGACAATCCAATAATAAGGGTCATACAGTTCCAGTGTCACTGTTTCATTGGCACTGCTTACCAATGTATGAAAGTGGAATTTGCCATCCTCGTCTGGATAAATCTGTTTGGGATGTCCATCCAGGCTGCCTTTTACTTCCATGAACACACCGTAAAGCTGACGTTTGCCTTCATCCGGCGTAATGGTGTAGGTGATTTCCAGATTTTTTGCTTCCGCAACAATTTCTTCTCCGGCTGCATTTTGTCCAGATAGCTCGATTCTTTCTCCTTTCACCTTTTCAAATGTGACTGTACCATAAGGAAATTCCACAGTCTGATTCAAGGAACGGATGGATTCCGGCATAGGGATTTCTACGGTTTCCCGTTCTTTGCCGATACCCGTCAAAGGCGATCTATGGAATGTGATAGGAAAATCTTCTGCCGTGCCTTCCAGCAGCATCCGTCTGCCGTTTTCCACTTCCTCCTGCCCTTTGTATTGCAGTCTTTCTCCGTCTTTGTTTGTCACATAAAGCATGTCTTGATATTTTTCCTGTGTGATGCTGTCAAGTGTTCTGCATCCATACGGCAGAGGTGTCAGACGGAACGTAAAATAATCGTCAAAATCAGGAAGTCTTTCATCCGTCAGGATATAATATTCTAACAAGATACCCTGATCTGTTACATCAGCTTTTGCCGTGATGGTAATGTCATTTTGCGTTTGGCTTGCACCAATGTTTTCCGGCTGTTCTTTGCCTGTGTTAGCCGTCAGTCGGAAAGAAAGAGTATTTTCCAGTCCGGCAATATGTACTGTATAAGTTTGTTCGACATTTTTCACATATCTTTGATAATCTCTCCGATATCGTGTAATCATATAGGTATCATTTTCATCCTCCGCTGTAACCCCTTTGCTGTGCGTTGCCATATCGTGTTCTTCCCCATCATACTCCATGGTGAGTGCATACATTTCTTCTAATTTGTCATATTTATCCGGAGAGTCATCTTCATATTCTTCCTGTGTCAATTCCAGCAAAGTTCCTGTCATTACCACTTCCATATGGACTGCGTGGTTTTCTGCATACACATTTTTCAGCTGTACATGAATATCATTTTCCGTAAATTCCCCATGGATAATTTCCGCTTCATAATAAACATTTTCTTCTTCGTCCACATACATACCTGCACCCGGCAGATAATGGAACAACCGCTCAAAAGCCGCCTGGATAGGTTCTCTGCCCACAATGCCCAACACTGCCACCAGACAGATCGCTGCCACTGCAATCTGTTTCCGGCTAAAACGTTTTTGTTCTTTTTTCATTTTTTTCAGTGTCTGTTTTTCAATTCTTTTTTTGGTAACTTCATCCACTTCCGGTAATGTTTCCGGCAAATATTCCGCCAATTCTTTTTCTTCCAGCTGATCCAGCATTTCTTCCCAATCACCCTTCATGACAGACACCTCCTTCCAAGATGGCTTTTACCTTCGCCAAACTGCGCCGTATTTTCTGGTTTACGGTATTTTCCTGTAAGCCATAGACTTCGGCAATCATTTTTGACGGATACCCGAAGTAATATTTCAGAAGCAATATTTTGCCGTCCGGGTCCCCCAACGCCCGCACTGCATCCAGCAAAATCTGACGATCCTCCTGTTGTTCCAGCGTATCCGCTGCCGTGATTTCTTCCTGCAAAGGCAAGGTTTCTTTCCCTGCCAGCTTTCGCCAACGGTCAACGGCCTTTCTGCGAGAAAGGACTGCCAAAAATCCCTTGATGCTGCCCCGTTCCAAATCAATGGCTGTATATTGATGGTAAAATGCCAGAAACACATCACTGACACATTCTTCGATTTCTTCAGCGGAAAAATCCGCCAGTTTCTGTTTCACAATGTAGTAACATAGACCCGTATATTCTTTCATGACCAGACGCATGCCATTTTCTGGATTTTTCTGCAAAACTTGCAGCAGTTCCCTGTCATCCATGACCGTCCCCCCTTTTTTCAAATTGTAAATGATTCTATATGTAATTGAATCCCTTCTTATTATACTATTCGTTTGCAGACAAGGAAAAGTGACAAAAATTTCATTTTTTCTATTTAAAAAAAGCGCCGCATTCTTCCATTTTTTGAAGAATACAGCGCCTTCATATTCTCTATTTGGTTTCGTTTGGTGCTTCTATTACCAACGTGTAATCATCTACAATCCAATAATAAGGGTCGTATAGTTCTAAGGTAATTTCTTTGGTTTCTTCAGAAATTTTTACAGGAAAATGATAAGTTCCATCTTCTTCCGGGAAAATGGTCAATTCATTTGCTTCTTTCTGAACCGCTTCCTGCACCTGCATGAAAACACCATACATCTTCCGCTTTCCTTCTTTTGGCTGGATGCGGTAAATGATTTCCAGTTCATTGACGCCATCAGCAGGTTTGGTCTGAATCTGTTCCAGTGTTACTGTACCATAAGGGAAGTCAATGGTTTTTTCCAATTTCTCACTGGTTTTTGGCACAGGAATTTTCACTGTTTCTCTTTCTTCTCCAACGCCTGTAAATGCCGCCTGATAAAACGTCAAAGGAAAATCTTCCGCAGCCCCTTCATAAAGAATCCGTTTCCCATTTTCCAGATTATCATGAAAATAAAGCCCTTTGGGATACAGCATTTCTCCATTTCGATTCATCACATATCTCCGCTGATATAATTCAGCCTCAGGAACATCGTTCCATTGAAAATACTCATATGGAAGGGAAATGGCAATAAAGCGATGTGTCTGATCTGTTTCTGCCAGAATTTCTTCACTCAAAACATAATATTCAAACCAGATGCCTTCTTCCGTCACTTCCGCTCCTGCGGTGACCGTAATGCCATTTTTTGTCTGACTGGCACCGATATTTTCCGGCTGTTCTTTTCCAGTATTGGCGGTCAAACGGAAGGAAAGGGCGTTTTCAAATCCCGCGATATGCAAAACATAGGTCTGTTCCGCATTTTTCACATATCGCTGGTAATCTCTTCTATACCGGGTAATAACATAGGTATTATCCTTATCCTCTACTAAAGCACCTTTGTTACCATGGGTAAGTTTATCCTGTTTTCCATCATATTCTATAGTAACTGCGTACATTTCCTCCAGTTGCTCATATTTATCTTTGGAATCTGGCTCATACGCCTCTTGTGTCAGTTCCAATAAATCCCCCGTCATTTCCACTTCCATATTGACTGTGTGATTTTCCGCATACACATTCTTCAGCCGTACATGAATATCATTTTCCGTGAATTCTCCATTGATGATTTCCGCTTCGTAAAGGGTATTCCCTTCTTCATCCACATACATACCAGCCCCCGGCAGATAATAAAACAGCCGCTCAAAAGCCGCCTGGATCGGTTCTCTGCCGGCAATGCCCAATACAGCTACCAGACAAATCAGGACTGCCACAATCTGTTTCCTGCTGAAACGATTGCGTTCTTTTCTGATTTTCTGTAATGTACGTTTTTCAATTCTTTTTCGGGTAACTTCATCCATTTCCGGCAATGTTTCCGGCAAAAATTCAATCAAGTCTTTTTCTTCCAGTCGATCCAGCATTTCTTCCCAATCATACTTCATGGCAGTCACCTCCTTCCAGAATCGCTTTCACCTTTGCCAGACTGCGCCGCACTTTCTGATCTACAGTATTTTCTTTCAATCCAAATATCTCCGCAATCTTTTTTGTGGGATAACCGAAATAATATTTCAATATAACAATTTTTGCATCGGGGTCCCCCAACGCCAACACCGCATCCAACAATATTTTTCGCTCCTCCTGCTGTTCCAATGAATCGCTTGTTGTGATTGCTTCCTGTAAAGGTAATGTTTCTTTTCCTGCCAATCTTCGCCAACGATCAATAGCTTTTCTGCGGGAAAGCACCGAAAGAAATCCTTTGATGCTGCCACGCTCCAAATCTATAGCTGTATACTGATGATAAAATGCCAGAAATACGTCACTGACACATTCTTCTACTTCCTCCTGCGAAAAATCTGATAATTTTTGTTTTACGATGTAATAACATAAAGCTGCATATTGTTTCATCACCAAACTTATACCATGTTCAGGGTTTTGCTGCATCACCCTGAGCAGTTCTTTATCCTCCATCATCTTTCCCCCTTTTTCCTGTATGATAATATTTTCCCTCCATTTCTTGCAAAATCCTGCTACACTCTACTATTCGCAGAGAAAATAAAAATTCTGACAGCAAATTTTATTTTTTTCATTTTACAGGCAAAAGAAAAGCCGGAAGCAGTTGCTTCCGACTTTTCCAATGACTTAATACACGAAAAAAAAGTTAATGTTCCGTTTTTTCGCCTCTTGTTCATTCCTTCTGGAAATTTCCGCAGGCATCGCTAACCATCCATTCAAATAAAGGACAATATCCCCCGAACACATGGAACGGAAATAATCCAAAATTTCCAGAAACATTTCTGTAGAGAGGATATCCGTATAAACAGTAACCCGCGCAGACAAATCTTCCTCATTTTCTTTTCTTCGTTCTATACCATAAACCATCCAAGCATACTTTCCTTCTGCGGGTCCTCGCAAAACCCATGGTTTCTGTGGATTTTCCCGGCAAATCATACAGAAATATGAACCATCTTGCAAATAATAACGGATTTTTTCGCCATTTTCTTTGTCAAAGACCGAATAACCAAAAAGGCTTTCCCCTTTATCCCATGTAATCTTTCCAACAGATGCCTTATCCCGTTCCCAAAACCGATGCAGTTCGGATGGCAAATCCATGGCTTCTGTTTCCGAAAGAGGTTCCATCTCCAGTTGTTCCCCATCATAAAAGGATGTCATGCTTCTTTCGGAATGTTTTCTTTTAACACAAATGAGCCCATTGGTTTCATCATACTGAAAATCTGTAATCATCATGGATGGCGTTTTACATGGAGGCGTCTGTTTTTCCGTCATACGTATCAAGTTGCCTTTTTCATCATAGGTAAACCGTTTGCTATATCGATAATCGCCTTTGGCAAACCTGCCTATGCTATTCCAATATCTTTCATAGCGCCAAAACAATCGCCCATGGGTGTCGTAAAAATTTACGATAAATCCATCTCCAAATTCTTTTTTCTCTGTGTTTTTCAGTACTTTCCATACCCCAAACTCATTTTTTCGTTTATTCCAATCAGACTTTGTCATCGTGCGTTTTCTGCTCATCTCTTCCCCCAACTTTCTCGTCTATTACTCTAAAAAATGAACCATACCTGCGGAAATATGAACGGTTTTTGTGGATGCGTCCCAATCAATTTTACCATTTTCCCACAACATGATCATATCTCGCAGAGGCAGGAATACACGTCCATCTTTAATTTCCAATGGTGTATTCAGTATAAGTTTATCACCATTTCTCTGGGCTTCTTTTTCTCCAGCAGTCAAGCGATAGGTTGTCATGCCGCACAAAATCAAAGCTGTTTTGGACTGTCCATCCCAAACCACTTTTTTCTGTACTTCTTCTGGCAGATTTTCCACCAAGGCACGCATAGGAAGCATGGTATATCCTGCGTCATTGATGTATGCAGGTACATCCAGTGGATAGGATTTTCCATTGACTTGCATAGTATCCGCACCAATGGTCACATCTATGGTACAAGGAATCGTTTCCATCTGATTTTTGTAATTGACACTGTGATACAATGAAATCAAATCCTGTACCAATAATTGATCTTCGCTTTCAGCAAAAAGATTATCGGCATACTGGCTTCCCCCTAAAGCCACCAGAGAAATACTTTTACCATCTTTTCTTTCTCCATCATATACCACGTTCAAGTCTAACAAATCCTTTGTCAAAGGCACTGTAAAAATCTGCTGTTCATTAGGGTTTAGAATCTGCTTTAGATCATTGTTTTCCCATTCTTCCAGAGAACCAGGCAAAAAACCTGCTTTTCCATCAGAAAGCCAGTCCTCTGTATCTACCATTGCCAAATACAGATTTTTTCCCTGGGCATTTTCAGGCAGTGCAAATGTAACATCTGCACATAAAATACTGCGGTCAAGCGTCTGATACATTTCTTTCTCTGCCGATACTGTGCCACTCCCGTAAGCCGATTCCCATTTGCCATTCTGCGCCGGATTACTTGCCCCAAAAGCCGTCACAGAAAACGCCATAACCGCCGCAAGCGTCAAAGCCATACATCTTTTTTTCATCATCTTCTCCACCTTTCTTTGAAACTTTCCCTTGCTATTGATTTTTGAACAGATTAAGTGCAAACAATGAGCTGCAATACATCATCTTGTTCTATGATCTCAGATTCATCGCTCCACATTAATTTCATCATATCTAGTGGCAAATAAATGCGCCCACCTACAATTTCAGGTGTTGTCATAAAATAAAATCTTTCTCCGTTGACAGAAACATAGTTTTGTCCAACTGTAAAGATATATTCTTTTTCATTTCTGAAAATATGAAACGTTTTATCCGCACGATTCCATTGCCATTCTATCCCCAAATATTGGGGATATTCCTCCACCCAAAAACGACCAGGTATCATATATGTTCCATTTTCCTGACGATATGTAAACATTTTTTGCATTAAAACATCACTTTTTTCCACATATTCCTTTTCTTTAATATTCCATGAAGATACATGCCATATGGCATTTGGTGTGTTCTCCGGTATAATTTTCAAAAATGGAAAAGTTTCTGCATCGTTCATATCTTGATTTTCTGATACACGCATAATCAAATCTGTTTTTTCAACGATACCTGCCCTGGGAAGTGACCAGTCCATTGTGATATTGGTCTGCATATTTGTTCCCGTTACAGCAAAGGAATTATCTGATAAACTTTCTATTTCTCCGCCTTTTACGCTGTAAATTTCCAAAAAGGATTCTCCATCTGCAGTCATTGACGGATCGCTCGGCGATTCCAGAGCAAAATAAAGCGTTTCTTCTTCTGTACCTAAAGGCCAGCGAATAATCAATTCTCCTTGCGGAAGACAGCGAAACCCTATTTTATGGTACTCACTCATATACATAATTCGCGTTTTTTCTTCTTGATCCCCAATACTGATTTCATCTTTCACGCCTGCGCCACTTCTCCCTAAAGCAACGGATGGAAATATAAACGAAGCTACAAGCGACATTAACAAGACTTTTTTCATAAACACACCCCCGATTTCTAATGATATTCTAACAAAGAATCTATGCTTATTCCATTACAGGGCTGTAACAAATCTTTCAATATTCTTAAAAGAAACAAAAAAGAGCCTTTTCGGCTCAAAAAAAAGAGTCTGATATACAGACTCTTTTTAGCTAGGGTAGCAGGATTCGAACCTGCGAATGACGGAATCAGAATCCGTTGCCTTACCGCTTGGCGATACCCCATTATGAAATTTTTTAGAGAGTTTTCTTCTCTCGAAACTAGGGTAGCAGGATTCGAACCTGCGAATGACGGAATCAGAATCCGTTGCCTTAC
>OFLZ01000716.1_pt1 | contig 23216 bp, 23 predicted proteins | sample 1541321 | NCBI WGS metagenome assembly OFLZ01 (sample SAMN04209223, study PRJEB22552) | human gut metagenome | biome: gut; material: feces | host: Homo sapiens | place: USA: Oklahoma | reverse complement strand
CGAGCTCGGTGCGCAGCTTGGTCGAGTCGATCGCGTAACGGCGGTCGTGGCCCGGGCGGTCCTTGACCCAGTCGAACGCGTCCTCCGGCTGTCCCATCATCTTCAGGAGCATGCGCAGCACGGTGATGTTGTTCCTCTCGCCGTTGGCGCCAATCAGGTACGTCTCGCCAATGCGGCCCTTCGTGAGAATCGTCCACACGCCCGAGCTGTGGTCCTCGGTGTGGATCCAGTCGCGCACGTTCTCGCCCTTACCATACAGCTTCGGACGCTGACCGTCCAGGATGTTCGTGATCTGGCGCGGGATGAACTTCTCCACATGCTGGTACGGGCCGTAGTTATTCGAGCAGTTCGAGATCGTGGCGCGGATGCCGTACGTGCGGGTCCACGCGCGCACCAGCATGTCCGATGCCGCCTTCGTGGACGAATACGGGCTGGACGGATGGTACGGGGTGGACTCCGTGAACTTCGCCGGATCGTCCAGGGCGAGGTCGCCGTACACCTCGTCCGTACTCACGTGGTGGTAGCGGATCCCATACTTCCTGACCGCCTCGAGCAGACGGAACGTGCCCTCCACGTTCGTCCTCAGGAACGGCTCCGGATCCGCGATGGAATTGTCGTTGTGGGACTCGGCCGCGTAATGCACGATCGCGTCATGCCCCGGCACGATTTTGTCGAGCAGATCCGCATCGCAAATGTCGCCCACCACGAGCTCCACACGATCCTCAGGCAGGCCCGCGATGTTCTCCGGATTGCCCGCGTACGTGAGCTTGTCCAGCACGGTCACATGCACGTCCGGATGGTTCTCCACCACGTAATGCACGAAATTCGAACCGATAAAACCACAGCCACCGGTCACAATAATGTTATGGGGAATAAACACTTTATCAGCCATGCTCTCATATCCTACAAGGGGGTGGGTACCCCGTGGAAACGCCCCGTTGGATGAGCCTATTCGGCGATGCCGTTATGACGCAAGCCGACAAGACACCTTTCGGCTTCCAGTCACCTGCAAGCTTCAAGTTCCTGGTCCGGTTTGAACTGGCGTTGGACGTGCATAAAGCAAAAACAGGCCACATTGCGATCATCTATTACATATGTCTCAAGCTTGTTGACTGCTTTTAGCCAGAAAGATGACTCATGAGTTTAAGGATGATTTGTCTGTCCTTGTTCAAATCGAATTTTCTAGCAAAAATCATCCCACAGTTAACGAGTTCATCATAATCCTTTATGGTGAAAGTGTAAGGGCTACCCCTCATCCAATCGATATGGCGCAGGCATGATTCAGATGAATCGTCTTCTTTGAACCTGTATATACGTTTCTTGTAATCGGGATTGTTGAATGCAAGAGTCTGTATAAAGAATTCATCAGGGCTGCGAGTATTATTAAATAGCTTCTTTATGCAATCCTGATGGTCAAGGACGTATCTTGCGAAATCGTCAGGGATGCTGAACCAATTCGCTCCTTTTTTGATTACAATATCAGTCGAAATACGGTTCAAATGGATTAATCGCTGGATTAAAATCGATATTTTTTCAAATACCTTGTAGATAGAAAAAGTATGATCTCTGTTTGCTACACAAAGTTGTTTTTGAAATAAATGGTAGTACCGTACAAAAGGTATGGTTAGTTCAACATTTCTATGTGTAGTGAAATGAATGAATATATCGTTTCGATTTCTTAACATGGTATGGATTTCCTTCTGGTTCTTCAAAGGGAAATCCATACCAGATATCAGATGATAGTAATTATACTTACCAATCCGAGTAGCGAGGCGCAATAGATTTAACTCACATTGCACTTGGCTGTATTCCGCCCAATATACATTGATTCGATCACAGAAATAAAGTTGGGAAGAAACAGGTCTAACAATCTCATCCGGATTAATTTTAGATTTAGCGTCGAGGTGAAGAAAGATATCACTGAATTCTGAATCTAAAGATCTAATTAGGAAGTTAAGCTGCTCAAGATTGTTGTGTGCCATGAGCAGGTACGCCTGCTTATCGGATTTATCAGTCATTTACTATGCCTTCAATATATTCAAAAGCTTCTTCGCGGAGCTTTGCAAGCGCTTGATCTGGTTGGGTGTAATCGGGAATTAGTGACAGGTCTGTCTGCAGAAGTGAAGAAATTGTTTTGTAACGATCTGTGAGCTTAAGCTGAGTGAGGAACGATACAGCACGATCGTCCTTGGACAAATCATTATGCCCGGAATCGATGTACCAAAAGTTCTTATGGAAAATCGTTGAGAAAGCTGTTCCATGGAAGGAAGTGGTGAAGACCATCTTTGCGTATTTCATGTAATTCAAGAAGGCTTCCGGGCCATATTTCTTTACCAGACGAATCTTGTTCTTCCAGCAGCAGCGAAGAGCCCATTCTTTGGGTTCAAAGAAGTATACCGGCATACCGGTTTTCTTGGATACTTGGTGGAGGAAGGATGCTATCTCCTGTGAGATGCTGAAGCAGTAATAGAAGATGTAGTCGCCTTGGATGATTGGGGCACTACCGAGCTGTACTGTTTTTTCCCATTCTCCTTGAGAAAGTAACATAGTGGGGTCCACACAAAGCGAGACCTCTCTGCCGGTGGCTGTGGAAACCCATTTCTTTGCGTTCTGCTCGCGAACCGAAATCTTATTAAACTTATTGACAAGATTAAGGTAGTGATCCTTAAGAGAGCTGTCCGCAAATGGATTGTTAGCGCCGAAGCTCACGGCATATGCGTATCGTCTGTTGAAATCAGAAACAAAGTTCAAATAATATGCATCATCAGCATCCATGCATCGAATGTTCCATACCTGATCACTGCCAGTGATGAATTTCTGATACTTGGAATTCGTGGCGGTTAATTCTTTATTGGAAGTGTAGGTATCCTGTGACAGACGGAAATATTTATGTTCAAACGCTTCATATGCGGCAGCCTGCTGCTTGATTCGCTTATAAACGGTAGCCCAAAGTGCATTCTTGATAAATGACTTAAAGCCAGTAACTTTCCAAAAGGTGCTGTACATTTCTTTTTGTCCTTGATTTGAAAAATCAAGAATTTCATTATCGACACCATATTTGTCAATTAAAACTTTTTGAAGAGCTAATGCTTGCAACATGGATCCACAGTTGTAAGAATTATGGAATGTAATAGTAGCGGTTTTATCATTACGAGACATTATTTCTCCTTTTCGTTGATACTTAAATCAAACAGATCGATGCTTCGGTAGGCGTGAATTTGCGTTAATATGAAAAGTCTTTTTGAACATAGAGATGAATATGTCGTCTTTGATTGCAATTAGATAAATCAGAGACCCAATCCCGTAGATGAATGCACCAAGAATAATTTGAATAATCAGAGTGATAATCGTTGGGCCAAGAATCTGACCGACAATCCAGACAATGATACCCATTAATGCCCCTATTGGGAAGAATATGATTCCTGATTTCAGGTATTGAAGAGTTGGAAAGTCTTTCCTGGTGAATAAGTATTGAACGCAAAATACAGATAGCTCGGCTAGAATGGTGCCAATCATCGTGCCTACCGCCTGCAAATGAGGAATTAAGAGCAAGTTTACTGAAATATTAATAGCCGCGCCAAACAATGTTGAGATGACATATGGCATATCTTTTTTGTTTGGAATCAAATATTGGGTTCGTATGATGTTAGCCCAGATCATAAAAATGAGGCTAAAGCTTAAGCCAAATATAATAGGTGAGCTTCCTTTGAATTCGTCTCCAAAATAAACGGGAGCAAGAATATTACTGATTCCTGCAAGACCAAAAGCCGCACCGCAGACAAGCATAGTGAAGTAGCGGAACGAGATGGCATTGTATTTCTTTATTTGATTAGAGTCCCCGGCAGCGATGAGATTGGAAATCCTCGGCAGCATAACCGTGCCAAAAGCGGTAATGAGACTGACGGGGATATTTACGATTCGTTCAGCATTGTCGAATAGACCAACTTGAGTCATGTCGGACATGGCGCCAAGCATGATTTTGTCTAACACTTTGTAGATGCTATAGGCAATTGCAGGTATGAATAATATTATTACTGGCTTGACGTTCTTTTTCACTTCAGACCATTCTGGTTTGCAGAATGAAACGAACTTATGAACATTCATCCAAAGATAGATTTGACTTAGAGAAGCTCCCAGAGCCATAATCAGCGTATACAACCATAAGTCATTGCGATCTTTTACGAAGATAAAAATTGAGCATGCGGTCGCAACTTTGATAATCGTGTTCCTGATGACTGTTATTTTGAACTGTTCAAGACCAAAGAATAGCCAATTAATATCAAGTAAATACGAAATAACAAAAAGAATATTAATATAGGCAACTATCTTGTTGCCATTAAATAAGACAAAAGCAAAGATGGTATATGAAAAAACGGCAATTCCTGTACTGATAAACTGAATCGCGTAGATATTCCAAAATGTTTGCGCAGTCTGAACCTTGTCCGTTCGGTACAATGCGATGCTTCGGCTACCGTGGTTGGTGATACCAAGCATGCCTACAAGACCAAAATAATATGAAATGGAATACACATACGAATACGTACCCAGGCCAGCAGCTCCGAGAACTCTAGAAACGTAAGGAGCCGTAATAAGCGGAAGTAATATGACCAATATCTGATAGGCCATATTATAAACAAGGTTCTTTTTCAAACTAGTCATGATTATCCTATTAATTTTGACCTTCATACCTATGTCTAGTTGAATAATCACATATGTTGATATATGCAAACATGAGGAATAGACAGAAGTTAGTCGTATATATTTCAACAATGGAAGCAAATAAATATACTACTATTCCCCACCAAATTAAGGTATTCTTCTTATTCAAAAAACTATCGTAAGATTTTTTAACAGAAATCAGAATGCAAACGAATATACATAATGCCGGAATTCCACCCATAAGCAAATAATCAAGGTAAAGATCATGAGCGAAAATATCTTTCACTAAATAGCTAAGTTTTAAATGCACATTACCTGATAGCGAATCTGTGATTCCAGTTCCAAGTATTGGGTGTGACAAGATGCTTCCAATTGCAGCGTCCCAAATATATGTTCTATCAGAAAGCGTCAAAGATTTATGCAAAATATCGACAATAAGAAAACTGAAGATATTCTGAATTCTGAAAATGACAATGGCCAAGAAGGATGCAAGTAACACGACTAGTGATAAGTTGGAACTAATTTCCCGATGTTTTAATTCAAGCAAACACAGAATAATAAATGCTGCTAAAACAATAAGACCAGTTCCACTACCACCTATTATTAATTCAAACGCACATATAAAGCACATAGATAACGATGTTCTCGTTATAATTTTATTATAACTTCTATATGCTGTCTCCATATTAAAGAACAAACAAGTCATAATTGGTGCAACCATCTGATTCTTTGCGCCAAACAAATAATAATATGATATTGTATTCGAACTTATTGTTTGATATAAACCTTGTGGAAAAAATAACATGATGAAAAGATTTATAAGGACAAGTGTATTTAGACCATAGGTTATGCCTTTACATATGTTTAAAGTACCGGTCGAGCTATCTGCCCATACAGAGAACAGCAAGAACGGATACAATAGATATAAAGACAACTGAAAAACTGACACGATATTCGTATTATTCACAACAGCGGAAGTGAAAAATATAAATATAAGCGAAATGGTTAGATATATTTTCGTATTTCTAGTTATAAAACTAAAAGCATGGGTATTAATTAGAATCAGAATAATTATTATTCCAAAGAAAAAATACCTCGAGTATTGAACACCAAGTCCAAATATTGGATATTTGTACCCAATTGCGCTTTGGAAGAAGGGGATAATGGCAAGCGCTATAAATAATATCTGAAGATTCTTGCTTAATTTCATATCATCCCCAGTTAAAACTTTTTCCTTGTATCTTTTTCACTGCCCTAAAGATGTTCATAGATAAATATGCAAAACCTATATGTCTACTTCTAAGAATTTCCAGAAAAACGGTATATTTTTTACCGAGATTTATATCTGAATGAATTAAATCATCTAAATAACCATTTTCTAATACTTCAATCAAGTCATCATGTAAATCATTGGATTCCAATAATGAGGTATATATAATGCGTAATTTTTCTTTATATATTGCATTCATTGGATAATTTCTTCGTTTGAATAAATTCTCCAATTTATCCAGTTGAGACAATCTGCGTTTAAGATTATTATTTTTATTTGCAGAGACTTGTAAACCATTATTAGATAATTCGTAGATATATAAAGATGAAGATAGTGCTTTACAATCTTTTTCACTCTTCTCGCAGTAATCTACGACGAATAGATAATCTTCTCCCATATCAACGGTTGTATCCATTTTTATATTATTATCGTTGATAATACTGCGACGGAATATTTTATTCCATAAAGGATTGAACGCTTTTGCTTCTTGGAGGTTTTCGATGAATTCATATAAGCGATTATTGGGATATGATTTGTCGTCAAGCTTTTGCTCGAAAGCGTAATCTCCGTTATTGGATCGGACCTTGTATCCGCATGCCACTAGATCTGTGTCGTCCTGCATATTGGATACCAACTGTGAAATCATTGTAGGGCTCATCTCATCATCTGCGTCCATGAAGCAAATGAATTCACCTTTGGCTTGTGATAGCCCGTAGTTGCGTGCTGCGCTTGGGCCACTATTGTTTATATGCCAGATCTTGAGCCTATTGTCTTTATCAGCTAAAGCATTGCAAATGTTCAAAGTCGAATCAGAGGAACCGTCATCGATTACAATTATCTCTAAATCTGAATACTCCTGGCAACGCGCTGATTGTATCGCTCTTGCAATCGTCTTTTCAGCATTATACGCAGGAAGAATTATTGTAACTAAAGACATTAGTCTCCTCCCTCATACGGATAGGTTATATAACCTTCGATCGCATTGTCCTTATGGATTATTTTTCCGGGATTCCCTTATATAATTCTATTCATAGAGCACATAGAATATGTGCTAACAACTTAGTGCTTCAAAGGCATTATTTTCAATCTTCGATTTTTTTATTCTTTGCCGTAAAGTTCTGTTTCTCTTATCTAAGACAATGCTGTAGTCAGGAACATCCTTTGTAATTAACGTACCTGCGCCGATTACTACATGACTGCCAATCGATACGCCATCTAAAATAATAACGTTGCTACCTATCCAGCAGTCATTACCGATTGTGATTCCACGCTGCTGAACCCCTTGACTTTTTATACTTTCATCTGAATTGCTGAATACATGGTTTTCTGCAAATAGACTGCATTTGGGTCCTATCATCACATTATTACCGATGCGAATAGGGCCAGAACATCCTATATAACCATGAGGGCCAATTGACGAATTATCGCCGATGGCTATTCCCTGTCCACAATCGCCGCCGTAATAGCTCGATGGACGAATCATGGTGGCACGGCCGATGGTAACGTTATCGCCAAAATTTAAACCATCAGAACACAGTCCCTGTATTTCTGCGTAATCTTCGAACTTTACGTTCTTCCCACAGCGCACATTATGCGCATGAGATACAGTAACATTCCGTCCTATCAACAATAAGCCATGTGCTTCACGAAGAAATAAGCGCATCCATAATCCACGTATAAATTTGATGCCTGTGTTCACGAGGACGATGAGTTTGTCAAAATTTGTAATATCTGAGTTGAAGCTCATCAAATTATCCTCTTTCTAAAGTGGATTGATAGATATTGATTAGTTGCTGATAGTTGTTTTCAGGTGTGTATTTGTCCTCATAATCCCGACGGGCATTCATACCCATCTTTTTGCATAGCTCTGGCTCTTTCCATAGGCCGCGAATGGCTGTAACCCAACCATGCATATCACCCAACGGAACTTTGACACCGTTGACTCCATCGTTGACTGCTTCCGCGGAAAAGCCAAGGTCGGTCGCGATAAGCGGCAGTCCGAGACTTTCAGATTCAATTTCGACCATCGAGCAGCCCTCGTACCAAATCGAGGGAAACACCACGAACTCTCCGGCTTTCGCAATAGCCATGCACTGCTCATGCGGCGTATATCCGAGGAAATAGACATTCGGCTTCTTATCTGCCCAAGCCTTGAAATCGTCCTCCAACGGGCCTCCGCCCATCACCACCAGCGGAATGTCGTCAATCTCATTCCATATGCGTTGAAGTACACGAATGCCTTTCTCAGCACCAATGCGACCATAAAAAACTGCATACCGCTCAGGTAACCCTGATACACGTTCAGCGGCCATATTCGCCTGAGCATCAGGAACAAAATTATATTTTTTAACTATCTTCGATGAATCGAATCCGATATCCTTCAACAAGTCGATCTGATTCTCATTGAGGCAAATATATCTATCGATTTGCTTATAGAAGCTTCGACGAGCGCGATGGTATTTGAAGATGCCCGCCACGAGAAGACTCTGAAGACGAGATCCTTTGAAACATGCATGACGAGTCATACGCAGATAATGGCCGTCACCACATTCATTGCAAATCTTCCCATCGCGTAGCGAGGTTGCCACAGGGCACACAAAACGCGTGTCATGCAATGTCGCCACTACCGGCACACCCATACGTTTTGCCGCATACAGAATTGACGGTGACAACAGCGGGAAAAATGTATGCACATGCACTAGGTCAGGATGATGCTCGCGAATCAGAGAGACCACCGCTCGGTGGTTCTTAAACGACCACAGCATTCCGAACGTGGCGGCTAGCTTACCCGCTGCGTCCGCCTTGTCGAACTCATCATTCGACACCGTATAACGGATTACTTCATGACCATGTTCCTCGAGCATACTGGTTTCACTCTTGAATACTTGATCATCGCCACTTGCGGAACCTGAACGATGGAAGTTGTGAATGGCGAGGATTTTCATCGTTTCACCCTTCCTTCTGCTCTCTGCCGAGGAAGAGGTTTTTGTATTGGTCGGCGATGTGCTGCCAGCTGTACGCGTCGGCGATGCGTTGCTTGGCCTTGTCGCCCAACGCGTGGATCTCGTCCGGATCCATGGCGTCGGCCCGGTCGATCAGGCGGGCCAGGTCGCCGGGCTCCTTGGACCAGTACAGGGCGGCGTCCCGAGCGACCTCGCGGTTGAAGCCCACGCCCAGCAGCAGGTTCAGATCCGTGGACGCCAACGCCTCCAACAGGCTCGGGTTCGTGCCGCCCACCTCGTGCCCGTGGAAGTACGCGTACGCGTCCTCGCGGATCTTCATCAGAAGCTCCCTGTCGTACACGGTGCCCACGAACTTGATGCGCGGATCCCGGTCGAAATGCGTCTTCTCCTTCAACTCCTCGAGGAACCTGTCGCTCACGTTCGTCACCAGCGCGAAATCCCGCTTCGAATCGCTCACCATGAACTCGCGGATCATGGTCTCGTAGTTGTTCTCCGGCACGAACCGGCCAACCACCAGGTAGTACGACTTCGGCTCCAAACCCTTCGACCTGAACCAGTCCAGGAGCTTCGGGTCGTCGTCCGCCAGACGGCTCCGCCGGCCCTCCGCTCCGTAGGCGATGAACGTTGTCTGCGGACGGTACCTCGCGTACTCCTCGCGGATGTACTTCTCCATGTTTACCGAATCGCACACCATCAGGTCAGCGTGCTTCGTCATCATCCGCTCGGACACCTTCCAGTACCTGCGCACCGGCGCGCTCCACTTCGCGCGCATCCACTCGTGCCCGTCCGGGTTCACGTACAGTTTGCCGCCCAGACGGTGGACCGCGCGCGCGAAATGCGCCGTGAACGGGCCGATGCGGCACGCCAGCACGTACACGATTGGATGCGGGATACGGTTGCGGCGAATATACGCCACACAATCCGCCAACGCCGCCACGTCATACCAGATTGCCTGCGCCGGTCCGATCTGCGGCACCCGTACCCGGAAACAACGCGCGTTATGGTACGAGAACTCACCCGACTCCGACAGCGACTTGCACGCTACGTGGTATCTCAACCCCGGCTCACCCTCGTGGTACTCAGTCAGACGATCAACGAACGTCTCATAACCGCCGTAACTACCCGGAATCCCCTTCGACCCCACAACGAACACATGCTGAACAGCCGACACCCCACTCACGCCACAACCTCCACAAAACTGATATAACGGCCCTTATCGGCATTAGTAAGCTCAGAACTGCCCATAACCGCACCTTCCCCGGCAATTTTGGAAGTAGCTGCTGGCCGCACCCACTACCAATCCACTTTAGAAATCTACACCTAGTCATGGAATTTACCTAGGCTTTCTTTTCTCTCATCCTCATCGACTTCACCGGCAGAATCGCAACGGGAACGTGACCAGCGACAAACACCACGCTGAATCTCGCGCCCTCTGCAACTCGTATCTGCGGAGTGACTAAGACTTATGAAAAGGATAGCAAGCGATACCCCCATACCTAGCAAAAGTGGTGTCTCCCATTACGAAACACCCTTTCAGCCACTCTGATCCGACGCCTTACACGACTGGTAACGGCAACAATTGAACGCATCTTGGGCCTCGTGCTCAGATTGGCAACAGACAGCGTTGCTCATTGCTGAGCAGCTCACCCAATACGCGCTTTTTCACCAATCCGTCACAACACGGGCGGCAACGCGGAACAACATCGTGCATCCTTGTTTATTTGCACCGACTGTGGACTTGCCCTCTGAGTTGCTTAGAACATGGCGGCATACACGAATTCTCTTTTGCCTGCCATTTGCTTCTCTTTTGATCCTCTTTTGCATCTAAAAGCAAAACCAAGCTGGACGTGGATTGGTACCGCCAAGAATTCGACATACCCCAGACGGCATCAACTCAACAGACGCTCCATTTACTTGCCAGCGAACAGCTTATCATCGCCCAAGATGCGGGGAACTACGCCATCACCAATCTTGATGCTCTCCTATTCGCTCGCGATTTCAATGATTTCCCAACCGTGGCGCGTAAAGCATTGCGCGTTATTCGTTACGATGGTCCATCACCAATCTCTCCATCTCGCAGCAAAACTTTTTTCTCAGGGTATGCCAAGTTGGATCAAGCGTTGGAATATGTCGAAGCACTGTTGCCTGAGCAGGAAGTCATTCAAGGTGCACGACGTGTCCCCCTGAGGATGTTCCCGCATATGGCACTTCGTGAATTGATGGCAAATATGCTTATTCACCAAGATTTTTCTATTACCGGTACCGGACCTATGATCTGTATTTTCGATGGCCGTATCGAATTTACTAATCCAGGAAGTTCTCTTGTAGATGTCGCCAGATTGCTTAATGATCCCCCTCATTCGCGCAACGAGAAAATGGCAGCTATTTGCCGATGACTAACGCCAGCCTTCGCGAAAGATTTGATCTGCCGGCGAGTGGAGCCTCCCAAGTATCCAGACTTATTAAAACCTGCATCAGTAGTAGTCTATTGAAAATAGCAGATCCCGATGCCTGCAAGCGATATGTCAGGTATCTGCCATATTGGGCTTAATGAGGCTATTCTTCACACGAGCAAGAATAACTTCGAGTAAACCGCCGAAATAAGCCAATGCACAATCACCATGATCGGAATACTCCAAATATATGAGTCATCAGAATTCTCATTTTGATTTAAGCCTTGGCACGGCAGCCACTGCCCATAGGAGTAGTGGAAGGGCATAAAAGGCATATCCTTCGAACTGCACATACAGGTATATGGTCAACAGCAGCCAGCAGACAGTGGTCTTGTTCCAGGCATGGTTATGGCTAATCCACCACAGCACTAGTACCACGAGAATTACAGAAGCAATCAGGCCGAACTCCACGAAAAAGCTGGTGTAGGCGCTCATCGTGAACATGTTTGCTGGTGTCACTTGTGCGTACCAGCCCTTCGGTGCCGAAGCGTTCAGGCCCAGACGTTCCAGAGACCGCACTGCGGCATCGGCACCCTGATGGGTGGCATCGGATAGATTGCCTGCGCCATAGCCGAGCAACAACTGCTTTGGATGCTTCAACGCACCCGCGCCTGGTCCCAGTGACTGCCATAAACGGGCATAGAACGAACCGTCACCGTCAAAGCCAAGCTCGGCTATGGAGCTCAACCGATGGTTCACTGCCACGCTGCATGCGCCGAGACCGACCGTGACCACCAGTTCCCCGAACGCCACAAGCCGGCCGCGCCACGTGTGCCAACTGTTCATCTCGATAATCACAAACACCAACGCGATAATCGAGTCAAGAATGATGCGCACGCCTGCACCCATGAGCACCGAGCCTGCAGCGAATACCATGATAAGGACGCGCAGTTGGTTTGCACGCTTGTGGTCACGACCACGCACCAGCCAGATCAGCGGCAGCAGCACACCGAACAGGTGCATACCTATATAGCTCGGTTCTGCGAACAGAAACTGCGGGCGGCCACCGCCCCAATGCGAAGTGCTGCTGATGTACTGGCGGCTCATCAGATGAATGAAGAAGTTCTTTACGGAAGTCCAATCAAACATGATTGACAACCGCTGCACCACGCCGACTGCGAAGGCGAACCAATATACGAGAATCAGCAGATCCAACATGCGCCGCCAAGACAAGCGCTTGATACGTAATGCCATGTCCAACGCACACAGGCAGGCGAGAGCCCCAGCCACGCCGGCCAGCGACACCAGCGCCGGAAGCCGATGGAATGCTACCAGACACCAATCCACTGCAGACAGCGCGATTAACAGCACCGGAAACAGGAAGAATGCGCGGAAACGGTGCCAAACCTGCGGCAGCAAACGCCAGTTCGCTACCGCATATGCCATAAACAACCACGGAGAAAGCGGCGTCCAAAACGGCATGTATGGGCCTGCTACTGTGCCGTCAATCGGCAGCATGGTGAGCGCCGCATAGAACAAAAAATCTGAGGAATCGACCAATATCGGTCGATCATTATCAAACGAGACGCCGGCTTTCCCGAAATCCGCCTCGGCGATGCCGGCAATATTAGAATCAGTCACTCATTACTCCCACTGTCATCACCCAACAGCATGCCACTGTAACGGACAAATCGTATCGGGAGATGAAACCGGCGTGAGAATGACGTGAATACTTACGTCTTACGTCAGCTTGATGTCAGACCGTGTAAGCATACTGCCGCGTGATTTGAGGGCGCACCGGAGCTTCCTCAACGCGGTAGTGCTTGCGCATGCTGGTCAGGATGGTGCGCAGCGCCTTGTTTGTCTGCTCGGCGGCAGTGCGGAATTTTGCATACTCCTTACCGTGCGGATCCTCAATATCCTCGGGTTCGGGAAGCATGGGCCGAATAATGGAAGCAGAGTCAATCACTGACTGCAAGCGTTCCTGAATGGTCAAGCCCTTGACCAGCCCGTTGCGCGCGCAGTACTCGCACATGTTTGCGAAGTCACCCAATAGGAACGTGTATTTCACAGCAGTGGGAGCCAACGTGACGATGTCTTTGCGCTGATCCTTTTCAAAGCACAGGATCAGATCAGCTGACTTGGCCATCGGCTGTGTCAGGCGTCGAGAGCGGAACCCACTCGGTTCGATGCCCACGCTCTCCATGAGCAGGGCGCTGTTGGGGTCAATCTGGTGCATGGGCAAGCCATGCGTGCCCGCGCTGGAAACCTGCACTGTGGTACCGGAAAGGTAGCGGGTGAGCAGCAACTCGCCCATGGGAGAACGACAAATATTGCCGGTGCAGACGAACATAATGCGCATGGGCTCAGTCCTTCTTCATACTTACAACGCTACCTTGCGGGCCTGTGTACACCCGTTGTCTAAATGAAAGTGCAACACCCGTTAGATTGGAGATTGTCCAGATAACCAGTCCGAAGGGATGTCGCACCTATGGGGGAAAGCATATTCGCACCTGTCGGAAGGGGAACGCCAGGTCATCCAGATCGAGATCGGCAATGGCACCAGCATCCGCAGGATCGGTCTGATGCCCGGCCGCAACGCCTCGACGGTCAGCCGGGAGATCAAACGCAACACGTGGTTCCGTCCAACGAGAACGAGTCCTACCGGCCGTACCGGCCGAAACGGCTGAAGACGGGCCCGTGAACGGACAGATACTACATCGCCGGCCCCGCGCAGCGCAAGGCCGACCGCAGGCGCGCCAAACCGTGCAAGCGCTACCGCCTGTCATGCGAACGCCTGTGGGCGCGGGTGGCCGAATAGCTGAGTCGCGTGTATTTCGTCAAATTGAGGTGGACGTGTTCGACACTTAATCTGAACACCGTCGGCGGTTGGTTCCTTGTTTTGTTGTTTGTTTGGTTTATTTCATGAGGGAGTGTCTGTTCCGGTAGGATTCGCCGTGGAAGCGGAGGATCCTGCCGTGGTGGACGATGCGGTCGATGACCGCGGCGGCCATGTCCCCGTCGCCGAACACGTCGCCCCACCTGCCGGACTCGAGGTTCGAGGCGGAGATGACGCTGCGGGTCTCGTAGCTGTCCGCGATGACCTGGAACAGAAGCCTGGCCCCGTCGATGTCGATGGGCAGGTAGCCGAGCTCGTCGATGACGGCCAGCCCGGCCCTGCCGATCGACTTGAGCTCGGCGTCCAATCCGTTGTCGTCCTTGGCCTTCCTCAAGCGCATGACCAGGCTGGAGGCGGTGAAGAACCTCACGGGTATCATGCGTTGGCATGCGAGCATGCCGATCGCGATGGCCAGGTGGGTCTTGCCGCAGCCCACGTCGCCGTAAAGCACGAGGTCCTCGGCCCGGTCGACGAATTCCAGGCTTTCCAGCTGTTCGCGGCCCCAGTCGGCGGGGAACGAGGCCATGCCCCGGTCGTATCCCTCCAGGGTCTTGCTCTGGGGGAACCTGGCCTGTCCGGGCAGCCGCCGCCGTTTGGATTCGGCCCGGCTCGCGTTCTCCTTCTCGAACAGGTTGGCCAGGAAGCCGAGCTGGCCGGGCGTGGCGTCCTCCAGGGCCTTCTCGAGCACGCTGTGTGTCAACGGCAGGTTGCGGGCGAGTCCCATGACCTGTTCCGGCGTGGCCTTGTCAAGAACGCGGCCGCCGCGCTGCCGCGGTTTTTGCTGGCTCATTCGGCCTCCTTCATGTATTTGTCGTAATGCTTCAAATCCTGCCCGCCTTCGGTTCCCGCACCCTCGAGGATGCGTTTGGCGCATGTGCCGATCGCCGCGCGGTCGACGGTCCGTCCCGCGTTGATGACGGTTTCCACCGCTTTGACCGTGGCGGCGAACCCGCAGTCGGCGGCAACGGCTCGGATGTCGTCGAGCAGATTGGAGCGCGTGCGTGCGTCCATGCGGTCGAGCAGGGCTCGCACGGTTTCGGGGAAATCGTTCCTGATCGGGCTTTCGCCCCATATGCGGGGCTTTCGCGCGATGATCGCGAGCAGGCTCGCCGGATCCACCTGGGTTTTCGCCGAATGGCCCCAAATCCTCTCCAGCGTGGTGATCGTTTCGCCGTCGGGGCCCCGCAGTTCGATCTCGAAGACGCGCACCCCGGCCTGCAGGCGCATGGAACGCCATTTCGGTCCGGCCAGATACCGGTTCGCGTCGATCGTGACGGCGCCGGTCTTGTCGGCCTTCACGCTCCTCCAGTCGCACGGGTCGAACCGCACGCCGGGCAATGGAAGCATGTGGTCCTTCTCCGCCTCGAACAGTTCGATCACCGGAACATCATGCCGGTAGTGATCCGATCCGGCGACGCGTTCGCACTCGTCAAGCCACACGCGCGTCAGCGTTTGGAAGCTCTCGGCCGACGGCATCGGCACCATCAGGTTGCGCCTGACGAAGCCGACGGCGTTCTCCACACTGCCCTTCTCATGGCCGGAATACGGGTCGCGGAACCGCGGCTCGAACCCGTAATGCGCGCAGAACAGGGAGAACAAGCGGGTCCGGGCGGCCGTGCCGTCCGGCCTGCGATGGCCCACGCCGGTGGCGTTGTCGAACACCACCACCCTAGGCGCCATGCCCATGCGCTCGAAGATCCATAGCAAACCCTGGCACACGCACTCCGAGGTCTCGCCGGGAAGGGCGACCACCCAGCGCATGTTCGAATACGGGAACGACACCACCAGGAAATGCACCACGCGTTCGACTCCGGCGATCACGGCCCTGGCCCGGCCGAAATCGACCTGCGCGCTTCCCGGCGCCCATTTCAATTCGGCGAAGTCGTCCGACTCCATGCGATGCTCCCGCCGCCAACGCTTGACCCAACGCCGCACCGACGAGTACGAGCCCGTGAACCCGCACTCCGCCACGAGCCGCTCGTACACGCGCGTCGCGGTATGGCGTTGCTTGACCGGCATGCGCAGGTCGGCGGCCGGCCACCCGTCCACGATGGCCGCGTACCCCGCGTCGAACAGCGACCTGCCCGCATGCCCCGAGCCAAGGGGCTTGGGAGAGTAATCCCCGTGGTTGGCGTACTTGACCACGGTCGTGCGCGATACGCCGAGTTTCCGCGATATCTCCTTGTGGCTCAGGCCTTGGCGGTCGAGCTGCCTGATACGCTGTCGGACACACACCGGTGTCGTCATTTCCTTTCCTCCCGAGAACCATCAGTTTGGTTGACAGGCACCCGGGAATCTACCAAAGAACCAGACGATGCCGGTGTTCTCGTTCCACCGGCATCACCGCCGGCAATGTCCAAATTGAACGCTCAGGGTGTTCAGGAACAAGTGCCGACAGTGAACACCTTTATTCGATCACACACAGGTTGGAGATGGAGGTGGACGTTTCAGAACAAGTGGCGCCGGTATTCGCACGAAGGCAGGCGTGATACGGGCCAACGAGGCGAAGCGCGAACCTGCCGGCCCCGCGGGTCCGGCGGCTACGCCCCGCACACGCGTCCGGCGGGCGATCTTACCTCTTGTTTATGGTCAAATAAACATGTACGGCGTCGGCGGAGGCTGGGCGTACGTGTGCCTGCTGGCCGGCCTGGCGAACAGGGGCATCGCCGGCCATTCCGCCGGGCGGACCCGGGACGCGGGCCTGGTGCCGCGTTCGCCACCCTCGACTTCCCGCTGGCGGACGTCCAGGTGTTCCGCACCGACCGGGGCGGCGAGTTCGACAACACGAGGATTGACGAGCCGTTCGACGTGTTCGACGTCAAAGGATCGTTGTCACGCAAGGGCAACCCCTACGGCAACGCCGTGGTCGAATCGATGAACAGGCTGCTGAGGAAGGAGCTCGTGTACCGGAACCACTACACCACGATCGAGCAGCCGGGGCGCGACCCCGACGGCTGCGTGTGGTGGTCCGACGACCAGCGGCTCCACTCCACCCTCGGATACCGGAGTCCGAAGGAATTCACCGAACAGGGACTCGTCCTCTAAGAAACCGTCCAACACACCGTTGCCAATCCAAGGTCACCGAACTATTGAACGCGATGCTCGACCTTGTCACGCACCATGGCGTCGAGCTTTATCTCGAACATAGCGTCGTCGAACTGTATGATTTCCTTGGACATGGCCTCTGCCTCTTTCCGATCGCGGTTTTCTAGTGTCAGCGACTGCAAATCGTACCCGGCACGGGCCATGTCCTCTTCCAGGAAACTCAAATCACAGAGTGCACAGAAATTCGGGCACTACCCAAGGACGGGGAGAATCCCGATATCCACAGTGACCGTGGCTGCCACTACCGATGGCCGGAATGGATCCGCATCCGCAAGGAACACGATTTGTCACTTCCATGAGCGTGAAAGTCTGTTCTCCGGACAGCGCCGCCGTGGAGGGGTTCTTCGGCCGTCCCAGGCAGGAGTTCTTCCACAAGCGCGGTTTCGCGGGCGTCTCGTTGGACGGGCTCATCGGCATGCTGGACGAGTACATGGTCTGATATCGGGACAGGCGGATCAAGACGGAGTTCGGCATGAGCATCATGGACCGTCGACGCAGGCTCGGTCTTGTGGCATGATTGGTGATGATGGAATCAATGACGAGTCCAACAAAACGTCACCGCTCCCAAGCGTCCATCTCGATTTGCCGAAATACAATTCGTACGACAACGTCATGGCCGAGTCCGTCAATGGCGCGTACAAGACCATGCTAATTTGGCGATGCGTGCCGTTCTCGGATCTTTCGGATCTGAAGCTGACGACGTTCCGGTGGGTCTCGTGGTAGAACTCGAAGCGGTTCCACCAGTCACTGGGCTAGCAGGACACCGCAGGCGGTGGAAACCGAGTATTATGCAAACCAAGCGGCGCAGGCTGCCTCACTATAAAGACGGGAAAAAATTAGGCCACTTCATATTACTACAGATAAAAAATGGAGATATATATGCAATTATCAAAGATAAAAATTAAAAACTACAGATTGCTTATTGATGCTGAATTGGAAGTCGATTCTAGAACAACCTTAATTGTAGGCAGAAACAACACAGCCAAAACATCCTGTTTTTCATGCATTGGAAAGGTATTGAATGGGGAAGCCGTATCTTTCGATGACTATCCACTATTAAGAAGAAAAGATTTCTACACAAAAATCGCTCTGTTCATGGAGAAAAAGCTCACTTATGAAGACCTTTGTAAGCATATTGAAATTATCTCTATAGACTTCCTGGTGGACTATTCGTTGGATGATCTAGATGATAATTTGGGAGCATTGTCGCCATTTATCATCGATGTTGATGTGGACACAACAACCGCTCTAATTCGTGCAGAGTATCGCCTAAAAACTGACGAAAAAACCCTGTGGTCGCTCTTGGAAAGCAGCTATTATAAGGATGGTGCCTATTCGCCGAGCGAAGAAGCCCATAAAGTGCTTGCTGATAATTTCGGCAAATTGTTTGGATTAACCGTATATGCCATCAATCCGAATAATCCAGAAGACAAACAGGTAAAAAGCCAAAAGGAATTATATGATCTGTTCCCATTCCATGCAATTCCTGCTGAACGAGTTCTTGGCGAAGATGACGCACATAATAGTTCTCTCGGATTATTAATCTCCGGCTTCTTTGATACAAGCGAAGCGGAACTGGATCCAGATGTTGCCACAGAAATAAAACGATTACGCTCAATAGTGGAAAAAGCCAATAAAGACGTTCAAAAACAGAGTGATGAAATCCTAAGTTCTGTTGTAAACAATTCTATTGGTTTTGGTTATCCCAACATAGAGGAATTAAAGCTCGGAGTTACAACGCAGCTCAGCATCGACGATCAGATCAAGAATCAGACTAAGCTGTCTTATATATCCGGCACAGCAAACGAAAGTTTGCCGAGTTCTCATAATGGTCTTGGTTACAAAAATCTGATCAAAATGGAGTTCCTCCTTGCTGCATTTGCCAAGGATATTGAGAAACGTGGTGTTGCATGTGTGCCACTTCTCTTTATTGAGGAGCCTGAATCTCACATGCATCCACAAATGCAGACGGCTTTCGCTGCGTATTTGGAAAAATTTCTTGGCAAGCTCTCTGATGTGAAAATTCAAACTTTCCTAACCTCACATTCCGCTCATATAGCTAATACTATGGAGTTTTCAAAAGTTCGGTATACGCAAAAGTCTAATACCGGTGTAATTTACAAAAACTTGAACACCTTTGCTCAAGACCATCCTAATAATGTAGATTTTATTCGGAAGTATTTAACCCTGACCAAATGCGATTTGTTCTTTGCCGATAAAGCCATTTTTGTTGAGGGAGCATCCGAACGGTTGCTATTGCCTGACATGATTGAGAAATGCGAAAAATCTGGAGAGTTTAGTCACTGTAAATATCCTTTATCTGCGCAGTATTATGCCTTAATTGAAATCGGTGGAGCTTATGCACATAAATTCATTCCATTTATTGATTTTTTAGGAGTACCGTGCCTAATCCTTACGGATTTGGACTCTGTAGCAAACAGTAAAGGAAAAAATGGGAAGGCGGTAAAAAAATCCGTTATTGTTAGTCAAGGGGAAACTACGTCTAACGAAACAATAAAATGGTGGATTCGTAGAAATAAGGGGATTTCTGAGAATAATACTTCAAAAATCAACCTTTCGGAGATTAAAGCTATAACAGCAGATGACAAAACCAGAGGGAAATGCCATATCGAGTTCCAAACTACTGAAAATGGATTGTGTGGACATTCTTTAGAAGAAGCCATACGCAATGTCAATCGAAAGCATTATAATTTAAGTGATAAAATAAGCGAGGATGAGCTTGAATTTAAAGGTAAGAGTAAAACAGATTTTGCACTTGATTTAATTTACAAATACTCTGATTATTGCGTTCCTGATTACATAAAATCCGGGTTAAAATGGCTAAATGACCAAAGAGTTCTTGAGTAAGGAAGGGCCAGTTCATGAGTAAAGAGTGTATTGGCGTAAATTATGGTCTTGCAAAAGCAGAAGCCGATAAGGTTGATGCACGGATTATCGAAGCGCTTAAATCAGGACACAGTTTCCGTGTTGAAGCTGGTGCGGGTTCTGGAAAAACGTACTCTCTGAATCGAGTTATTGAATGGATACAAGCAAATAAATGGTCTGCCTATAACCGAAAGAAACAAAATGTGATCTGTATTACATATACAAATGCGGCTGTGGATGTAATTGCAGAAAGACTTGCAAAAGATTCATTTATTCTTCCCTCTACAGTTCACTCGTTTGCATGGAATGCAATCAAACAGTATCAGGGTGTTTTAATCGAAGCTGTCACAACAAATCCCGATTATCTGCCAGACGAAGGTGACTTTAATCAGGTCACCGAAGTTGCATATACTTTGGGGCATCGCTACAAGGAAAATGGTGTTCAGTACCTCTATCATGACGACGTTCTAAAGCTCTTCTGCCAACTTCTTGATAACGCTAAATTTCGCCGGGTATTTGCAGATAAATACCCTTTGATATTGATTGATGAATATCAGGACTCCTATAAGCCGATTATTGATCGCTTTATTAATTTTTTCATAGCAAAAAGTACTGGACCGCAGTTCGGCTTTTTCGGCGATGCTTGGCAAACCATCTATCAGTCAAACAAAGCCTGTGGAGAAATTAAACACGAAAAAATCGAGGTAATAAAGAAGGGATCAAATTTCCGATCTGCGCCAAGGATTGTTCAACTTTTAAATAATATCCGTCCTGAATTGCCGCAAAAATCAGCCATTGATGGATTTGACGGTGAAGTTTTAGTGATTACGTGTGATGATTATTCGGGAGCTCGTCGCACAGAACGTAATTTCAAAAATGAATTGCCGGCTGCCGAGTTTAAGGCAAGACTGAACACTATCGTAACAAAAATTGAGCAGAACACACCTGCTGATGAAGATCTTAAAGTTCTGATGATTACGCACAAAGTTCTTGCTTCTCAACAAGGCTACGAGCAACTTTTGGATATACTGAATGATGCGTTGCGCAACAAGGAAGATCCTTTTCTTATTTTCTTTGCTGATACGATAGAATCGATATATCATGCGCTTGATACTTCGAACACCCAGTTGCTTTTTGACACGCTCGGAATCAAGCGGTATCCAATTACAAAAAAATCCGAAAAAACCAAATGGAAAACGCTGTATGAGCAACTAACAGAAGTTCGCACACAAAAAGCTATTGATGTTTTGAAGACTATCATTGATAGTCAACTGATACCCATTCCGCCTAAAGTGGATGGATGGTACCGACTTTATATGGATGCTCCAGAAACAATGTATGCATCAAAGGCCACAATTCAGCAGTTTTTACAGCTAGATTATGCACAATTTATTGCTGTTAGGGATTTTCTATATCCAGACGCACAATTTTCAACAGAACATGGCGTAAAGGGCGAAGAATACGATAATGTTGTTTTTGTTATCAGCAGGGGATGGAACCAGTACCAATTTGAAACCTATGCGCCAATGATAACAGGTCATGCTTCTATTCCTAAAGGCAAAGAAGCATCGTATGAGCGAAACCGGAATCTTTTCTATGTTTGTTGTTCAAGGCCAAAAAAGCGGTTGTTCTTTTTTGTCACCGTGCCGATAGATTCTTCATTCAGAACTTTTTTGGTAAAACTAGCCGGTGAAGAGAATATTCTAACCTATCGACAATTTATGGAAGCATCTAATTAGCGAACAACGAAATGCAGCTCACCGGTCATTGCTGATCGATGAGCTGCTATATGCTCAATTATTCTTCCATAACTTCTAACATCATTCTGGCACCCAGTCTAAAACTGTTCTGAAATACCAGGCAATCCGTGGTGGTTTGATGCTCTTGCACACAATCGGTATATTTCTCGAACAATTCTTTCTACTCGTCCGTTATGGTAGCTTTAAGCGTTTCTTTATTCCTGTTAATCAACTTCTGTAACTTCTTGGATTAGGAGGGGGTAGTGCCCGAAAGGTTGCGCACTTTGGATCATGCCCGTCCATGGCGCGATGATCAGTTCGCTTCCACGAGGTTGCCATCGAACCGAGACATGTCGAGGTAGCGGCAGGTCGACCATTCGTTCGCGGTGACGTAGCAGATGCGGGTACATATGAGCATCAACGCGCTGTCGCCGTCGGGGAAGCCGCCGGTCACGCGCTTGCGCCGCCTGATCTCCCGGTTCAGCCGTTCGACCATGTTGCTCGTGCGGATTCTCCTGCGGTGCCCGTCCGGGAACTCGTCCAGCAGATAGGCCCCCGGATTCTCTCCCGCAGGCAGTTCGCGGCGGCATTCAGCCTCCTGGCCTCCATCTCCGCGGCGACGGTCTCGGCCTTGTCCAACGCGGATTCCCGGGACTCCATGGCGAACATGGCCTTCAGGGCCGCCGACGCCCATTCGCGGTGGCTGGGCGGCGTCTTCGAGAGCACGTTGCGCATGAAACGCGCCATGCACCGCTGGCACCTCGCCTTCGGCAGCATCGAGTCCACCGTGGAGACCAGTCCCGCGCACCGGTCGCCGACCACGAGCCGGACGCCCTCCAGACCGCGTTCGATCACCGCGGACGCGAACGGGGCGCCCTTCAATTTCGGCACCTTGAGCCCGAGCCTGCCGGCCCTTGGCGGTCAGGCTCCGCTCGTAGTGGCTGGCCCGGTAGGCCTTCCGTCCGCCGGAACGCTCGTATCTGGACACCCGACGATCTCGTCGGCCTGAAGCGTCGGGCATCGCATTGAGTACCTCGGACGCCTTCTGCGTGACAAGCTGGTCGAGCCTGGTCCCGGGCGTGTGCCGATCAATCCGTATGGCATTCTCGGGCATGGTTCCGTCTCCTGATTTCCAATCGCGGTTTTTCGTTTTGGCGAATGAAGAAATCGTGCACAGGACGCGGGCCATGCCTTTCACATCAAAGACGGAAACCCAAAGCGCGCAAGAATTCGGACGTTAGGGGCTCCGGACGTTTTCTTGGAGACCGAACGGAAAGATTTTCGTATGTTCAGTCTTGAGGA
>OFLZ01000709.1_pt1 | contig 23500 bp, 19 predicted proteins | sample 1541321 | NCBI WGS metagenome assembly OFLZ01 (sample SAMN04209223, study PRJEB22552) | human gut metagenome | biome: gut; material: feces | host: Homo sapiens | place: USA: Oklahoma | reverse complement strand
GCAGGGACGCTTAACGCTACACGTCCGCATATTAGTACATATATCTTAGGTTAGTAGCGTTTTTTTGAAAGGTCAATGTCAGTGCAGTTGCATTGATAAGGTCACGAAAATATTAACTCCTTATCGGTACGGAAACGGTTATAAGCAGTGTTGGCGATACATTTTAATGTACAGCTTTAGCAATCTGTTTTTCGAGAGACCGGACAGCCGCAGATTTGCGGCTGTTATTTTTTGCAAAGCAATTAAATGAAAAAGCGGAAAAAGCTGTAAGCTGAAACGTGTGAAATATTTCATATTTTTTGTATAAAGTTACAAAAAACTCTGTATTAAAGACGAAAATTAGGCATTATTGTTGACTTTATGCGTGAAATAATGTAAAATTACTAAATAAGGATTAAAGCGAAGGAGAGATCTCTGTGGAGAACGTATTTTTTGCACGTCAACCGATACTGGATGTGAATAATAATACATACGGCTATGAACTGCTTTACAGAAATCAGCCCGGAGTAAACGCATATACAGGAAACAACGGAGATGTAAGCACAGCAGATGTAATCAACAACGCATTTTTTGTCGATAATATAACAAGCGTTTTAGGCGGTAAAAAAGCATTCGTCAATTTTACGGGCAACCTCATAAAAAGAGGAGTGCCGAAGATGATTTCAAGCGATATACTCGTAGTCGAGCTGCTTGAGAGCGTAATGGCAGACGCAGAAATAATAAGGCGCTGTATAGAGCTTAAGAAGCTGGGATATATAATCGCTCTTGATGATTATGAATACAGCGAGAATACAAAGGCTCTGTTTGAGCTTGCCGATATAATAAAGCTCGACTTCCACACCTCCCGTGAGGCAGTGGAACGCACGGCGGAAAAGTGTATAACATATAATAAGATAATGCTTGCCGAAAAGGTGGAAACTCAGCTTGAGGTGGAATATGCCAAAAGGCTCGGCTGTACATATATGCAGGGCTATTTCTTTGCAAAGCCTCTGCTTATGACGCACAGGACAAATACGCCTATGGCAAAAACGTTCCTTCATATACTGGGTCTTGTATATTCGCCGGAGCCTGACTATGAAGAAATAGCGGCTGTCATTTCGACGGACGTTGTGCTGACGATAAGACTGCTCAGGCTTATAAACGTAATGTACGGCAGTACGGGAAACAAGATTTCGACCATTCATCAGGCACTTGTTCTGCTCGGCTTTGAAAAGCTGAAGGAATGGATATATCTTGTAGGCCTGCAAAGGCTGCAGAAGGATACCCCCGACGAGCTTATAAGGCTTGCGCTGTTCAGGGCGAAATTCTGTGAGAGCATCTCAAAGGTAATGCCGGGACAGTACATACACAGAAAAGAAATGTATCTTATGGGACTTATGTCGGTAGTGGCAGGTACGACCGATGAACGTGATATAGGAAACGTTATGAAGGAACTTCCGGTAACGGACGAAATAAAGAACGGTCTGCTGGGAGCGGACGGACTTTTCGGAGATGTGTTCAGGCTGGTAGTCGATTACGAACACGCAAACTGGGACAAAGTGGAGGAGTTTGTCAAAAAATACAACGTTGACGCACAACAGCTTGCAAACGAATATGTACAGTGCGTCAGATTCATGCAACAATTTTATATAGGGTGAGACGCAGATTATCTATTTTTACAACATAAAAAACTTTTCAATAACGGAGTGATAACATGGCTGAAAATAAATGCGCTGCAAGACTTGAGCCTTCGAGCAGGGATATGAGCGAGCTTAAAAACCGCTTCAAGCCGGGATATGACTGGGAAACGATATGCTCTACAATGCTCGAACATCTTATGTGCGGAGTTGCTATATATGAGCTTTGCCCGGACAGAGTAAGGTCGCTTTATTTCAACAAGAAATATTACGAGATGGTGGGCTACACAAAAGAGCAGTATGAACAGTACGCAGACAGCGTTACCTCGTCGCTTTACGGAGATTCGGCTGAGATGATCTTTGAAAAAGCCAGGCGTTCGGTAAAGACCGGAGAAACATTCTATGCCGAATGCAAAGGCAGACGCTATGACGGCAGTGATATATGGGTGCTTGTCAAGGCGAAGCTGGTTGATTTTATAGAAAGCGAACACCCTGTATTTCTTGCAATTGTGCAGGATATGACCAACAGAAAACTGGCGGAATATGAGAATGCGGTAAATCTTGAGCGTTACCGTATACTTGAGGCGACTTCGAATGCAGTCACATTTGAATATGATATTCCCGATGATATAATGACGTTTTTGTACAGCGGAGGTAAGGCGGATTCGGCAAACCGCTCCATAAGCAACTATGCGGAGGTTTCAAAACGCACAAAGATTGTATATCCGGATGACGCCGCAAAGTTCTATGCGGCGCTGAAAAAGGCAAGCAAAAAGCCTGTAAGCTGTATGACGCTCGACTACAGATCCACGATAATAGATCAGAACAGCTACCGCTGGGTAAGGACGTGTTATTCAAGCGTAGCGGATGCCAGCGGAAAGGTAATAAAAGTTCTTGGAAGAACACAGGATATAGACGATGAAAAGCGTGAGCAGCAGAGAATGATACAGCTGGTCGAGCTTGACAGCACAACGGGACTGCTGAACAAGCTGGCAACAACAAACCACATTCAGCGGCTCATCAGCGAAAAGACGAACGCAAAGAGCTTTTTCGCTATGCTTGATATAGACGATTTCAAGGCGTTCAACGATACCTACGGTCACAGCTTCGGTGACGAGGTGCTGAGAACGGTAGGAAAACTGCTTTCGAGAAAGTTTCCGAATGCGGTTGTCGGAAGGTTCGGCGGAGATGAATTTATCGTGTTCGCCAGAGGCACGAGCGAATCCGCCGTTGTGGACGATTTCGAAGATTTCCTTGAGGTGTCGGGAAAGGCTGAGATAGGCGGCAAGAGGTATACGATAAAGTGCAGTGTAGGCATAGCGTGGAGTGAATCGTGCGATGTTGACTATGCGCAGTATTTCGACGAGGCGGACGAACAGCTTTACAGGGCTAAAAAGGAAGGAAAACATCGCATCTGCCGCAAGAAAATCGTTTAAAATTACCAAAAACTTTGAAAAACGGCTTGTTTACGGCAAAATAACGTAATTTTGCTTGACAACGGGCATAATATGTGATATACTTACTTAAAGTAGAATATGGTAGGCTAAAGACTGAGTTCATCTCGGTCTTTAGCTTATATATAGGGCTTTTTACGGCTCTTGTCTGAAAGGAGGCTTTCAAAGTGCCGAAGGAAAAAGGCGGCAAGAAGAATCAGGCGGAAACGGTCGAGAGAATCACCGAGCAGAAGGTTCTGCCGATAATCGAGAGATACGGCTATGAACTGTGGGATGTTATCTTTGAAAAAGAGGGTGCCATGTGGTATCTGAAGGTGCTTTTCGACAAAGCGGACGGAGGAATAGACGACGCCGAATGCGAGGAAATAACAGAACCGCTGAACAAGGCTGTCGATACGCTGCCGTGCATTGACCTTGTGGACGTTTTCGAGGTAGGCTCGCCGGGGCTTGACAGACAGCTCAGAAAGCCTTTCCACTTTGTGAAGATGAAAGGCGAAAAGATAAAGGTGACCGTGCGTGACGAAAACGGAAAGACGGCGTATTATTCGGGCGTTCTCGGAGATTACGATGAAAATTCGGGCGAATTCACTGTACAGACAGATGACGGCGAAATGAAGTTCAATGCCGCTAAGTGCAGAAGAATTGCCCTTGACGCATAAAAAATAATTAACGGAGGAATTATTAAAAATGGCTAACAGCAACACAACGGAGCTTTTTGAGGCTCTGACATTGCTTGCAAAGGAGAAGGGGATTGACCCCGCTGTGCTGATAGAGAAGATACAGACAGCACTCGTTATCGCTATCAAGAAGGAATATCCCAGAAGCGAGAATATCAAGTTTGATATTGATATTGCAAAGGGCAAGTTCGATGTGGCTATCCAGAAGGAAGTTGCCGCAGAGGTCGAGGATGATGCAAACCAGATCTCGATGGAGGAGGCAAAGACCCACACCCGCAGAAAGCTGGAATACGGCGATATTGTAGCGATAAAGCTGGATACACAGCATTTCGGCAGAATTGCTGCACAGACGGCAAAGCAGGTCATCAAGCAGGGTCTTAAGGAGATAGAGCGTGAACAGCTCGTTGCTCAGTGGGGCGGTCTTCAGGACGAGGCGGTAACTGTTACCGTACTCAAGACAGAGCCGAGAACAGGCAACGCTACCGTAAACCTCAACGGAAACGAAGTACCGCTGTTCAGAAGTGAGCAGATACCCGGCGAGGTACTAAAGCCCGGCGATATGGTTAAGGTTTATGTTTCCGGCGTTTCCGCAACAGACCACAGACCTATGCTCAAGATTTCAAGAGTGAACAAGGAGCTTGTAAAGCGTCTGTTTGAGAGCGAAGTACCCGAAATATATGACGGTACCGTTGAGATAAAGGCTATCAGCCGTGAGGCAGGCTCACGCTCAAAGGTTGCGGTTATAAGCAACAACCCCGATGTTGACGCACTCGGTGCGTGCATAGGTCCCGGCAGACAGCGTATCAGCAAGGTATGTGCCGAGCTTGGCGGAGAGAAGATGGACGTTGTATTCTACAGCGAAAAGCCTGAGGAATTCATCGCACAGGCACTCAAGCCCAGTGATGTTATCAGAGTAGAGATACCCGACCCCGAGGTAAAGGCTTGTACGGCTATCGTTCCCGACAACCAGCTTTCACTTGCTATAGGCAACAAGGGTCAGAATGCGAAGCTCGCCGCAAAGCTCACAGGCTTCAAGATAGACATACGCCCCGAAAGCGGCTTCTATGAAGGAATAGAGAGCAAGCAGGAAAAGGCTGAGGAAGAAGCTCAGGCTGAGGAATAAAAACCCTTTACGAAAGGATGGATCGCTTTGGCAGTTAAAAAGATACCGATGAGAAAATGTGCGGGCTGTGAGGAAATGAAAGAGAAAAAACAGCTTGTAAGAGTTGTCCGTACTCCCGAGGGAGAGTTTGTACTCGACTTCACGGGTAAGAAATCCGGACGGGGAGTGTATGTCTGCAAGAGCCGCAGCTGTCTTGAGGCGGCACAGAAAAAACGTGGGCTTGAACGCTCTCTGAAATGTGCGGTACCGGAGGAGATATATCTTGAACTGCTGAAAAGCATCGGAGAAAGCGACGGTGAGTAACGGCAATGAATTTTTTAAGTACGCTCGGTCTTTGCAGAAAGTCCGGACGTCTGATACACGGGTTCGATCCTGTTTGCGAGGAGCTTAAAAACCCGAAATCGAAAATTGCGGGAGTTATTCTCGCAAGCGACGTATCGGAGAAAACGCAGAAGGAAATGCGTTTTTTCTGCGATAAATACAGTGCCCTGCTGTCGCAGTGCGATTATACGATGGACGAAATCAAGTCGGTCCTCGGAAAACGCACGGGAGTGCTTGCCGTTCTCGATGAAGGCTTATACGCAAGCCTTACGGGCGAGCATAAAGGGAAATAAGCGGTACACCCGATTTATATATACAATACTAAATCTGACATAAAAAAGGGGATCAGTGAATGGATAAAAAATATCGTGTAAACGAGTTGGCAAAGGATCTTAATATTCCTGTAAGTGAAATTACGGATGTGGTACAGGAGTATTTCGGAGTACAGAAGAAATCGCAGGCTTCGCTTTCTGAGGATGAGCTGTCTGTTGTTCTCGAAAAGTATTCTCAGAGCAACCAGGTGAAGAATTTCAATTCATATTTCGCTTCGGCAAGCAAGCCCAAGACGGAGAAGAAGGAAGAAAAGCCTGCAGAAAAGCCTGCAAAGAAGGCTGAGAAGAAGCCCATATCCAATAAGGAAGCCGACAAGGCTGAAAAGGTACAGGCAAAGCCCGAAACAAAAACAGAGGCTAAGCCCGAAGCAAAGCCTGAAATAAAGACAGAAACAAAGTCTGAAGCAAAGCACGAAATAAAGACAGAAGCTAAGTCTGAAGCTAAGAGCGATAAGTCTGCAGACAAAAAGCCTATGGGCGACCGTAACGACAGAAAGCCCTACGGTGACAAACAGCAGGGCGACAGAAAGCCTTACGGAGACAGACAGCAGGGCGACAGAAAGCCCTACGGTGACAGACAGCAGGGCGACAGAAAGCCCTACGGCGACAAACAGCAGGGCGACAGAAAGTCTTACGGCGACAAACAGCAGGGTGACAGAAAGCCCTACGGCGACAGACAGCAGGGTGACAGAAAGCCCTACGGCGACAGAAGAAACGATACCAGAAATGACCGCAGGGATACTAAGCCCGCACAGCAGACAGCTCCGGCACAGCCTGTTATAGATCTTGCAAATATCAAGACAAACGCACCTCCTACAAAGCACGTCAAGGGCGAGGCTGTACAGAGAGGCGAGCAGGTCACAAAGCACGTTGACACAAGGGGCAGTTATGTAAACCTTGATAAGTACAACGAGAAGTATGAAACTATAGCTTCGACCGAGAGCGGCAACAGACGTCAGAATGACGCTTATACAAAGAAGCAGAAAATAAGCCAGAAGTCGCAGAAGGGCAAGCAGCAGTTCAGCAAGAAGAAGGAAACCGAGGCTCAGAAGCTGAAGCGTCTTGAGCTTGAAAAGGCAAGAAAGAAACAGCTCGAGATACAGGTTCCCGATGAGATAGTCGTATCGGAGCTTGCGTCACGTCTTAAGGTTACAGCCGCAGACGTTATAAAGAAGCTGTTCAGCCTGGGCGTAATGGTTACTATCAACCAGTCGGTCGATTATGATACAGCTTGTATCGTAGCGGAAGAATTCGGTGCAAAGGTTACCAAGGAAGTTGTAGTTTCCATCGAAGAACGTCTGTTTGAAGAAGTAGAGGATACAGAGGAGAACTTACAGCCCCGTTCACCCGTTGTTGTTGTTATGGGACATGTTGACCACGGTAAGACATCGCTCCTCGACAGAATCAGACACGCTAACGTTACGTCCGGCGAAGCAGGCGGTATCACACAGCATATCGGCGCTTACAGAGTAAAGGCAGGCGGCAGGGATATTACATTCCTTGACACTCCCGGACACGAGGCGTTCACCGCTATGCGTGCAAGAGGTGCGCTGGCTACGGATATAGCGATACTCGTTGTTGCCGCAGACGACGGCATTATGCCTCAGACGGTAGAAGCGATAAATCACGCAAAGGCTGCAAACCTTTCAATAATAGTTGCGATAAACAAGATGGATAAGCCTACGGCAAATCCCGACAAGGTAAAGCAGGAGCTTACCGAGCATGGTCTTGTATGCGAAGAATGGGGCGGCGATGTAATCTGCGTTCCCGTATCGGCAAAGACAGGCGAGGGTATAGACGAGCTTCTCGAAATGGTAAACCTCACGGCAGATGTCCTTGAGCTTAAGGCAAACCCCGACAGACTTGCAAAGGGCGTTGTTATCGAGGCAAGAATCGACAAGGGCAGAGGTCCTATCGCAACCGTTCTTGTACAGTCGGGTACTCTCCACACAGGCGATACCATAATCGCAGGTACTGCTGTAGGCCGTGTGCGTGTAATGCGTGACGACAAGGGCAAAGCGGTAAAGGAAGCAGGTCCTTCTGTTCCCGTTGAGATAATGGGTCTTGCGGAAGTACCGAGCGCCGGTGATGATTTTGCGGCTGTTGAAGATGAAAAGCTCGCAAGAGAGCTTGTTGAAAAGAGAAAGTTTGACGCTAAGGAAGAACAGTTCAAGCTCTACAAGAAGGTCAGCCTTGATAATCTGTTCTCACAGATCGAAGAAGGCTCGATGAAGAAGCTGCCTATTATCGTAAAGGCGGATGTACAGGGTTCTGTCGAAGCTGTTTCGCAGTCACTGTCAAAGCTGTCAAACGAGGAAGTAAAGGTAGAAGTAATTCACGGTGCAGTAGGTGCCGTAACAGAAAGCGACGTTATGCTTGCAAAGGCATCGGGCGCTATCATAGTAGGCTTTAACGTAAGACCTAACCCTGCGGCTGCAGACAACGCAAAGCGTGACGGTGTCGATATAAGACTCTACAGAGTAATATATGACGCAATAGAAGAAATCGAAACAGCCATGAAGGGTATGCTTGCGCCCAAGTACAGAGAAGTTGATACAGGACGTGTTGAGGTAAGACAGGTAATGAAGCTGTCGAGCGTCGGCGTGGTAGCAGGCTCTTATGTACTTGACGGTAAGGTACAGAGAAACGGCGAGGTAAGAGTTGTCCGTGACGGCATAATCGTTGCCGTTGACAAGATAGCAGGCTTACGTCGTTTCAAGGACGATGTGAAGGAAGTAGCCGCAGGCTACGAGTGCGGTATCACGCTTGAAAAGTTCACCGACATAAAGGAAGGCGATATATTCGAGGCGTTTGTTACCGAGGAGTACAGAGATTAATGGCAAATTTCAATACAGCAAGACTTGCGGAGGATATAAAACGTGAAATCTCCACAGCTATGCGTGATATAAAGGACGGCGCTGTAGTAAAGGCGATGGTCGGTGTGTCACGCTGTGAGCTGACAAGCGATCTGTCCTACTGCAAGGTTTATATCACAACGCTTGAGGGCGGCGACACCACGAAAAATGTCGCCGAGCATCTCAAGAAGGCAGAGGGTTTCTTTAAAAGAAGAATCAACGAGCGTGTGAAGATGCGCAAGCTGCCTCAGCTGATATTCGTGCCGGATAATTCGATGGACTATTACGAGCATATCAGCGAGGTGATAAGCAAACTGCCGAAACCTGCCGAACCCGATGATAACGGCGATGACGAAAGGTAAACAATAATGATAACAGACGTTAAAAAAGCGGCAGAGCTACTGAAAAGCAACGATGATTTTCTGATACTGTCACACGCCAACCCCGACGGAGATACACTGGGCTGTGCTTACGGCCTTTGCGGTATGCTTCAGAAGATGGGCAAACGGGCAAAGGTTATGTGTGCGGACGAGATAGCGCCCCGTATGGAGTTTCTGCGTGATACGGTGATACAGCAGAGCTTTGAGGAAAAGACCATAGTGAGCGTTGACGTTGCCGACAGAAAACTGCTCGGCGACCTTGACGCAGTATACGGCGGCAGGATATTCCTTGCGATAGACCACCACGAGAGCAGACAGGAGTTTGCAAAATATACTCTTGTAGATTCCGAGGCGGCTGCGGCTTGCGAGCTTATTTTTCAGATAGCGGAGGAAATGAACGCACAGCTTGACGGTGAGATTGCGTCCTGCCTTTACACAGGACTTGCAACCGACACGGGCTGCTTCAAGTATTCCAACACGACAAGCAGAACGCATATAATAGCCGCTAAGCTGATGGCTTATGAGTTTGATGTTTCCGGCATCAATTACAAGCTGTTTGATATGAAGTCAAAGGGCAGGCTGGAGCTTGAACAGGCGATAACGCAGGGAATGGAATTCTTCTGTGACGACAGGGTAGCGGTAGTATGGCTGACAACGGAGCTTATGGATCGCTTTATGGGCAGAGTTGACAGCGAGGACTTCAACGGTCTTGCAAGCCTTCCCCGTCAGGTAGAGGGCGTAATTATCGGCGCTACAGTAAAGCAGAAGGGTCCTGCTACGTTCAAGATTTCGGTCAGAACGGCAGAGCCTATAAACGCAGGAAGCGTGTGCGCCCTGTTCGGCGGCGGCGGTCACGCCAGAGCCGCAGGCTGTACCATAGAGGGCAGTATAGAGTTTGTGAAAGCAAAGCTGCTGCCTGTATTTGAAAAGGCACTGAAAGCAAATGAATGAAATAAACGGCGTAATCTGCATCAATAAGCCGCAGGATTTCACCTCGTTTGATGTTGTGGCGATAATGAGAAGGGCGGCAGGAACGAGAAAAATCGGTCACGGCGGTACGCTCGACCCTATGGCGACAGGCGTTTTGCCGATATATATCGGCAGAGCGGCAAAGACAGCCGACCTGAATCCTGTCAGCGACAAGAGATACCGTGCAACCTTCAGGCTCGGTGTGACTACCGATACCGAGGACGTATGGGGCAAGGTGCTGACTAAGAGCGAAAAGCCCGTTACGCTTGCGGAAATTACCGATGCGGTAAAGACTATGCAGGGCGATATAATGCAGATACCGCCGATGTATTCTGCGGTGAAGATAAACGGCAAACGGCTTTATGACCTTGCAAGGCAGGGCGTTGAGGTTGAACGTGCCGCTCGTCCGGTCACGGTATATTCGATAGAGCTGTCCGACTATGACGAGGAAAAGCGTACAGGTATGCTTGATATTTATTGCTCAAAAGGAACCTATATTCGAACAATCATAAGCGATATAGGAAAAAAGCTCGGCACAGGAGCGATAATGACCTCGCTTTGCCGCACGATGGCGGCAGGCTTTATGCTTTCGGACTGCCACGATATTGAAACGCTTCGTAATATGCCGCCTGAGGATACCGCAAGGCTGGTACTGCCGACAGAGCGTGTTTTCTCGTGCTATGACGAGATAACTCTGGACGGTACACAAAAGAAGCTGTTCATGAACGGCATGATACTTGACTGCGGAAGAATGGATATTTCATACCCGGAAGGCACCTGCCTGCGCCTTAAGCACGATGGTGATTTTTTAGGCGTGGCAAGGGTAAACGGGGAGAACGGGCTTAAAAGCGTATACCTTAATATATTATCTTGATTTTCCCATTTAATGCGGGACACGGAGGTTTATTCTTGATTGACATTACCGAAAATATAATACCCATCCCGCCGACAGCAACGGCACTCGGCTTTTTTGACGGCTTGCATTTAGGTCATATGAAGGTCGTGGAGGAATGCTTCAGACACGGCGGGCTTTGCCCTGCAATGTTCACGTTTCACAGCAATACGGCATTGCCTAAAAGGGAAAGGATAGAGAACCTGCTAACAAACGATATGAAGCTGGAGAAGCTCGCAGAAGCGGGAGTGCAATATATTTATTCTCCGGATTTCAATTCGGTGTGCGACTACACGGCACGGGATTTCATCGAAAAGGTTCTCGTGAAGATAATGAACGCAAAGGTCGTTGTGTGCGGATTTGATTTCAGGCTCGGAGCAGGCGGAGGAAGCGATGCCGAAGAGCTTAAATGTATATGCCGTGAGTACGGCATAAAGGTCGTTATAATACCGCCGTTCAGTCTGGACGGATGTGTGGTACATTCAACGGCCATCAAAAATCTGATAAAATCGGGTGAAATAGCAAAGGCGAACAAACTGCTCGGATATGATTTTTCGATAGAGGGCAGAGTAATAGAGGGCAACCGCATAGGCAGAACCATAGGAAGCCCGACCATAAACCAGCGTTTTCCCGAAAACATAGTAATGCCACGCTTCGGAGTATATAAGAGCGTGACATATCTTGACGGCAGGGTCATGCCGTCTGTTACAAACATAGGCGTAAAGCCTACTGTTGACTATAAGGACAGTCCCCTTGCGGAAACGCATATAATGGATTTTGACGGTGATCTTTACGGTAGGACACTGCGTGTTTCACTGCTTGATTTTATACGTCCCGAAAGACGTTTTGACAGCGTAGGCGAGCTTAAAGCTCAGCTTGACAAAGATAAAATCACCGCCAAGCAATAAATACACTGTTTTATCACACAGGTTTCACCTGTGCAGGATAGAATATAACAGATGTGCGCAGGGCAGGTACGGCTATGTACCGATGTTCTGCCGGATACTTCGTTTTAAGGAGCAAAAAATGATAGAAGTAAAGAATCTGACTAAGCGTTACGGCTCTAAAACAGCAGTCAGCAATGTTTCCTTTACCGCAGAAGAAAGCGAGATACTTGGTTTTCTCGGTCCTAACGGTGCAGGAAAATCAACTACAATGAATATCCTTACGGGTTATCTTTCCTCAACAGAGGGCGAAGCAAAGATAAACGGTATAGATATTCTTGAAGAGCCTGTAAAAGCTAAGCAAATGATAGGCTACCTTCCCGAACAGCCTCCGTTATATCTTGATATGACGGTAATGGAATACCTTAAGTTCGTATACGGGCTGAAAAAGTGCAAGCTGCCGATCAACTCGCATTTAAAGGAGATATGCAACCTTGTAAAGATAACCGATGTCAAGGATCGTGTTATCAAGAATCTTTCAAAGGGTTACAAACAGCGTGTGGGTCTTGCACAGGCGCTTGTGGGAAATCCGCCGGTGCTTATTCTTGACGAGCCCACGGTCGGACTTGACCCAAAGCAGATAATAGAGATAAGAGCGCTTATAAAGAAGCTCGGCAAGAACCATACAGTAATACTTTCAAGCCACATACTCCCCGAGATACAGGCGGTATGCGACAAGATAGTTATCATCAACAGAGGCAAGGTCGTAGCAAACGACAGCGCAGACAATCTTGCAAAGAATATGTCAGCAGATCACAAGCTTGTGATACGCTGTGAGGGAAACCCCGCAGACGTGAAGAAGCTGCTTTCGGCTATTCCCGGTATGGACGAGGTGTTCGTCAACAGGGAGAATGTCGAGGAGGGCGTCAGCGAATACTTCTTAAACGCAAAGCCCGGTACGGACATTCGCCGTGAAGTTTCAAAGCGTCTTGCGTCAAGAAATTACACTCTGCTTATGATGAAGTCCAGTGAGCTTACTCTTGAAGAAGTGTTCCTCAAGATCACAACGGGCGATATATACGGCAATGTCGGCGACAGCGTTGATAAGCTGAAGCTGTCAAAGTAAGCGGAAAGGCGGAATAAAAATGTTTGCAATATTTAAAAGAGAACTGAAGGCATATTTCACATCGCCGCTCGGCTATGTGTTCCTTGCTATTTTTTACGCATTTTCGGGATTGTTCTTTTATATCTTCTCCCTGTCTGTAGGCTCGACCGATATATCAAGCGTATTCCTGATGATGTTCATAGTGCTTATGGTTTTCGTGCCTCTGCTTACTATGCGACTGCTTTCAGAGGACAAGAAGCAGAAGACGGATCAGCTTATTCTGACCGCTCCCGTAAGCCTTTTGTCTATAGTAATGGGCAAGTTCCTTGCGGCTTATGCAATATTTGCGATAGGCGTTGCGGTTATGCCTGTATACGGCTTTGTAATGTCGACCTTTGCGACGGTTTCGTGGCTCCCGATATGGGGTAACACCGTAGGTCTTTTACTTCTCGGCGGTATATTCGTTTCAATAGGTCTTTTCATATCATCGCTTACGGAAAACCAGATGATAGCGGCAATAGGCGGTTTCTTTATCAATCTTATGATACTGCTTATGAATACGCTGAAAAGCGCACTCCCCAACGGATTTTTACAGGACGTGCTTTCAAGCATCTCGGTATATTCGAGATACTCCGAGATAACAAGCGGAATATTCAGCCTGTCAAGTCTGATATTCTTTGTGAGCGTTATTTTTATTTTCCTGTTCCTTACGGTAAGGGTACTTGAAAAACGCCGCTGGGCATAAGCGATGACTATGATAAAGGGATAAAGGAGAAAACGCATGAGTAAAATAAACGAAGCGGCTGAAGTAAAAGAAACAGCGGCTGAAGTAAAAGAAACAGCGGATGAGAATAAAACAGATACCGCTCCTGCAGTAAAGAACGACGGCAGGAACGGCAAACCCCGCAAGAATCCGTTCAGAAACAAGAAGTTCAAGTACGGCGGTCTGTCGGTACTGTTCACGGTCATATTTATAGTGGCAGTGGTTCTGGTAAACGTAATAATCACACTGCTCGGTGACAGATTCATGCCGACGGCGGATCTTACCGATTCCGGACTTTACAGCATTGAGCAGTCAACGGTAGATTATCTCAAAACCGTGACCGATGAGGTTACGATAACGGTAACAAGCGAGGAAGCGGCTTTTACCGGAGGCAGCTCTTATTACTATCAGACAAACGAGATACTGAAGAAGATCGCAGCGGCGAATTCCAACATAAAATTACAGTATATTGATGTAGTTTCAAACCCCGGCTTTATAGCAAATTACACCGAAACCATAACCTCGAATGAAATTATGGTCGAGAGCAAGGCTACAAAGCGTGTAAAGGTGCTGACCTACGAGGACTTCCTCAGCATAACCTATAATGAACAGTACCTCAACTATTACGGCGTGAAGCGGCCCGAAAAGGTTGAAGCCAACGCAGAGCAGGCTGTAGTATCCGCTATTATGAACGTTACCGATACAGATCCTGTAAAGGTTGCGGTTTTAACGGGCTACGGAGAAAAAGAGAACACTGTTTTACAGAATCTGCTCAAGACAAACAGCTACGTTATCGAATCGGTGAACATTACGCTTACCGACAAGATAAGCGAGGACTACGATTTTGTATTTATGTTCGGACCCGATAAGGATTATTCCGTTGCCGATATAAACAAGCTCGACACATGGCTTGACAACAGCGGTAAATTCGGCAAGAACCTTGTATATGTAGGCAATCCCAAGCTCGGTGATTCACCGAACATTGACGGTCTGCTTGACCAGTGGGGTCTGAAGGTCGAAAAGGGTATCACCTACCAGACAGACGAAAACTACACCTACAGCGGTATGAACACATATCAGGTGCTTTCAGTACCCGATACAGACTTCAGCAAGTTCACAAACAGCTCGCCCGTTCACGGCTATAATATGAGCCCTGTGACATCAAAGTGGGCGGATCAGAACGGCAACGGCAACATTACCGTACAGTCTATACTGAACACCTATGCAGGTGCTGTTATAAAGCCGCAGGACAGCGGTGATAACTGGTCGCCCGAGAGCGATGCGGAAAGAAAGCAGTATTCTGTTATAATGCAGGCGGTAAAGACAAGATATGAGGGTACAAATCCCTTCTCCAGCCGTATAGTAGCAATCGGCGGTATGGAGTTCCTCAACACATCGTTCCTGCAGACAGCGTCCGTAAACAACTCACAGCTTATTATGAATATCTTCAACGTAAGCTGTAACAAGGAGGAGGGCATTACGCTCACTCCCAAGTCCTACAACACCTCAACCTTTGAGATAACAGACGCACAGAAGAACGGCCTTGTTATAGGCTTCGTTATCGTACTGCCTCTGTTACTGATAATATCCGGTATTGTAATATGGGTAAAGCGTCTGCATAAGTAAGCGAAAGGTCAGCAATGAAGAAAAATACTAAAATAATACTCGGCTCGGTAATCGGCATTGCGGTACTCGGTGCGGCAACGCTCGCACTGGTGCTGACACAGCCGAAGAGCGACAACGCAGACTCTGGCACGTCAAGCAGCAAAACCGTCAGCGTGACCGATTATACGGCCGATGATATTTCAACGCTCACGATAAGCAATGAGAGCGGCGAATATACGATAAACCGTTTAGGTAAGGAAAAGTGGGGCATAGATTCGATCCCCGAGGCACTTGCAAACAGCAGTGCATATTCAACCGCAATTAGCAGTGCAGGCGGCATCGGTGCAAAGCAAATCGTTGAGGAAAATGCGACAGATCTTGCCAAGTACGGCTTTGACAAGCCGACCGCAACGGTTAAAATGACATTCAAGGATAACAAGGCTGAGGACATAACCTGCCTTATCGGTATAAAGTACGAGGGCGAAAACTCGTGGTATGTTAAAACCGATAAGAGCGATACGGTATACCTTGTAGCAAATGCAGGCGTCAGCTTTGCAATGAACAGCGAGCTGTCATACGTCAACAAGTCAACGCTTACAGCGGCTTATGATTCCGAGAAAGATAAAGTAAACAGGGTCCGTATTGAGCGAAAGGATCTGGATAAGGATATAGTTCTTGACAAGCTCCCCGAGGAAACCGAAAAGAAGTTTTCGTCAACATACGTTGCTTATGAGATGTCCAGCCACAACAATATCCTTGCAGATGATGAGCTTGACAAGAAAGTGATTTTCGGCCTGTTCGGAATATCGGCTTCGGATGTGTTTGCCGTATCTCCCACAGACGAGCAGAAAAAGCAGGCGGGTCTTGACGATCCGTACTGCACCGTTACTATGGTAAGCAACAAGGAAACCGTTACCAAGCTCACTTTAGGCTCTGCTGTCTACACTGTTACAAAGAATGATGAAACAGGCGAAGAAATAAAGACGATAACGGGCTACTATGGTATGCTCTCAGGCAAGGACGCAATATATGTGTTCTCTCCCGACTCTCTGCCGTGGCTTACCGCAACACCCGAAAATATGCTTTATAAGCTGTTCCTTACACCTTATATCTACTATCTTGATGGTGTAACAATCTATGACAGCGACAGAAAGGCATATGATTTCACTATTACGGGCGACGCTGACAAGTCGAGCTTCACATACGAAGGCAAGGAGGTAGATTCAGCCAAATTCAAGGCATTCTATCAGTATCTGCTTTCGGCATACGCAGAGCAGATTTACCTTGACGATCTTACAGGCGACAACAAGTTCATCGCAGGTGTCACCTACGATCATCGTGAAGAAGGCAAGGAAAGCGACGTTGTCGAGTTCTATGCGAGCGAGAGCGACCGTACCTGCATTATCGTTGTAAACGGCGATGTCCGCTACAAGGTAAGGCAGATATATGCGACAAGACTACTCGAAAATCTGAATGCGCTTCTCTCCGGCGGAGAGATAGTATCAGAGTTCTGATGCCGCAGGGCATTATAATTGATATGTGACGACAGGGGGCGGATCTTAAATTTTGCACGGGATCTGTCCGTCACATACTGACCGTTAGTGCAACGGTGGAGGTTATTATGACAGAGCAGGAATTTTTCACCTACAAAGGTCTTCCTCTTGTAAGGAAAGACAACACTATCTATTATGGCAATATGTCAGACAAATACGTTGCCATGCTGACTGTATTATCCACCCACAAGGTCAAGGATCTTGAGATAGCCGACAAGACAAGGGTACAGCTTATGTCAACCGATCCGAAAACCCCGGCTACAGAGATAATCACAAAGACGAGCGAAAGAGGCAGTCTTTATGAGGCTCTTGATGTGGCAAGTATATGGCTTTCAAAGAATAATTGATAAAAACCGCTCCGCCGTATTTTTTACGGCGGAGCGGTTTTATGCTGTCTCCTATTTTAACGATGCTTATAAAAACAGATAAGCCCCCGTCAGAAAGACGGGGGCAACGCTGTTTATATGATATGTTATGCAAATTACTTCAGCAGTGTGATCTTGCCGATAAGAGGAAGCTCCTTAGCCTGTCCCTGTGCGGCGTTGATGATACCCATAATCATAAGTACAAGAGTGAAGATACCGCCTACTGCGCTTAAAAGTCCGCCGATTATAAGACCTGCTATAGGAATAATACCTAATATACCTGTTACAACACCTAATGCAAACTCTAACAGGAACAGTACAAGTCCCTGGTTTGTGTGATAGCGTGCAAACTTCGAGTTAGGGCAAGCAAGCAGGGGAACAAGGAACAGGAATCCGATATAAGCAAGTACGGACATACCCTTGTTATTGTTTATATCCTGCGGATCAAACTGTGATGTTGTATCATTTGTGTTCATCATGTTGTTTACAAAGTCCTGTGCGTTCTGTGTGTTCTGCTGTGTGTTTCCTGCGGGAGCGCCGCAGTTAGGGCAGTTATTAGCTCCGTCGGGGAGCTGGTTTCCGCATTTGTTGCAAAAAGCCATTGTTGTTACCTCCGAATAGTATTTAAACATTCCGTTTTCTGAATTACACGGCAAAAGCCGTTACTTAAATTATAAAACGTTTTTTAATAAAAGTCAACATTTTTCGTTTGGAATTAAGCGATTGTTCCGTGAAAATCCGAAATACATCTGCAATCTGCCGTGATTAAAAGCTGTTTGCTGTAAAAATTGTTGCAATCCGCTTGAATATGTGATAAAATATAGCTATTGTAACAGCGGCAGACCCAATATGCCACTCACCCATTACAAAATAAATGCAAGGAGGAAAGGTCATACCGTTTATGCGGCGGTAAGACCGACATATAAATATGAACGCATTTTCATACAGAGTACAGACATTGCAGCCCTCTGCGATAAGAGAGATACTTAAATTTACGGCAGATCCTGAGGTAATCAGCTTTGCGGCGGGTAATCCCGCTCCCGAGGCTTTCCCCACGGAAGAAATTGCCCGTATAACAAATGAAATACTTACAACCACGCCCATTGACGCACTTCAGTATTCTATCACGGAGGGCTATACGCCCCTTCGTAACTGGATAAAGGACGACCTTAAGAAAAAAGGTATGTTCAACGAGAATGATGAAGATGTGGTTATCACATCGGGCGCACAGCAGGCTATTGAGGTAGTGACCAAGGAGATATGCAATGAGGGTGACACGATTATCTGCGAAGCTCCTACATTCATCGGCTCGCTGAACGCATTCCGTTCCTATAATGCTAAGCTTGTAGGCGTTGAGATGGAAGATGACGGTATAAATATCGACAAGCTCGAAAAGGCTCTTATAGAGAATCCCAGAACGGCTTTCATCTATCTCATACCCAACTTCCAGAATCCTACAGGCAAGACGATGAGCCTTGAAAAGCGTAAGGCTGTACTTGCGCTCGCTCAGAAGTACAACGTATATATCCTTGAAGACAATCCCTACGGCGATCTTCGTTATATAGGCGAAAATGTGCCTACCATAAAGTCGCTCGACAAGAACGGTAACGTTCTTTATGCAGGAACATTCTCAAAGACGCTTGCCCCCGGTCTGCGTGTGGGATACCTCTGCGCCCCCAAGAACGTAATCGCTAAGGCTGTAGTTTGTATGCAGGTTTCAACCGTTCACACCTCTATCCTGCCGCAGATGATCACCTATAAGTTCGTTACCGAGAACGATTTTGAACAGCACCTTGAAAAGCTGAGAGAAATCTACAAGCGCAAGTCGGATCTTATGCTTACAAACCTCAAGATGAAGATGCCCAAGTCCATTAAGTTCACAGAACCCGAGGGCGGTCTGTTTATCTGGGGTACGCTTCCCGACGGCGATATGCCTTACTTCTGCAAGAAGGCAGTAAAGAACAAGGTAGCTGTTGTTCCCGGCAACGCATTCTTAACCGATGAAAACGCTCCTTGTCTGTCATTCAGACTTAACTATTCCACTCCCACAGATGAACAGATTGAAAAGGGTGTGGACATTCTTGCCGAAGTGGCAAGCACAATGTACAGATAATAAGCATTGACCGACATACAAGGAAAACAGGAACGGAATTAATATAATATCCACATGGGCAAATCTGTAACAAGGGGATGCTATGCTCTTTTACAGATGAGCTGTCAGAAGAAAATTCTAAGAACGGAAGCCTGTAATGAGCCTTGTAGGACGGTCTGCATCTGTCAATCTGCCGGTTTATTGCGGCTGCCGTAACGTTTGAAATACATAAAAAGATATTGCTACACGCACGGCAGACAAAAGGTAAATCGCTCTGATGCCGTATCTTTTTGTGTTTTGCAAGACCGCATTTACGGTCGGAAAGAAACGGTGAATGAATGAAGTATTTTGATAAGCTGTCTGCCGCTGTGCAGACAGCTTTTTCTGTCAGGGCGGTCGATACGGATAAGCTGTTAAACTGCGTAAAAGCAGATATGGAGGGCGAGGGGTGTTATTATGACACCTACATCACGTTTGATAACAAAACGCTTTATCTGTTATCGGGCTATGACAGACTTGTAAAGAATAAAAAGACGTTTGACACACAGTTTGATTTCAAGGATTTCAGCGAATATCCTATGGAGGAAATTGAAAAGCTGTATGTTGACCGCTATCAGTTTACGGCAAGGCTGATGGCGAAGATGACTGACGGCACGGAAAAACAGCTTGCGATGTTTTCGGGAGGGTTTTCCGAAAAATTCGAGCAGTTCTGCCGCCGTTATGAAACGATCAAAAAGGGCGAAACGCCCGACGATTCCGCACTTGACGACAAGACGCTGTATTGTCCGAAGTGCAACAGAAAATATCCCGACCCGAACAGAGCCTTCTGCCCGTACTGCACCAAGCGTACATGGGTGTTCAAGCGTCTGCTCGGTATGTTCGGCGACTACAAAAAGCAGATAGCGGTGATACTTGCTATGATAGCTGTATCTGTGGCACTGGGACTTATCGCTCCCTATTTTGGCACAAAAATGCTGTACGATGACGTTCTGAGTGAAGGCGGAAGTCTGCACGGGCAGATACTGTTCGTGATACTCGTTATGGCGGCATTCTCACTGCTGTCTACGGGATTTTCGATGATCTACGGTGTTATTATAAGCAGGATAACGCCGCAGGTAATACATAAGCTGAGGACGGATATTTTTGCTTCTATGCAGAAGCTGTCGCTGTCATTCTTCACAACTAAGCAGACAGGCTCGCTTATGGGCAGGGTAGACCGTGACAGCTTTGACGTGTACGGATTTTTCGTTGATATAGTTCCGCAGTTTATTGCGAATATGATAAAGATAGCAGGGCTTGTCGTGCTTATGCTTATGGTGAACCCGATAATATCGCTGTCGATGTTCCTTGCGGTGTTCTTTGTACTGCTGTGCGAGGTGCTTTGGCTGAGAGGTCAGAGAAGGCACTGGAGAAACCGTGATATTGCAAGACGGGGTGTTACGTCTACCTTGTCGGACGCACTGAACGGACACAGGGTAGTAAAGGCGTTTTCCCGTGAGGAACAGGAAATATCCCGTTTTGGCAGGAAGAACAATAATCTTTTTTCGGCTGAATACGCAAGGGATAAGAGGAGCGCTCATTTCTTCCCTGTACAGCACGGAATATATGCCGTTTTCAGCGGTGTTATATACTGTCTTGGCGTTGCTCTTGTGCTGATGGGTAATCTTCAGCTCGGCGGACTGACACTGCTCATAAACTATTTCGGAGTTATATGGGATCCGATATTCTTCTTTATGTATATGGGCAACGACTGGGCAAGGTGTACCGATGCCGCAGGCAGAATGTTTGAAATACTCGACAGCGAGCCTACAGTGAAGCCGCCCGCCGAGCCTGCCGTTATACCGGACGGTGTTCTGAAGGGCGATATTTGTTTCAGAGATGTAACGTTTGAATACGAAGCAGGCAGACCGGTGCTTAAAAATATGTCGTTTGCTACCGAGGCAGGCAGATTTACCGGCATTGTCGGCAAGACGGGTGCGGGAAAATCGACTATCATCAATCTCATATCAAGAATGTACGATGTAACATCGGGCGAGATAACGATAGACGGGATACCCGTGAAGAAGATACCGTTTGATGTTCTCAGAAAGAATATCGGCGTTGTGTCACAGGAAACATATCTGTTTATGGGAACTGTCGCAGACAATATCAGGTACGCAAGACCCGATGCGACAATGGAAGAAGTGATACAAGCGGCAAAAAGCGCAAACGCTCACGATTTTATAATGAAGCTCCCCGAAGGGTACGATACTGTTACGGGAAGCGGCGGCGTAAGCCTTTCGGGCGGTGAAAAACAGCGTATATCAATAGCCCGTGCGCTGATACAGAAGCCGAATATACTTATACTTGACGAGGCTACGGCGGCTATGGATACCGCAACAGAACGTAAGATACAGAGTGCGATAGATAATCTCAAGAGCGGCAGAACGATAATTGCAATAGCACACCGCCTCTCAACGCTCCGTGACGCAGACAAGCTGTATGTTATCGAACACGGCGAGGTAAAGGAGAGCGGAACTCACGATGAGCTGATACGCACAAACGGAAAATATTTTGAGCTGTATAAGCTGCAAAGCGAGTCGCTGAAATCTGTCGGACTTGACTGATGCAGAAAGGAGCGCTTATGAAACAGAATACAACTGCAATTTATGATGTGGATACGCTTAACATTCTTTCACCCGATAAAATCGGGCTTACCGAAACCGAAAGCGGCTATCTTGAGTTTTCGTATAACGGCAGGGATTATGAAAAGGTTGACCTTACAAGGCTCGTACCGTTCAACGACGAAAACAGGTATATAAGCGTAAGCTATAAGAATGAGGAAGACGAGTGGAAAGAGATAGGCGTTATAAAGGATCTTGAAGATCTGGCGGCTGATACTAAAAAGACAGCCGATGATTATCTCAAGCTCAAATACTACATTCCCGAGATAAAGAAGATTCACAGGATAACGGATAATCAGATGGGGTATCTTTTCCTTGAAGCCGATACTACGGCAGGCGAAAAGAAAATAGCCGTGTATGACTGGTGGCATAATTTCAGAGTGATACACGGAAAGATGCTTGCCGTGACGGACGCAGACGGAAACCGCTACAGCGTACCTGATGTTGACAGGCTGGACAAGGCAAGCATCAAAAAGCTCCAGCTGTTCATCTGATACCGCATTTATTGCCTTTGCAGAAAGGAGCGGGTATAAATGAATTTGAAACTGTCAGTACCGAAAGGCGTGGATATTGACAGCGTGAGCTTTTCACTGCCGTTTGACATAGACAAAAAGGCTAAAAACGCAAACGGGCATCTTACCGCCACAAAGGATAAGTTCACGGTATATTATGACGATAAAGCGGTACGGGAGTTTGCCGTATCGGATATAAGCAAGATAACGGTAGAACAGCTTATCGGCTGTTCGATGCTGTGCGTAAGGGATATGCACGGCAGGGATATATGCGTCTGTCAGTTCTCGCAGAAGTATTATATGCGCTATGCGGAGCTTGCAAAGATATACGAGCATTACATTGCTACGGGCGAATTTACCGAGCATACGGACGCAGACGAGCCAAGCTGTCAGAAGTGCGGAGCGGCACTAAGAGGCAGCAGTAAATGTATGTTCTGCGATGCGAAAAAGGGCGTGTTTTTAAAACTCGTAAAAAGGCTTGCGCCGTACAAGGTGCAGTTTGGTCTGTCGCTTTTTGCAACATTTGTGCTGTATGCTTTTGACGTTATCAATCCGCTGTTCCAGCGCATACTGGTAGATGACCTTATAGTGCCTAATAACAGCGACTGGGGGCTTTTCTGGAAGATAACGCTGTGCATTCTTGTACTTAACCTGTCCTCTATGGGATTCAGGCTGCTGCAGGAGGTGTGCAACTATAAAATATCAACGGCATACGGCAGGGATCTGCGCCGTGATATTTTCAACAAGACCCAGCAGCTATCCATGAGCAATGTCGCAAAACGCACTCCCGGTGAGCTTATCAATCGTGTATCGGGCGATGCGGCAACATTGCAGGACTTTATGACAAGGCAGGGCAAGGACATGATTTTTCAGACGACCGCACTTGTTGCGCTTCTGATAATTATGTTCATCACAAACTGGAAGCTGGCGATAGTAATTACCGTTCCCTTACCGCTTGCGGCTTTCCTTTCGGTAAAGTCGTTCAATGCGATAAGCGTAAGATACGGCAGAGTGTGGCGCTTCCAGTGCCGTGCAAGCGAGCTTCTGCACGATGTTCTGCACGGAATAAGGGTAGTAAAGAATTACGGCAACGAGGACAGAGAGATAGAAGCGTACAGAAATGCCTCTGCGAAATGGGCCGACTCCGTGAAGAAAGCCGATATACTCTGGTATATGGTACAGCCGCCTATCCGTTACATATTCAGCATAGGCGAGTTCTGTGCGCTGTTCTTCGGCGGCAGTATGATACTCGGCAGAGAGATGCAGCTAGGTGAGCTGATACAGTTCACGACCTATGTCGCTATGCTCTACGGTCCTAACCAGTGGCTTACAAGCTTGC
>OFLZ01000702.1_pt1 | contig 23671 bp, 20 predicted proteins | sample 1541321 | NCBI WGS metagenome assembly OFLZ01 (sample SAMN04209223, study PRJEB22552) | human gut metagenome | biome: gut; material: feces | host: Homo sapiens | place: USA: Oklahoma | reverse complement strand
CGTGGTTGTCAGTCCCTGCATCCACATGCCGGGACGGCTGAGCACATTCACCAGCCGTGAGTCGTGGCGTCCCGCAAAACGCAGGAACTCATAGGACACGCCTGCGATCACAGGTATCAGCACAATCCGGCTTACCACACGCAGCCAGACCGTATCCACCCGTATCACCATAAAAAACAGGATGCTGATAACCATGACAATCATAATAAAGCTGGTACCGCACCGTTTATGCTCCTTGGAACTTGCCCTTACATTGTCCACTGTAAGCTCCAGCCCGTGCTCGATACAGTTGATGCACTTATGCTCTGAGCCGTGGTACATAAAGGTCCTCTTGATATCCTCCATACGGGATACCAGCTTGATATAGGCTATGAAAATGACGATTCGTATTACGCCCTCCAGTATGGCCATCACTGTGTCGGAATGGATGAATCCTCTGCATATATTGGCGATAAACAGGGGAAGCACCATAAAAATGCCAATTGCCATAACAAAGGAAAATACCATAACCACTGTCATGAGAGCGCTCTCCAGCTTCTCGCCGAAAACCTTATCCAGCCACGCCTCAAATTTACCGGGCTCTGCCTCCTCGTCGTCCTCAAAAAAACTGCAGGACCAGGTGAGGGCCCTCATGCCCACTACCATGGAATCTATAAAACTGAAAATACCTCTTACAAAGGGAAGACCTAATACTTTATGCTTCTTGGTCATACTCAAATAGGTATCCTTTTTCACCTCAATATCCCCGTCCGGCTTGCGGACCGCAATGGCGTAGTCATTGCCGTTCTGCATCATGATGCCCTCGATTACGGCCTGACCACCAATTCCTGAATATTTCATTCCTTTAACCTTTCTGCTGTACGAAAAAGAAACCCTCTTTCCATGATTTCCCATGAATTCAGAAAGGGCTGAGCCTGCTCCCAAGCTCAACCCTCATCTCTTTGCTTATTAGTTAGCATTCATGCCATATTTACGATTGAACTTATCAATACGTCCACGAGCCTGAGCAGCCTTCTGCTGTCCAGTGTAGAATGAATGGCACTTGGAACAAACCTCAACGTGGATGTCCTGCTTTGTTGAACCTGTTACGAACTCATTACCACAGTTGCAGACAACCTTTGCCTGGTAATAGCTTGGATGGATTCCTTCTTTCATGATTTTCACCTCTCTGATATTATTTGCGGTTTCCGACCGCGGCCTGTGTATGCCAATCTGTCTCTGTACATTACAGGCAGCCGGCCGTATGCCGTCACCAGAACGCACAGATATCAGCAATAACTAAGTTAAACGCGTCCTCACCGTAAGGTTCTGACTCACGCGAACGCTAAAACTGCCGTCAATTCAGACAGCTTACATAGTATATCATAGAACCCCGGGACTTGCAAGATATTTTTTTGAAAATGTGGACAAATATATAGCTGGATATGGGGTCAGGATATAGGGTTACTTCCAGCACTCCGGAAGCTCAGGTTCCCGTACCCTCACCGGCTCAGGATAAATCTCACCATGCAGTTCCAGCTCCACCCGCTCAATGATTTCCGGCTTCACCGGACGGTTGACCTCCACACCTTCTATGGGGTAATCCGTCACAGGCACTGTCTCTACCTTTTCCAGCCTGTATAACTCATCCATGCCCTCCAGAACACGGCCGAACACAGGATAAATGCCCTTGTGGTCCGGACAGTCCCTGAGGGGGAAGAAAAACTCGCAGCCTGCCAGTCCTGCCTCACCGTAGCCGCCCATGCACACGGCTCCGGGATGGGAGTCCAGGGGTACCACGTCCGGGTTCAGTTCAAACTCATTGGGAATCAGATACCGGCATTCCTTCTTTCCAAAGGCCGTGTAGCTGACATCCACCCAGTTTCCCGGCACAATCCGCTCAATGGCATGGTGGTCCAGGTATCCCCTGGAGGCTGTATAGATAAAGCTGTTCACTGTATTGGGCGCTGACTCCGGCAAAAGCTCTATGACAATGTTCCTGCCATTGGCCATATGTAATGTTGCGATTGGATTCATATATCCTCCTATATAACCTCTGTTAGCCGGTTACGGATGAACCGATTATCTCAAATTCCTTGGAATAGTGGTTGAGCACCTCGCATCCATCCTCTGTCACCAGCACCAGATCCTCCACACGGACGCCGGTATCCCCGGGCAGATAGATTCCTGGTTCAATGGAAAATATCATTCCCGGCTCCGCTTTCTGGGTATTCACAGAGGACACGTCTCCGAACTCATGCTCTCCCAGACCGATGAAATGCCCCAGCCTGTGGGTAAAGAAAGGTCCGTATCCCTGTTCAGCGATCAGGTCCCTGGCCGCCCCGTCCAGCTCGCACAGAGGTACGCCCGGACGTATCTTTGAGATAGCTGTCTCATTGGCGCTGCGGACAATCTCATAAATACGGCGGTGCTCCTCACTGGCTTTGCGGAAGTAAAAGGTACGGGTCATATCGGAACAGTACCCGTCCTTGATGCAGCCCACGTCAAAAAGCACTGAATCACCCGGCTTTATGACGGTGCCGTCCGGTCCATGATGAGGGTCCGCCGCGTTGGCTCCAAAGGCCACCAGCGGTTCAAAGGAAAAACCGTCTGCCCCCAGGTCCATATATATCTTAAGCATCTGGTCTGCAACCTGACGCTCCGTGACGCCTTCATGAATCAGCGTTTTGAACACTGCCATGGCCTTATCATTGATGTCAGAGGCAGTGCGCATCTTATCCTGCTCCTCCTCATCCTTAACACCCCTTGTCCTGTCCACGGCTATGGAGGAATTTACAAAACCGGCAGCAGCCTTCATCTCCATAAGGGGCAGCAGAAACCGGGCCTTTAAATCCTTGTCAACGCCCAGCGGGCTCTCCTTATCCAGATATCCTGCCACGATTTCCGCCGCCGGGTCTGTATCCGAATACCACACCTTCTCCACACCCACATCCTCAGGCACGGTAAACAGCTTATTCAGAAAAAACACATGTTTCCCGTCCTCCCTCAGGTAAAGGGCATAAAACCGTTCAAAGGGCTCCTCATACACACCTGTGAGATAGTAAATGGACATGGGGTCCACAATCAGCATCTGCGTCAGCCCCATTTCCTTCAGGGCTTCCATGATACGCTCCGCTCTCTTCTGCTTCATGATAATATCCTCCTCTTCTAAAACTGCTTTCTCAGCTTGGGGTCCAGCAAATCCCGAAGACCGTCGCCGATAAAATTAGCGCCTACAGCCATTGTAAAGATCGCCAGTCCAGGAAATCCGGCCACCCAGAACTTATTGAAATAGTCTGCTCCATCCGAGACCATCATCCCCCACTCCGGCGTTGGCGGCGCAGAGCCCAGTCCCAGAAAGCTTAAGGTGGAGAACATCAGAATCTGGTTTCCGATGTCCGTGGTAGCCATAATCAGAACCGAACTGATGCTGTTGGGTATGACCTCCTTCATCAGGATCCGGATTTTGGAGGCGCCCAGAACCTCGGAAGCCGCCACATATTCATTTTCCTTTACACTCAGCACCACGCTGCGCATCATGCGGGCATAGGTGGGCCATGCCACCACAATCAGGGCAAACATGGTGTTAAACAGGTTGGAACCCATAACCGCATTGATAATCATTGCCAGGATCAGGGAGGGGAAGGACAAAATCATCTCTGAAAAACGCATCATCACATTGTCCACCCAGCCGCCCACATAGCCTGCTATGGCTCCATAAAATGTACCGATAAAACCTGCTATGACTACGGTAAGGCAGCCTGCCAGCAGGGAGTACCTTCCTCCGTAGAGCACACGGCTGAAAATGTCCCTTCCAAAGTTGTCCGTGCCAAACCAGTGCTCTGAGGACGGAGCCTTTAACCGCTGTCCCAGGTCCTGGACAATCGGGTCATAGGGAGCCAGCGCCGGCGCCAGGATGGCTGCCGCAATCCATGCCAGACAGATAATCACGCCCAGCGTAAACAGGTAATTGGATTTAAATAACCGCTTTATAGACTGTACCATCAGCTGCACCTCACTCTCGGGTCAATGATTCCGTATAATATATCCACCACTGTATTGATGACCATGTAATTCAGGGCAATCAGCAGGGCCACCCCGATGATGGACGGGAAATCCACAGAAAGCACGGACTCATAGGCAAACTGCCCCACACCCGGCCAGTTGAAAATGGTTTCCACCAGCACCATGCCGCCTAACAGGTTGCCCAGGCCCAGACCGATGACAGTGAGCACAGGAATCAGGGCATTGCCCAGGGCGTGGCGGATAATCAGTCCCGGCCTTGACAGGCCCTTGGCCTTTGCCGTACGGATATAGTCTGTGGACATAACGTCCAGAAGATTGGAGCGGGCTGTCCTGGTAATCAGTCCCATGGTAAAGGCCGCAAGCACGGTTCCCGGAAGAATCAGATGGCTGGCAGCGTCCAGTGCCTTGGGGATATTTCCCTCCAGCAGACTGTCAATGACATACATGCCCGTAACCGTGGCCGGCGCCGTAAAGGCGTTGCTCAGGCGGCCCGGACCCGGAAACAGTTTCAGCTTGTAATAGAAGAAATATAATACCAGCAGGGCAAACCAGAAGCTGGGAATGCTTACGCCTGTAACGGATATGGCCCGGACCGTCTGGTCCAGGATGCTGTTGCGCCGGATGGCGGATATAATGCCGAACAGCACCCCTAAAATGGCGGCAATCACAATGGCAAACAAAGCCAGTTCAATGGTGGCCGGGTAACATCTGGCCAGCTCCGACAGCACCGGTTTGTTTGTGCGCATGGAAGTTCCCAGGTCAAACTGCAGTAGATTCTTCATATACAGGATATACTGAACGGGCAGGGGCTGGTCCAGACCGTATTTTGCCCGGTAGGCAGCCACGATCTCAGGATCATTTAAGGCTCTCTGGCTTAAGTTAGCCACGGTGGGGTCTCCCGGTATCATTTTCGTCAGTATGAAAACCAGGGTGGCGACACCAAACAGCATGACTACCAGATACACCAGTCTTTTTCCTATAAATTTCAGCTGTTCCATACGATACCTCTCTTTTCTTATGTTTCAATCCATACTTATATAAAATTCAATTTTATGTTGTATTCCAGTCTCATACAGATATTCCCGTCAACGGTATCCCTTCCGGGATGGACGTTCACGGCAATACCTGCCGCCGCTTAAACTTCTGACCTGACCGGGCCGGGGCCGGCGCCAGACAGCACTGTTTACGGAGCCTGCGGGCAGGAAGATATCTGCCTGCCCGCAAAACAGTTCCGTATATAACATTATTACTTCACGTTAATCAGAGTCAGATCCAGGGCATAGGGGTCTGATATGGCCACTCCCTCCAGCCTGGTGTTATAGCCGATATGGGACGGAGCCTGCGCCACCATAATGAAGGGCCCATGCTCGTACATTGCATCCTGGATTTCCTCCAGAACAGCGATACGCGCGTCATTGTCCGTTGCAGACATGGTTTTTTCATACATGGCTGCCAGCTCCGGATCCATGTCGGCGCTCCATCCGGCCCTCTTTCCGACCACTCCGCCCGGAAGGAATTCCAGCTGCACGTTGGGGTCATTATAATCGGTTCCCCAGTACATAACCGTAAAGCCCAGGGTTCCGTCGCGGTAAGCATCGCCGTATCCTGCTGCCCATGGCTGTGAAACAATATTTACATTGATTCCCACCTGTGACAGGTCATCCTTAATCTTCTGGGCCAGGTCTGTCAGGAGAATTCCCTCCATATCCAGGTCTGTCACAGTCAGGTCCACATCAAATCCGTCCGGGTATCCTGCCTCTGCCAGCAATGCCTTTGCTTCCTCCAGATTTGTATAGTCAGCAGGCCTCTCGCCCTTGCTTCCCATGAATCCCACCTGGATGATATCATACGGAGTGATGGTGCCGCTTCCGCAGATAGTCTGGATACCGGTATAATCCAGGGCCTTGCGGATGGCATTCTGAACCTGGGGGTTGGACACAGGGCCGCCGTAGGCTTCATCCATGTTCATCATCACAAATCCAACTGTCTTGGTTGCTCCGTTGATAATGGAAATATTCTCAGCGCCTTCCAGCTCGGACATGGTGTCGTCTGTCATGTTCATGGCCACATCAATATCCCCGCCGGACAATGTCATCATCTGTGTGTTGGCATCAGGCTGTATCTTAATAATGAACTTGTCAACATTAGTGGCTTCTCCCCAGTAATTGGGATTCTTTTCCAAAACAACTTCCTGGTCCGGAATATAGCTGGTCATCACATACATGCCGGAACCAGCGCTGGCCGTATCCAGATAAGACTGGGCTGTATCGGCGGATGACGCGTCCTCTGCGTCCGTGCCGCCGTGCTCCTTCACAACCGCGCTGTCCAGAACAGCCGTGGAGCTGTAGGTCAGCTTGGACAGAATGGCGCTGTCAGGCTGGGTCAGATGGAACACCACCGTGTAATCGTCAGGGGCTTCCATGCTCTCAATGGTATCGCAGATAAAGGATGGGTTTCCCTGAAGGTTTTTGCAGCGGTTGATGCTGAAAAGAACATCCGCGCTGGTCATGGGATTGCCGCTGGCAAATGTCACATCCTGTTTCAGCTTAACGGTCAGTGTGAGACCGTCCTCTGAGAATTCATAGGTATCGGCCAGGCAAGGCTCCGGCGCGCTGTCATTGCTGTAGAACTTAAACAGATTCTCGTAGCAGGCATTGACAATGAGAGGCGGATACTTCTCATATACATACCCTGGGTCCAGGGTGGAAAATCCGGAGCCCATGGCTACCACAACCGTATTGGAACCGGCTGCCTGTGAAGCCCCCTCAGTGGCGGCGTTTGTCTTGCCGGCCGTTGTGCCGTCTGCGCCATTGCCTCCGCATGCGCTTAAGGCAAATGAAACTGCAAGGCACAGAGCCGCAGTCAATAACTTTTTTTTCATAATAGACCTCCTCTAGGTTTATTGAGATGCCAGTGTTCTGGCAATGTCTCCATATTACAATCTTTAACTGGTTCCGTGTTTCCTCAGGCCGGTGAAGCCCTAATACAGGTGGCAGGCCACAAAATGCCCTTCAGCCACTTCCTTTAACCGGGGCACTTCCTGGCGGCACCTGTCGCAGGCCTTGGGGCAGCGTGTATGGAACCGGCAGCCTGAGGGCGGATCCGACGGACTGGGAACCTCCCCCTCCAGATGGATCCGCTCTGTTTTCACACCCTGGTCCACCTGGGGAATGGCTGATAACAGCGCCTCCGTATACGGGTGATAACGCTTTTCATACAGCTTATCATAATCAGCAATCTCCACCATATTACCAAGATACATGACCCCCACCCGGTCGCTGACCTGGTAGACCACGTTCAGATTATGGGAAATGAAGAAATAGGTCAGTCCCAGCTTTTCCTTTAACTCCTGGAGCAGGTTCAGCACCTGGGCCTGAACCGATACATCCAGCGCGGATACTGCCTCATCGCAGATAATGATATCCGGCTCCAGAGCCAGCGCCCTGGCTATGCCGATACGCTGCTTCTGTCCTCCTGACAGCTCATGGGGGTACCTGCTCAGACAGTACAAATCCAGTCCCACCAGGTTAAGGAGCTTCATGATGCGGGCCTCCACATCCATCTTCCCCTTCATCCCGTGTATCTCAAAGGGTTCCATCAGAATCTGGCGTACGGTACGCCTGGGATTCAGGCAGGCAGAAGGGTCCTGGAATATAATCTGGACCTTCCTGCGCATTTTCTTTAAATCCGCTCCCTTTAGCCCTGCTATGTCCGTTCCGCCCATATAAATATGGCCCTCTGTTGGTTTTAAGAGGCGGACAAGGGCCCTGCCCAGGGTACTCTTGCCGCAGCCGCTCTCCCCCACCACACCAAAGGTCTCACCCTTCATGATGTGGAAGCTTACGTCGTCCACCGCCTTCACGGTCCCGGACTTCTTATCCTTTCCCTTAAAATATACCTTTACATGGTCGGCCTTAACCAGCACTTCCCTATTGCTCTTGTCTTCATTTATACCTTCGTTCATGTCTCTGTTCGGATTCTGTGCCATACATTAAGCCTCCTTCCCCGCAGCCTGGTCTTCAAACAGCCAGCAGCGGACCTTCCGCTCCTCTGAAAGCTGCTTCATGGGCGGACTGACTGTCCTGCACCGCTCTGTGGCATGAGGACACCTGGGCCAGAAGCTGCACCCCTTGATCCGCTCTGTAGGGTTGGGCACCATCCCCTCTATGGTGGACAATGGCTTCCTGTCCTTTGTGATAACCGGTATGGCATTCAGCAGCCCAATGGTATAGGGATGCTTGGGATCCCGGAACAGTTCCCCGGCCGGCGCCTGCTCCACGATATGGCCTGTATACATGACGATGACCGTATCACACAGCTCGCTCACCACTCCCAAATCATGGGTAATGAACAAAACCGAGGAGTGAAGCTCCTCGTTCATCTCGCGAATCAAATCCAGAATCTGGGCCTGGATGGTCACATCCAGAGCCGTTGTGGGTTCATCCGCAATCAGAATCTGGGGCTGGCAGGCCAATGCCATGGCAATCATCACACGCTGCCTCATTCCTCCCGACATCTGATGGGGATACTCGTGGGCCCTAACCTCAGGATTGGCGATTCCCACTGCCTTCATCATGCGGATGGCTTCCTCCATGGCTTCCTTTTTCTTCATGCCCCGGTGCAGCCGCAGGGATTCGGCAATCTGTTTACCGCACTTGATAATGGGATTTAAGGAGGTCATTGGTTCCTGGAAAATCATAGAAATTTCATTTCCCCTGATTTTCTGCATATCGCGCTCAGAGGTCTTCACCAAATCCCTTCCAAGGTATAAAATTTCCCCTCCTGTAATCTGACCCGGAGGGTTGGGAATCAGCTGCATCATTCCCAGAGAGGAAACGCTCTTGCCGCTTCCGCTCTCTCCTACGATACCCAGCTTTTCACCCTTATGTAATACATAGCTCAGATGGTCCACCGCCTGAACGGTGCCCTCTGCTGTCCTGAATTCCACACATAAATCTTTTACTTCCAATATGATATCTGTCTGTGTCATTTTATCCGCCCTTTGTTTTATTGCATCAAAGCGTCAATGCGGTGCCAATGTATTCACCCGCAGTTTTCTGCATATATACTCAAAACGATACCACATTTTCGGGGATAATTCAATATATAGATTGACCTGTTTTGCCCGGAAACAGGTCAAAACCAGCATAGAAACGCATAAACAGGACGCTGCCAAGGCTGTTTTAACAGCTTATTTACAGCGTCCTGCTCTTATGCTCTGTTATTTCTTACTCTTCACATCCCAGGGTTTCTTCCAATAAATGGCATCCACATTACATTCTTTCATACACTCGCCGCACTGTATGCATTCCCTGTCTCCCACCTGTCTGACATCCATTTTACAGGTGCGCACACAGCGCCCGCAGTCAACGCAGGTATCCCTGTCAATCCTAACCCCCAGCAAAGCCACAGGGGCAAACAGGGAATAGATGGCCCCCAGAGGACAGAGGATGCGGCAAAAGCTTCTGTACAGAAAACAGGCGCTTACCAGTATGGCTGCCAGCACAAGAACCTTCCAGTGAAAGAGGGCCCCTGCCAGACCGCTCAGGGAATCGTCCAGAAGCACCAGGGGAATACCTCCCTCCAGTGTCCCCGCGGGACATATGTACTTACAGAAGGCCGGAACAGGGAGGCCGGAGGCTGCCTTAAATACCACCGGCAGTATAACGACAAACACTGCCAGGATCACATATTTCACCTTGGACAGCTCCTGTGTGACACGGTTCTTTTTTATCTTGGGAACAGGTATCTTATAGAGAAGCTCCTGCACCAGGCCAAAGGGACAGAGGAAACCGCATATGGTCCTTCCCATGGTAACCCCAAAGAGCAGGAGAACTCCCAATATATAGAAGGGAAGCTTCCTGTCCATGGCGGACAGGGCATTCTGCAGGGTACCTAAAGGACAGGATCCGACGGCTCCCGGGCATGAATAGCAGTTCAGTCCGGGAACACACAGTCCTTTTGACTTTCCCTTATAGATGGACGCCTCCGCAAATCCCTTCAGGTTCAGATTATATAATAATGCCGCACAAAGCTGTATCAAACGCCGTTTCATTGCTGCTGCCCTCTCATGGTCATGGTCTTCTGCCGCTGCCCTCTTATCCGATTCCGATGCATTCCAGGCACACCCTCACCGCCTTGCGGAAGGCATCCTGGTAACCTCCCTGGGCGGCTCCGGTGCACAGGAATACTATGCCAAGAACAAGAAGGATAACCGCCACCTTATTCTGTCTGCACCAATCCATCATATATCAACGCTCCCTGTCTTACACCCCAAGGGCTTCCTTATATCTCTCATACATCGTGTCCGCGTCCAGGGCACCGGTGGATATATGGGTCACCTTGCCCTCCGCGTCCACCACCACTGTATAGGGAATGGAATTCGTGGGATACAGCATGGATATGGAATACTCCTCATCCAGCACTACCGGGAAGGTGTATCCGTTCTCCTCCACAAAGTCCTTCACTGTCCCGGCATCATCCCCGCAGTTCACCGCGATAATACCGATTTTGTCCCCAAAATCATCCTTCAGGCGCTCAAAGGCCGGCATCTCCTTGACGCATGGACCGCACCAGGTTGCCCAGAAATTGATGATAACAGGCTTTCCCTGCAGTTCGGACAGCGTAATACTGGTGCCGTCAATAAGCTCCCCTGTAAAATCAGGAGCTTGAACACCCTCCTTAATAGGCATGCCCGGCTTGAACTCAATCACGCCGTCCCCCTGGTCTGCTGCTGCCTCCGGCTTCTCAGTTCCCGTGCCGTTTTTCTCAGTTTCTGCGCTGCTCTTCTCAGCCCCCAAGCCATCCTTTTCAGTCCCCTGGGCCTGCTCCGTTTTCCGGTCAGCCTTATTCTGGTCTGCCGTCTGGCTGCATCCCGTTATCTGCAAGGCCAGGAAAAGGGCCAGCACCGCGCCTGCGGCACTCCTTTTCAGGGCCTTTTTATTTCTGTAAAAATGTTCTCTCCTCATGTGTTATTCCTCCCTTTTCAACTATTGGAATAGACAAAGAAACCCAGAGAATGCCATTTGTGCCATTCTCTGGGTTTTACTCTAACATAATTATTATTTTCTGTCCACCCGGCTTTATGGGGTTTGTATGAAAGTTTTATTAAGCTTTCATGAAGATGCCTGCTACACCTCATCTACCACGGGAACCACTTCCCGCTCGCTGTAGTGGTGTGCTTCCTCAAGCATCATATCCTTTACCTTCATAAGCCTTGTCTGGGAGCTTCGCTCATTCTCATCCAGCTTCATGGTGATATAGCGGATATTTGACTGGGTATCGGGAATCATCACATGCTCCAGCGCGTTTACACGGCGGCGGGTCTTTTCAATCTCCGCTGCCATGAGCTGGCAGGATTTTTCGCACTCAGCCAGACGCAGCATGTCAGGCAGTAAATCTGCCAGACTCTTTACCGCATCATCCAGGTCACTGGAAGTAAATGCAAAGCCGTAGGAATAGATGTCGTTAGGGTCTGAAGTCCTGGTCTTATACTTGAACACAGGAATCTCCACACTCATGACGTTTTTTGTCTCAGTTTCCAGATAGACCTCCTGCTTGGGAGCCATCAGGGCTACGTTCAGGGCCTCATCTGTCATGCCGGAACGTGCCAGCACGAAATTCTGGTTAGCCGCAGCGATGCCTGCCTCCACCTTCTCGCGGAGGGCCTTGTTCTCACGCACCAGGTCCAGGAACTGACGCATCAATTCATCCCGCTTGTCTTTCAGAAGCTTGTGCCCGCGAATGGCTGTTGCCAGCTTTTTCTTAAGACGGGTAAGCTCCATACGGGTGGGATTTACATGTTTTGCACCCATGTTATGTCAACTTCCTTTCTGCCGGCCGGAAACCGGAGCGCATATCCCTGCCGCACATGGCGGCGGAGCTGCGCATCCTGGCTGTCCCTGCCGGGCTGTGACTGCCAGTTATTTTGCTTCGTAATATAAATCAAGGAATTTGTCCTTAATACGTTTCAGCTCGCTCCTTGGGAGGATGCGCAGAAGCTTCCAGCCGATTTCCATGGTCTCTTCGATATCACGGTCAGCATAATAGCCCTGGGATACATACTCCTTCTCGAACTCGTCAGCAAACTTGGCATACAGCTTATCCATATCTGTCAGGGCTGCCTCGCCCAGAATAATCATCAGTTCCTTTGCGTCCTTGCCGCGGGCATAGGCTGCAAAGAGCTGGTTCATGACATCCGCATGGTCTGCGCGTGTCTTGCCTTCACCGATACCCTTATCCTTAAGACGGGACAGGGATGGCAGTACATCAATAGGAGGTGTTACATTCTTACGGTACAGCTCACGGCTCAGGATAATCTGTCCCTCTGTGATGTAGCCTGTAAGGTCAGGAATCGGATGGGTCTTATCATCCTCAGGCATGGTAAGAATCGGAATCATGGTGATGGAGCCGTTCTTGCCCTTCTGACGTCCGGCTCTCTCATACAGGGAAGCCAGGTCAGTGTACATATATCCCGGATAACCGCGGCGTCCCGGAACTTCCTTACGGGCTGCGGAAATCTCACGCAGAGAGTCTGCGTAGTTGGTAATATCAGTCAGGATAACCAGTACGTGCATGTTCTTTTCAAATGCCAGGTACTCTGCTGCTGTCAGAGCCATACGCGGAGTTGCGATACGCTCTACGGCAGGGTCGTTAGCCAGGTTGATGAACATGACGCTTCGGTCGATAGCGCCTGTCTCACGGAAGCTCTCCATGAAGAAGTTGGCCTCCTCAAAGGTGATACCCATGGCTGCAAACACAACGGCGAAGGACTCGTCGGTGCCGCGAACCTTTGCCTGACGCGCAATCTGGGCAGCCAGGTTGGCGTGCGGAAGACCGGATGCCGAGAAAATAGGCAGCTTCTGGCCGCGGACCAGGGTGTTCAGACCATCTATGGCGGATACGCCGGTCTGGATAAACTCCTCAGGATAGCTTCTGGCTGCCGGGTTCATAGGCAGGCCGTTGATATCCATACGCTTCTCAGGCAGGATGTCGGGACCGCCGTCAATGGGCTTGCCCATGCCGTCAAACATACGGCTGAGCATATCCTCAGACACGCCTAACTCCATGGTACGTCCTAAGAAACGCACCTTACTGGAATCCAGGTTGATACCTGTAGACGCCTCGTACAGCTGTACCATGGCATTGCCGCCGTCTATCTCCAATACCTTGCAGCGGCGTCTCTCGCCGTTAACCAGCTCGATTTCTCCCATCTCATCATAGGTTACTCCCTGTACGCCGCGGACCAGCATAATAGGACCTGCTACCTCTTCAATTGTTCTATATTCCTTGGGCATTAGAAGTCCTCCTTTCTGCTCAGCTCACTGTTAATCTCTGACTCCAGGGTCTTGATGACATCCTCGTAAACCTTATCCAGGTCAGCTTCCTCTGTATATTTGAAACGGCCGATAGCCTCGCGCACAGGAAGGCCTACAAGACGCTCGATATTCACGCCCTGTGCCAGAGCCTCCCCTGCCTTGTCATAGTATGCCAGCATCAGCATCATCATCATGTGCTGCTTCTTCAAGGACGTAAATGTATCAATCTCATGGAAGGCGTTCTGGTGAAGGAAGTCCTCACGGATGGAACGGGCTGCTTCCAGTTTCAGGCGGTCAGGTGCGGATAATGCGTCCATACCTACCAGCTGTACGATTTCATTTAACTCAGACTCTTCCTGCAGCAGGCGCATAAGACGGGCGCGCAGCTCGGTCCAGTCGCTCTCCACCTCTGCGTTAAACCATTTTTCCATGGTGTCCACATACAGGGAGTAGCTGGTCAGCCAGTTGATGGCCGGGAAATGTCTCTTATATGCCAGATCCGCATCCAGGGACCAGAATACCTTTACGATACGCAGGGTAGCCTGTGTAACCGGCTCGGAAATATCGCCGCCTGCAGGGGATACTGCTCCGATAACGGAAAGAGCGCCCTCGCGGTTGTCCTGGCCCAGGGAGATAACACGGCCGGCACGCTCGTAGAACTGTGCCAGACGGGAACCCAGGTATGCAGGATAACCTTCCTCACCAGGCATCTCCTCCAGACGTCCTGACATCTCTCGAAGAGCCTCGGCCCAACGGGAAGTGGAGTCTGCCATCAGGGCTACGGAATAACCCATGTCGCGGAAATACTCTGCAATGGTGATACCTGTATAGATAGATGCCTCACGGGCAGCAACAGGCATGTCGGAGGTATTGGCAATCAGCACAGTACGCTCCATCAGAGATTTGCCTGTCTTTGGATCCTTCAGTTCCGGGAACTCGTTCAGAACGTCCGTCATCTCGTTTCCACGCTCGCCGCAGCCAATGTAAACCACGATGTCCGCGTCAGCCCACTTAGCCAGCTGATGCTGTACAACCGTTTTACCGGACCCGAAAGGTCCCGGAACAGCCGCAACACCGCCCTTTGCGATTGGGAACAGACAGTCAATAACACGCTGTCCTGTTACAAGAGGCATATCCGGGGACAGCTTTCTCTGATAGGGACGGCCCTTACGTACAGGCCACTTCTGCATCAGTGAAACAGGATGCTCCTGTCCCTTCTCGTCTGTCACAACAGCCACTGTATCGGTAACCGTATACTCTCCGCCGCTGATATAGGTAAGGGTGCCGCTAACGCCAACAGGAATCATGATCTTCTGCTGTACCACATCGGTCTCCTGAACCGTACCGATGATGTCGCCGCCGCCTACCTTGTCGCCCGCATTTGCAGTGGGTACGAAGGTCCACTTCTTCTCACGCTTCAGGGAGGGAACCTCCACGCCGCGGTTTAACAGGTTTCCGCGTGTCTTCTCCATAATGGCATCCAGGGGACGCTGGATACCGTCGTATATACTTCCAATCAGGCCAGGCCCCAGCTCCACGCTCATGGGTACGCCTGTGGATTCCACCGGCTCCCCGGGTCCCAGTCCGGATGTCTCCTCGTATACCTGGACGGAAGCCTTATCGCCATGAATCTCTATAATTTCGCCAATCAGACGCTGTTCGCTGACTCGAACCACGTCGAACATGTTCGCGTCGCGCATGCCTTCTGCGATGACCAGCGGACCGGCTACTTTTTTAATTACGCCTTTGCTCATCTTTTACCTCCATTGTTATTGCCCATTAAATATAATATCCGAGCCAACTGCCTGCTCCACTGACTTCTTAACTGCCAGAATACCTTTTCCCGTATTGCCTGATATGCCGGGAATCAGTATAATGGCCGGAAGGCCAGCCTCACGGTAGCGGTTGATCTCCGGTTCAATTTGGGCGGCCAGGGCCTCTGTAATGTAAATTACTGCATAGCCGCTTTCTGCCAGATCCTTAACCTTCTTTCCTGCCTCCGCCGGGTCTGTCAAAGGAAATGGTTCCAGACCCAGGCTGGCGAAACCGTAGATACTGTCCCGGTCGCCCATAACTGCAATCTTATACATACATCTCCCTTATCCTTTCCCGGATGGACTCCTCGGGAAGATGGTTTAATTTCCCGGAAAGCACAATCCGAACTGATTTAATCTCGTTCTCCCGTGCCAGAATATAAGCTGCCAGCGGACCCAGACCAAAGGCGCTGTACTGCTGGGGCTTAATCTTACGAATCAGCAGATTGTCGCACCACCGCTCAAAAGCTGAAGGTGAACGCCGCAATTCTTCCACTGCATCTGCATAGGCCGTGGTTTCCAGGTATGAACCGATGGAATCCACGCCTTCTATGGCTGCCTGAGCCAGACGGGCAACGTTAATACTGCCGCATGGTGCCAGCGCCTGTTCCAGGAATGCCCTGTCCTTGCCGGTACGGGATGCCCGCACCGCCGTCTTTATATCTGCCGCCGCAACGGTCAGCTCCGCATAGAGTTCCAGGAACTCATTGCCGGAGGATTTGCCGGCTGCGCAGATTGCATCCAGGGCTGCTTTGTCGATTATGATATCGCAGAGCTGTCCGTCCTGGGTGTGAAGGAGCGCCTTGTAGGCTTCCTCCGCAGGTGTTCTCATGGCCGCCGGAAGATTCTGGAATTCCCTGGTCTGAACTGCTTCACGTATGAGCTTCACATCCACAGTCCCCTGCTCCATAAAGATGCCCGGGTATTCATCACCCATGCGGACCTCCTTGATGGCTGCCTTCAGATTGTGGTAGTCGTTGGCGTACAGGAACACGTCGAATACCGACATATCCTCCACCAGCTCGTTAATCAGCTCCCAGGTCTTCCTCTTCTCAATGGCCAGGATGTCAGCGGCATTTGTCATGCCGTCCTCTCCCCAGCCCTTCTCCATAAGAAGCTGGATACACTCGTCATAGTCTTTTGCAGCCGTCAGCTGCTCTAAAAATGCACCGGATAGCAGGGACAATTCTTTGGAACGGATGCGGGCTACTGCATAAACATACTGTTTGTCTGCCATTTAATTAGTTCCTCCCTACGTTCATGAAAACAGAATCTCCTGCACTTTATCCTGCAATACCTCATGTGCTGCGTCAAAGAGAGCGTCAATGGAACAGTTCTCCTCAATTCCTCCATAAGTAAGCACAAAACCGCCGTCTATATCCCGGGTGTCTCCGGATATGCGCAGCACTGCCCCCTTGTCCTTAAGAGCGGCATTTAACCTGTCCTCAAAGCCTTCGGGCAGGCGTTCCAAGTCCTTCTTTGAGAACAGGAGCTCGCCTTCGCCGGTCTGTGCGGATTTAACTGCAAGTTTCAGAATCATATCAAAGTAGGCACCGGTCTCAAGCCCCTTGAGTTCGGCCTTAGCCATCCCAATGGTTGCGCCGATGAGTCTCTGCTTTTCAGCCAGAACAGCACCCCTCTTCTTAAGTTCGGCTGCCGTGCGTCCTCTCTCCAGAATGTTGGCTACCGCCTGTTTGGAGCGCCTCTCAATATCAACGCACTCCCTCTCTGCGTCCGCACGGGCCTGTGCCAGAATCTCATCTGCCTTGGAACGGGCTTCCGCCCTGGTGCGTTCCGCTGCTTTCTGGGACTCTTCTTTAATCTGGCTGATGATCTTATCTAATCCCGCCATGCCATGTTCTCCTTTCCTTAAGTCTCCTATTTGGTATGCTGATTAAATGTTAAGTCCTGCAATACCAAAGATGGAAAGGATGGAGATCAGCAGTGCCAGGATGGCGTAAGTCTCAACCATGGCCGGGAAAATCATAGCTTTACCAAACTGCTCAGGTCTCTTGGCAACCAGGCCGATACTTGCTGCTGCTGCCTTGCCCTGTGATGCGCCGGAAATCCAGCCAACAATACCCATAGGAAGGCATGCTGCCAGGTATAAAGCGCCCTTTATTAAGGAAAGGTCAGCGCTTCCGCCCATAATACCAATCTGTGTCAGTGTGATGAATGCAATCAGCAGACCGTAGATACCCTGTGTACCGGGAAGCAGCTGTAAAACCAGAACCTTACTGAACTTGTTAGGATCCTCTGTAACAACTCCGGCTGCAGCCTGACCTGCAATACCTACTCCAATAGCAGAACCTACTCCTGCAAAAAGTGCTGCGATTGCAGCTCCTAATAATGCTAAAGCAACTCCCATATTTCCCATAACTAAATGTCCTCCTTGACTTTATAATATTTGGTGTGAACGGCAAAGGGCTCAAATTTCCTTCCGCCGCCTTCATAAAACTTTCCAAAAAACTCTACATACTGCAGACGGTTAGTATGGACATATGCGCCCAGGGCATTGATTGCCAGGTTCAGGCTGTGTCCGATTAAGAATACCAGTATGAATATGATTGCTCCGGGAATGGAACCTCCCATCATACTTCCCATCTTGTTAAATACGGTAGATATAACGCTGGTAGCCAGACCCAGGGCCAGAAGTCTGGAATAGGACAGGATGTCGCTCAGGTATGAGCTGACTCCGTATGCCCCGTAAAGACCCTTAAGTATCCTCTTAACCCAGTTTTTGGACTCCCGTCCGCTGGTAAGTACAATACCCACAAAACCAATGGCTGCCGCGTAAGCTGCCACGGTGCCCGCAACTGCCGGAAGCGTAAAGGTAAGACCCAGCATCTCGGTAAACATAGGCATGGTCAGCAGGTATACAATACCGCCGCCAACCAGCATATACCAGAATATGGCGTCATAAATGCCGTCAGCCAGGCTGCCGTTCTTCACACAGGAGTAGAATTTGATTCCAAGTCCTATGAAAAGGTGAAGAATACCAAGTCCGAACGCAAATACCAGAAGCTTCATAGGAAGGCTTACCGGCTCAAACCAGAGAGGAGCAAGCCTGATATCCGGCCGGTTGAAGAATGTGGTCGCGATAACATTAACCGCATCTCCGAAAAAGCTGCCGAACATAAAGCCCCAGAATGTTGTGGAGATACCACAGTACATGAACATCTTCATGAACTTCTTCATTCCGGCTTCCATGTTCTTGAATTTGGTAAGGCAGTATGCGGTACCTGCCACCATAATAAGACCGTAAGCCGCGTCCGAGAGCATGAGCCCGAACTGTACATAGTAGAACAATGCCACTATCATGGACGGGTCAATCTCGCCCTTGGAAGGAACGCTGTAGCTCTCAATAACGCCCTCCACCGGTTCTGCGAACTTATTGTTGTGGAGCAGGATGGGCACATCCTCCTCGTCGCCCGGTTCTGTGTACTCTACAACCACCTCATACTTTTCCTGAAGCAGCTTCTCAAGCTTTGGAGCCGCGTTCTCAGGTACGTATCCGGTTATAAAGAATACGCGTCTTGACTGGGCCAGGCCGTTTAACACACCGTATTTCTCAGCACGCATGGTATAGTAATCCATAACGAACTTTATGAGTTCCCGGTCCGGAGCCATCTCCGCCACAGCCTTTTCCGCTTTCTCAATCTCCGCCTTTTCCTTTGCAAGCTCTTCTTCCAGCTGCTGCTGGCGTTTCGCAGGCACTGCTGAGCTCAGGGGCGGTTTTACAAAATTCATTTTCTTCAGAGCGTCTTCCACTGCTTCCGCATCCGTTTTCGCGCAGACAATGAAAAGACATGTCTGCTCCTTGGACGCACTTACAATGGTCACGTCAATTGTCTCTGCCTGAGGTGCCAGCTCCCCAAGCTGCTCTGTTACCTGTTCCAGGGTAATCTCATCCTGGATAGAACCGATGAATGCCGCAGTTTTCTTAGTTCCCTTAAAATCAAGGGGCAGGTCAAAGGATCTCCATGGCACCAGTGCTTCCATCTGCTGTTCCAGCTTTGGAACCGCCGCACTGTGCTCGCCTATCTGCTTGGCAAGTTCCTGTAAGCGGTAGGCTTTTTTCATGACCTCGTCGTGTTTGCCTGCATTGGCCTCATATTCGTCCAGGGAAAGCACTTCCCTGCCTTCGAACGAGGACAGCATGCCCTTCTCCTCAGGCGCGTACCTGTCCAGAATATTAATGGCCTGCTCTGCTATATTGGCATTTCGTTCAAATACGGTTTTGGAAGACGTCACGTCCATTCTGCCGAACATGTCATCTTCCTGCAGCACATTGCTGATTTCAAGTACCCCTTGGCGCTGCAGAAGCTCAAGGGTGCCCTTGCGATCCTTTTTCAGACCACATATCAGCACTTTTTTCATAGGCACTACTGCCAACCTTAAGCGCCTCCCTTCCTATAGCAGTTCTGATAAGATAACTTCAACTGCCTTTTGTTGTTTCTCAGCTACAGCCTTCTGCAATGCTTCCAAATCCTTGCCTTCCTCGGCACCGGCCGCCTGCATCATCTGCTCGCTCTGAGCCTTGGCATCCTCCTCGGCCCCCATGGCGCCTTCTCTGGCAGATTTCGTCATCTCTGCCTTCATCTGCGCCGCCTGAGCCTTTGCCTCTGCCACAATTGCCTCCGCCTCTTTTACTGCTTCCTTCTCGGCTGCTTCCGCGGCCGTTTCTGCCTGACGGATTGCGTCAATCGTCTCCTGGGCCAATCCAAATCCCCCTTTCTGTACCGGAATCCCTTTAGCTATCCTGCCGGAATATATGGTTAGTTTGCGCAGATATGCCTCCGGGAATACGATGGACCATACGTTTGTGTTGCAAAATGACAACTTATCCAGTATTTGTCCATAGCTTTCCTATTATTTTTGTACAATATGAATAGATTATAACCCATGCATAAAAATTTATCAATCCACTTTCTCAATATTTCATGAAAAAATTTTAGACTTTCTAAATAATTTTGTACAGCATACAAAAAACTTCTATCCATATTTTAATAATTGCCCCCTTAAACATCACTTCCGGCGGGACCTATTTGTTACATTAATAACAAATTTTTTTATTAAAATAGGCTGCAGTCCCAACGCCTTCCATCTGCGTCATAAGCTACAGCCTATTTAATAACATCATATCATTTTATTCTGTTATTTGAAACAGTAATTTTTTAACATCTTTTTAACGCACCCGGACTAATCCGCAATAATCATCCGTTTCTTTCCGCCGCCGTTCATCAGGCTGTAGTATGCAGGAAGCATAAGCAGCGACAGAATGGTGGATGCGGTCAGGCCGCCGATATTAACAAGGGCAAGACCCTGTGTGGTGGAACCGCTGTCGCCCAGAGCAAGGGCCATGGGCACCATGGACACAACCGTGGTCAGGGTGGTCATCAGGATAGGTCTCAGACGGGTCGCGCCCGCTTCCACCAGAGCTGTATTTAAATCCATCTCCCTGCGGTACTGGTTTACCGTATCCACATACAGAATACCGTTGTTTACAACCGTACCAACCAACATCAGGAATCCCAGCAGGGACGTCATGCTGATGGCACTGTCTGCCAGCCATAAAAGACCGAAGGCACCTATGAGACAGAACGGAATGGTGGTCATTACCATGATTGAGAACTTGGGCGACTCGAACTGGGCCGCCATGACCACGAATACCAGGAAGATCGCCAGGGCAATGGCCTGGAACAGAGCCGTAAACTCCTCTGTCATGGATTCATCCATCTGGCTCTGGGCAATGGTCACATTGGCGTTGTCACTTACAGTGGGCTGTACCACCTCGCTTAAAAGCAGGGCCTTTGTGTTTTTATCCGAATTCTCGGTATAGATACCGCTTATGGTGGCACGGTACTGCTTATCCTGCCTGGTGATGGATGCCGGGCTGTCTGCAAAATGGATGTCAGCCACATCTGTCAGAGCCACGGAGCTGCCCTTAGGCGTCTGGAGGGTAATTGTCTCAATCTGATCCAGGGTCTTATAGCGCTCCTTAGGATACTCTACCTTTACATCAATATCATTTCCGTCAATATTAAGGGAGGTGGGAGTGGTGCCGCTGAGCATGTTGTTCAGGGTACCGCCAATCTGGGCCGGCGTCAGTCCTGCTGCCCTTGCCTTGATGGGATTCACCGTCACCTTGACAACTGAGGCCGCGTTCTCCAGGTCGGAATGGACCTTGGTCAGCTCCGGACGTTTGCTTAAGTTTTCTGCCAACTGGTCGCTGACCGCCTTCAGGTCATCGTAATTTGTACTCTGAAGGTCCACGGAGTATTCATCATCCGAACCCATCATGGCGCTGACCTGTGAGTAGGCTTCCACTGTTATATTGGTATCAGAGATTCCGCCCAGCTGCTGTTTCCAGAGGCGGACCACCTCATCCGTCTCCATCTTCCTGTCCTTCTTAAGGTAAACAGTGATGTTGGGATCCGAGCTCATGCTCAGTCCTGAACTTCCGGCCAGAGTAATGTAGGATTCCACATCCCCCTGCTGGGAGATAATATCCTCTATCTGCTTCATGATATTATCCACTTTATCAATGGTCATACCCGGCTTCACTTCCGCGGTAATGGATATCTGGCCCTGGTCATCCTCAGCCATCATCTCCACACGCAGGAACTTGGCTATGAAGAAGGAGAACAGAAGGAGCGCTACAGATGCCAGCATGACAAGTCCCCTCTTGTTCAGAAGCTTTGTCATGATTCCCCTGTAGGCTTCCTGCATCTTTTCAACAGGTCTGGACAGGGGAGCTGTCTTTTTCTCCACCGGCTTGTAAATCATATAGCACAGAGGCACCACCGTGATAGCCGATATAAGGGATGCCGTCATACAGAACACGATGGTAAAGCCCAGAGGCCGGAACATCTGCCCCGTCATACCGCCCAACATGGCCAGCGGAAGGAATACCACGCAGGTGGTCAGCGTGGAACCGATAACTGACTGGTACACCACGCCCGTACCGTTTAGGGCCGCCTTGGAAAATTCCCGGAATCCTGTGTCATCCGTGGCCCTGAAACAGCTCTCAAGCACAACGGTGGAGTTATCCACCATCATACCGACGCCCAGCACCAGGGCGCTCAGGGTAATAACATTAAGGCTGAAGCCCATGAGCTGCATCAGTATGAGAGACGACAGGATGGATACGGGTATGGAGCTGCCTACAATCATAGACGCCTTCAGGTCCCCGAAGAACAGCCAAATGATGACCATGGAAATGATAATGGCCAGTACCATTGTCTCGATAACAGAGCTCAGGGACGACATGATGGAATCCTTGTCATCATCTACTATGGTAATCTGCAGGCTTGGATCCTTGGCGGTAAGCTCATTCACCACCCGCTTTACATCTTTTGAGACATTCAGAGTGGCGGCGTCCTGCTGCTTGCTGACAGTCAGGGCCACGATATCCTCGGGAAGTCCGTTCTCAGCCTTATAACGTGCAATACTTTCCACATCATCCGCGCCCATATATACCTTGGCCACATCGCTCAGGTATACGGTCTGGCCGCCGGATACGGTCAGCGGAATATCATTGAGACTGTCCATGGTCTCAAAGGGCTGCTCGGTTGACACAGACAGCTTCTGGTCACCCACCTGCGTATCTCCTGCCGGATATGTGATATCCGATCCCGCAATATCGCTGGCAATAGAACTCATGGATACGCCGTACTGTTTCAGCTTCTCCGGCATCAGCTCCACCTTGATGTATTTCTGGAGTCCGCCGGTGATGGAAACCTCGGCTGCTGTTGACAGCTTCTCAAATTCAGGGACAATCTCATTGTTTACATAATTGTACAGATCGTCGTCCTCACCATGGCTGACCGCCATGATTACATTTGGCTTCAGGCTGGTATTCAGCTCCAGCATGATGGGGTCATCCGCATCCTCAGGAAGCTCTACCTTAGCCAGGTCCATCTGTTTCTTTAAATCATCATACGCATCGTTCATATCCGTGCCGTACTTATATTTCAGCATGACGATGGACATGTTCTCCTTTGACTGGGAGGATATGGTATCCAGACCGCTCAGGGTACTGGCCCTGTCCTCAATCGGTTTGGTGACCAGCTCGCTGACATCGTCAGGGCTGGCGCCGGAGTAAACGGTCATTACAATCATCATGGACATGTTCATATCCGGCATCAGCTCCAGCGGTGATTTCATCACCGAGGATAAGCCGAACACAATCAGACACAGGATTGCGAGAACCGTACTGACCGGCCTTCTTAAGACAAGTTTTGTTAAGCCCATTTTCCTGCCTCCTTCTATTGTGCCTGACTCTGGTCTGCGGCCGGACTTTCAGCTTTGTCTGTCTGATCGGTTTCCTGGATGACCTGCATCTTTATCTGGGCATCGGTTTCCGTTCCATTCATCTCAATGGTTGCCGGCACCTCGGTCTCCAGTGTCACCTTGGTCCCCTCCTTTAATTCGGAGGTCCAGGTGGTGAGGATCCGGTCATCCAGGGTGATTCCTGAAAGCACCGCGATATTCTCACTGTCATAGATACCCACTTCCACCGAATTAAAGGAG
>OFLZ01000690.1_pt1 | contig 23889 bp, 18 predicted proteins | sample 1541321 | NCBI WGS metagenome assembly OFLZ01 (sample SAMN04209223, study PRJEB22552) | human gut metagenome | biome: gut; material: feces | host: Homo sapiens | place: USA: Oklahoma | reverse complement strand
CGTACTCCATACCCATGTTGACGGCGTTCTGTTCCAACGCCATCAGGATTTCACAGATCAACCGCTCTGTATAGTAGGCTTTTCGGGCCTCCGCATACTCAAAAGAGCCGGTTTCCCGATCCTTGCGGAGCATGGCGCGTATGGCCTCTAATACCTTGTTGGCAATCAGCTTGTCCGCCTCCGCGATTCCTTTCCGCCGCTGTTCCTCCACATGGGCAGGGTCGGTATCATAGAGCATGGCAAGCTGGCACTTGGCGTCCGCATACTCGTTTACCAGATCACCAATGTATTTACAGTCTGTTTTCAAGCTGCTGATAAAAGCGTCCAGTTCGGCCTTTACTTCCTCCGGCAGCAGCTTGTAGGACAGACGGCCTTTTTTCGGCATCTTTTCTTTCAGGGCAAACAGACCAGGGATAAATCGGGCCAGCCCATCCGCACTCAAAACACCGTCCAGTGAGGCGGCTCCCAGCTCATCATCCGTGATATGGCCGAAGGTTTCCCGCAGGCGCTTGTACTCGCTGGGATGAAGCCGCTCCATATATTGCTCAAACTCATCAACCAGATCAACGGCGGCGGTGGTAAGCCGCTCTCTGGCCTGCTGCTTCGCTTCACAATACGCCTGTATTTTCTCCGCGAAGGTATCACGGATCAACTGCCTGCGTATTTTATCCGGGATGCTGGGATGCACAAACGGAACCATTGTGCGCTGGTTCTTATCCCAGAACACCACATGGATGTGCGGATGACCCCGCTCATTGTGGTGGGCGGCCACCCATTGTAGGTTCTGAACCCGGATTCCATTATACTTTGCCAGCGTTAAAATATGACGCTCCATGTAGTCCTCCCAGGCTTCATGATCGGTCAGCCCCAGCTCGGCCGCTGTTTCCGGGGAAAAGGAGATAATTCCCCGATACATATTCACACGGCGGTAAGACAGCTCCCGCACCAGACGGGCCGCCTCCTGCCAGGTGGAGAACTCCCGCACCTCGCCAGGTTCCAGTTTCCCGAACAGGCCGTGGCGCATCCCCTCATTCTTTACCGCGCCGGGACGGGTGGCAATATAGCCGATGTGGGCATAGTTGCACTTGGGCGTCTTTTTCTGATTGGGGTGCCGGTGGCGCTGCTTATAGATCAGGATTGACACGGCGGCCCCCTTGAACAGCCTGAATCGCCTTTTTCATTTCCTCGTCATCCAGAAAAATACGCAGAGCGTCGGCGTTCTTTTGGTTTGCAAACGCCAACGCCTCTTTTCTGGCCGCCGCCTCGATCTTCTCAAAAGAGGAATAGCGGTCCCGGTCGATCAGGTCTGCAATAATGGCGATATTGGCATAGTAGCCTGCGGCGGATATGATTGTCAGGCGGTTGATAAGTCCGGCCAGCCGGTTTCCCAGCCCCTTGATCTGGCCGCTGAGTTCCTGCCGGATCACGCCGCTTATCATGTCGATGTTCTCAGCGGTACTTTCCAAATCCAGGTATTCATCAATCGCCCGCCGCACCTCTTTAGAGAAGTCCGTCCCATTTCTGGCCGCCAGCTTATTGAGCGCCTGAATGGTGTCCGGGGGCAGATGGATGGTTTTGCGCTCGGTTTGGATTGGGGATTCCTTCAAGTCAAGCCTCCCTCCAATAAGGTGTGACAAAAATCACACCAGAATCAAAAAATCATACCTTGTAAAATTCTCAAAAACCCGTTGAAAGCACAGCTTTCAAGCAGTCGGCCCGCCGTCAGGTATGACGGCTATTCCTGCCTTAACCCAAAACCGCAGGGCATAGCCTGCGGTTTCTGGTTGCGGGGCGCCCCGGCGGGGCGGTCAGTACAGATGAAAAGAGAAGTGAGAGGGTCAGCGTTCCAGCTCGTCCTCCGGTTCTTCAGCAGGTTCCCAATCTGTGAAGATCTCCGCCATGATCTGCTCCTTGTCCCCACGGGTGGAGCTGCCCTGCGTCTCATAATCCCGCAGAGCGTTCATCCGCTCCGGGATGGTGAAGAACGCAAAGCGCCCGTCCTTCATCTGCGTCAAAAGCCGCATTTCATAGCCGGATGTGGGGTCCATACTGTCCATCAGTTCTTCCAGCGTCCCCACCTTTTCCGCCGCTTCTCGGACAATGGAGCGGAACATATCGGACGGAATCTCCACATTCCAGACAGCGTAATCATCGCGTCCGTGGCAGGTGATGGTCTGGATGGCTGTGCAGGGGGCACCAGCGAACCTCTCCAGAGCTGAGGACAACAGTGCCTCGGTTTCCGGTTCCAGATAGCCGCACAGATCCAGTTCCACCGAATTTGTGACGGCTGTAGCCTCTTTCTCAGTCAGCACGATGTCCATACTGTTCCTCTCATAAGAAAAGCCTCGCCCATTCAGCATCAGGGAACACTCGGCGGCGATGCGGAACATTCGGAAATAATCGTCTGCCGTTTCGCCCAGCGTCTTGCCAGTGGCAAACGACTGGAAATATCGTTTGCCATCGCTGTCCCGGCAGGCCAGGGAAATATCCAGATAGATTCCCTCGCTGGAGCCGAAATTCGGGATACAAAGGGCTTCTTCAAATTCAGGAAGTTCGCCGGTCAATCCCTCATACTTGCCGGAGAACGAAAAGTATTCATCCGGGAGAAGCCCTTTCATTTCCAAATGCGTTTTCAGCTTATCAAAGGTTTCCTTGGCGTCAGCCATACCGATGTGTTTGACACGGTGGTTCTCATCCGGTTCACTCCATCGGTCCAGCTCAAAGGTCTGTATTTTTGCCACAATCAAGCCTCCATTTCCTGTTCATCTTCGTTTTCAGGTTCTTCAGCGGCGTCTCTGTTAAACTCCGCCTCCAGCTCCGCCATACGCAGGCGGTCTAAATCCTCCACGGTGCGGCCTTTCCGCCGCTCCATCAGGTCAGTGTTAAAATCATTCAGATGGGGAACATGGACGGCGCACTGAAATCCCCGCCCAGTATATTCCCGTACCCACTTGGCCGCCGTAAGCTGCCCCCAATTCCGAAACTGCCCGTCCTTGTCACGGGCCAGATAGTCGTTGTCCACCGCAAATACCAGCCGCCTGATCTGCGGATGCCCTTCCAGATAGCGGTTAATGGCTCCGTTCCACAGACAGCCGGTGGAGATACGGTGATCCTCCGTCCAGTCCCGCCCATAAAAGTCAGCGGTGATGGACGCATGGCTCATCAGGTCGATAGGAGCCTCGGTGACGATCAGCAGGTCGCTTGTTCCCTCATGGAAAAAGGGGTAGCTTTTATCAGAGCCGGTAGCGTCCATCTTGAATGAGCTGTTTTCTCTGGCCGCCCGCATGGAGCAGTACCGGGGCGCTCCCTCGGCGTCATAACCCACAAACACGCAGTTTCCGTGCTTTTTCTCCTGATAGATCATTTTCCGGTTCATAAAATGGCTGACGATTGGGGAGCTGATACCTCGGACGGACACCAGATACCAATAGGCCCGCTTCATGTTATCTGCCTTGTCGGGCAGAACCAGCGGCTCTCGTTCTTTCTTCTCATAGGGCGTCACCTGCCGGGCTTCCGCCGCGTATTCCTTGCCGATCAGCTTGCCCACCGCTTCGGGGAAGGACAGGTGTTCCTCACGCATGACAAAATCAATGGCGCCGCCTTTGATACCGTCATCCGGCCCTGTCCACTGAAAAAAGCGGTTGTTTTCGGGAAAGATGTAAAGCCCGCCGCTGTGCTTCATGTGGACTGCCTTGCGGCCTGCCTTTTCAGGCTCATAGCCGTAGCTGCGGGCCAAGGTCAGAATATCCACGCTGTTGGCTTGACGAATCTCATCCTCGGTATATTTCCGATACGCAGCGGCGCTTCTGCTCATATCTCATCACCTCACAATTCCAAATCAGGCTCCTGTTCCTCACTGTTTTCCAGAACAGGCTCCTGTGTCATATCCTTGTGAAAATGGTCTACGCCCGGAATCAGCGCCAGCGAAGAACCATTCTCCCAATGGCAATGGATTTGCCCCAGATCATCAACGGAATCCACAATACCGGTCAGACCGGCGGGCATCTCGCAATACGGATCTTCCATATCCTCATCCAGTACAACCTTGCTTCCGGGCTGGTACTCTTGCCGGATAAATTTTGCCTGTTCGTACTGATATTCCGGCGACCTGACAGGTGCTTTCTTTTTTTCCGGCTGGACCGGGATACCCTCTGCATCGTAGTGGGCAGGATCGGCGGCAGGAACATTCCAGCCAAACATGGACCCGGCCAGCATAGCCGCCGCCTGTGCCTTTGAAATGCCTTCATAGGAATTGAACTGATTTGCCAGCACCTTGTTATATTCACGGTCGCCGGTGGTGTAGGCGCAGGGGTAGTAGCCCGTTTCGCCGCGCCTGACTTCTATGAGCTGACCAGAACTGGGAAGAACCGTGTAACAGTGTTCCGGCAGGGATGAAGCATCATAATTCTTCCCCATAGTCATCCTCCGGCTCATAGTCCGCTTCGGTTTCCAGTTCCTCGTCCTCGTAGAACTCATCCAGTTCAAACCCGGCGCGGGAAATCTCCTGATCCTCCATGCCCAGATGATCTTTTAGGTGGCGGTACAGCTCCCAGCCGTCGTAGTGCGCGGCCGCCCACTCCAGCGCCTTATCTAAAATCTGGTGTGTGCGTTCTTCCGGCAGGGCCTCCAGCGTCCCGCTGCGCATCGCGTCAAACTCTCGGTCTGGCATATTCAGGTACTTATAGGCTCTTGCGTACAGCGGTTCTTTGGCGCAGTCGGGCAGCAGAAGATTTTCCGTTTGCTCTACAAACCCATAGGACAGGTCCTCATATCGTACCTCACCGCTGCGGCAGGCGGCCCGGAACTGCTGAAAGCCTTTCATGTTGCTGAAACCACGGTAGTCCATGACTCCAAGGAGAATCTGAGCGCCAATAATGGCCTTCAGCATTTCCTCATCCGTAGTGGCGGCAACCAACCGCATGGTACTTCGCTCCTTGACGATGTTGCACCCATAAAGGATATACAACGCCTGTGTTTTATCCAGCTTCATAATCCAATCCCTCCGTTTCTTCCCGCAATTTTTCCAGATACTCGTCAATATCCAGTTCCTCATAGCGGAACTGGAGCAGTTCCACGATAGCCGGATCGCAGTCCTCCGGCAGATAACTTTTTACATCGTCCTGCACATCCCGGATTTCGCCCAGGAAGCCCCAGCAGCTATCCACCTCCACATCCTCCCGGAATAGCTGGAACCCGTAGCACTGGCCGGTCAGGAAGTAGTCGTAGGACTTCACCTCGCCCTCCAGCACTTGGCGGGCCTTCTCCACGGTTTCAGGCGTCACCTTGCCGTACTCCGCTTCGATCTTCCGTTTATCCGCATAAATCCAGCCTACCTGACCGGAATCCCACGGGCAGGAAAAGCCGGTGGTGTTCATGGTGATGCCCGAATGGTCGTAGAGATAGAGGGGCAGGATCACCATGCCCTCCATCTGCTCCACCAGCGAAAACAGTTCGCCGGTGGAGAGGGCGGAGAGGCAGTCCTCCAGAAACCAATCCGGCACATCATCTCTCAGCGAGGCGGCATAGCTGGACGATACATACCAGTCACTCTCAGAAGTCCAGCGTTGGTTCTCCAGCAGCTCCCACTCTCTTGTGGAGCGGTTATACTTCAGCTTTGCGTCCCTGGCCTTACCGGATTTGAGAAACGCAAAGACTGGATTGCTCCGGTCATAGCTGCTGGAATATTCAGAAAACAGCAAATCCTTCAAGAAATCACGGGGTTCCTCAAAATCGTGCTTTTCACCCAGAGAGTAGCGCCCATGCCAGCAGACCATTTTCCCCAGGCAGTCGTAATCCTCACGGGGGTTCAGGGGCATCTCATCGTCCACGATAAACAGAGTGTAGGGCGCCCTTGTTGCCGCAAGCGGCATAATGCCTCACCTCCTTGCCCGCTGGGACCACATCACCGGATCGCGTCACGGTAATGCCGATACCAGGCAAAATAGAAAAAGCCGCCAATCACGGCGGCAGCGGCGGAAATACCCACAATTATTTTTTTCATACGCGCTCCTTTCCAAAAACAGGTTTACAGTTCCATGTCCTGCTCGTCCTCATCCACAGCGGCAGGAGCCTCCGGGCTGACCTCGCCCTGTTCCGCAAACTGCTGCTTGGTCTGAATTGCCGCTGACAGCTTCGGGAGCAGTTCAAACATTTTCGTACTGTCACAGCTTTTTCTATAATAACGGTAGTCCCACTGTCCGCTCTCCGGGGAATAGCGGATGCTGTGCAGCGCATTGATGATCCATCCCTGTGTTTTCAGGGGAACCGGAATCTCATGCTCCCGGAAAAGCTGCATAATCAGGGCCTTGCCGTTGACCTCCCGGTTCATCACCTCCTTTCCCGCCAGAATATCCTTCTCCGCCTCCCGGATAGCGGTATCATAGCGGGCCTGCTGTTCCTGTTCCCACTGTCGTTCCTGGGCTTCGCGCTCTGCTTCCCGCTGCTCATCCCGCTGACGCCGTTCCTCCAGAATAGGGGCGTTGTGAGCCTTGGCCTCGTCATACCGCCCCAGCAGATTGGCAAAGCCCAGGTCTGCCCACCGCTTCGGATCGTCCATACTCTCATTGAAAACCCGTTCAATCTCACCCCGGATGCCATGCTCCAGCGTGGACAGCCATTTCAGAATTTCTTCCAATCGGTGCCGCTGGTCGATGCCTACCATGAACCCCTCGCAGGGGATAAAGACCGTTTGAAAAAACTCCCGCTTCTTTTCCATCGTATAAAGTTCAATCCCGTTCTCGTTATAAAAGCGGTAGTAGTAATGCTTGTTGCCCATCAGATCTTTGGCCAACACCCGGTTTTCGTCCCTTGGTTCCGGTGGAAACAAATCTTTTTTCTTTTCATCCGGCCGGGTGTAGCGAGGTGAGCGGCCGGTGCGCTCTAAACTGTCCGCGATCAGCTTTTGCACCTTTTCCAGCCCGCCATGTTTTTCAATAAAAGAAGCTATATCCGCTGCCTGCTTCAAGGGACAGAATTGCAGGCCCGTCCTGCCCTCGTACACAGCGCCCTTGTACTGAAACAGGTCCAGGCCGAAATCGTTGTGAAATGGCTTGGCCTCCCGCACAGGGGAGAAGGCGCCTTCCCGGAAGATGTAGCAGACAGCGGAATGTTTTTCACTCATTCAAACGCCCTCCTGCCATTTTACTGTTCGATGCCGACAGCCGCATTAACGGAGATACCGGCCGCCGCTTTTCCGCCGTCTGCCTGTGGATTGTCCTCATCTAAAACCACCTCACTTTCTTGTCCCTGCAAGGACTCAAACTCCAGCTTTGTGTTGATCTCCGTCAAAGCAGCAGCCTTTTCGGACAGTTCTTCCTCATAAATAAAAGGCTGGCCCATCTGCTGACGGGCAGCCTCCAACTGCTTTTGTACTTCTTCCAAATCCCGCTGTGCATATGTCAGATAAGAGGGAATACGCTCGGCAAGGTTCTCAATGCGGGTGATTGCTCCCTGACCAGAAGAACCAATGTCTGTGTTGTACCGGGAGCTTCCCCGCAAAACAAGCCCCGCTGAGAATGAATCAAAGCTAAGATAGAGCCGAAATCCACGGTAGGTGCCGATCTCAAAATCGTAGTCATCCTTTTTTCGTCCCTCGCTTATCCTGCGGTATAGCAACGCCAGGGCCTCGCCAGCTTCGGGGCGTTCTGTGTAGCGTTTCCCATCCAGCATAATGGAGAAGTTCCCACCTCTGGACTGTTCCAGCAGGGCCGCATCCTGACTGATTTGCTCGATTTGGCGCTGGTACTGCTGGATGCGGTTGGGATAAGTCGTGTTCACCTTCCGTTCCAAAGAAAGCTGCTCGTTGCTCCACGCACCCCGCAGGATTTTCAGCTCCGTCACCCGGTTTTCCAACTCCATCTTCTGCGCCAGCATGGGGTTATCCGTAGCGGCCGCCTTAAACTGTGCGGCGGAAAGCACGGTTTCGTCCACATCCTCACAGGATCGGGCGATGCTCCTGCCGGTGAGAATCTGCTTGATATACCGCAATTTTTGTTCCTGAATCTGCCAGAGATAGGCATCAAAGGTGCCCTTTGTCACAAACTGCTTTATCATGACCTCCGGGTTCTCGTTGCCCTGCCGGACCCCGCGCCCATCCCGCTGGGTAATATCGGAGGGCCGCCAGGGACAATCCAGATGATTGATGGCAATTACCTTGTCCTGCACATTCACGCCGGTTCCCAGCTTATTGGTGCTGCCCAGCAGGATGCGGACTTCACCCTTACAGGTGCGTTCAAACAACGCCTGCCGCTGGGCCTCTGTCGCGGCGTCGTGGATAAAGGCGATCTGGGATTCCGGCACACCTTTTTCAATCAGCACCCGCTTAAATTCATCGTACACATTGAAGCGTCCCGCCTTGGGGGTGCCCACATCACAGAAAATGAGCTGGGTGGAGGATGCCTCGGCGGTATCCGCCCAAACCTGATACACCTCGTCAATGCAGATGTTCAGCTTGCTTCCTGTACCGTCTGCCGTGGGGACGATCATGCGGGGGTCAATCGCCATCATGCGGGCCTCGCTGGTCAGCTTCAGCATATTATCTTCTTCCGGCTTTACGCGGCCAGCGCGGATCGCGTCCGCCCGCAGGATAAACTCCGCCATGATCGCTTTTTGTGCAGGGGTAGCCTCTGTGGGAATGATCTGCGCCTTTCCGCCCTGAATAGCTGGCAGGCCGGGAATGTCAAGCATATCTGCTGTTTTGATGTCCGCAACCTCTCTGAGAACGGCCATCAGCTCCGGCAAGTTGTAGAACCGCACAAAGCGGTCCCGCATCCGGTAGCCGCCGCCCTCCGGTCGCAGCTCAAGTACGGAAGTCCGCTTGGCGAAGTGGGCGATCCATGTGTCAAAGTAGGACCAGCCGAACCGTTCCAGCTCCTGCGGCTGTAAATATCGCTGCATGACAAACAGCTCGGAGATGGAATTGCTTATCATCGTCCCCGTTGCAAACACCACGCCGCGCCCGTTGTTGACCTCCTGCAAATACTGGCATTTCAGAAGCATATCAAAGGCCCGCTGGCTGGATGAGGTGGTGATGCCCGCCACATTCCGCAGCTTTGTGAACACAAAGCAGTTTTTATAAAAATGCGCCTCGTCCACAAACATCATATCCACGCCGAGCTGCTCAAAGGTCAGAAGGTCGTCCTTCTTTTCCTCGGCGGACAGCTTTTCCAATTTTGTTTCCAGGTTCTCACGGAAAATCGCCATCTGCTTGATGCTCCAGTTTTCACCTTTTTCATATTTCATTTCGCTGATTGCGGCCTCAATCTCATTGATCTGCTGTTCCAACTGCATGATCTGCCGCTCTCTGGAGATTGGGATTTTTTCAAACTGACTGTGCGCCAGGATTACCGCGTCATATTCTCCGGTGGCGATTTTGGAAACATAGCGGTTCCGGTTCTTGGGGGTAAAGTCATCCACCGTGGACACCAGCAGATTGGCGTTGGGGAAAAAGCGGTAAAACTCGGTTGCCCATTGCCCCACAAGGGGATTGGGAACCACAAACACCGCCTTGTGGATCGCGCCCAGGTTCTTCAGGTACATCCCGGCCGCAATCAGGGCAGCGGTTTTTCCAGCGCCCACCTCATGGGCTGCAAGCCCTGTGCCGGTGTAAATGACACGGGCAACAAAGTCAAGCTGGTGCTTCCGCAGCTTCATCTCGGAGTTCATGCCGGGGATCACCAGATGGCTCCCATCGTATTCACGGGGCCGCACGGTGTTGAAGGTATCGTTATACAGCTTGAGCAGGGCGTCCCGGCGCTCCGGGTCTTTCCATATCCAGGACGCAAATGCTTCCTGAATCTGCTGCTGTTTGGCGCGGGCGATCATTGTTTCCTTCGGGTTGATGACATAACGGACTGCCTTATCGCCCCTGTCATTGGTATATTCCTGCCTGTCACGGACGGTCGTGGACTGCATATTCAGGCAGTCCTCCAATATCTCATAGGCATTTTTGCGGCTTGTGCCGAGCGTCTGATTTACGGTCACGGAATCGGATTCGGAGGTTTTATTGCTGATCCGCCAGGTGGTGGTATAGGGAAAATACTCAATATCAATGCGGTGCCGGTTATCTCCTCCATCAATCACCTTGGCATAGCCGCTGGTCTGGAAGGTTTCATACATGAATTGGCGGTAATACTCAACCGGCACCCAGATGGCGCCCAGATTCACCTCAATATCGGCAGGGGTCAGAGGCTCCGGCTGAACCGCCTCCAGCGCCTCCACATTCCGGGTGAACAGTTCCGGTTCCTCCGCCGCCTTCTGCCTTGCGTAAAGTAGCTTGTCCCGCACATGGCCGCTCAGATATTCCTCCGCCAGCTCCCAGCCCTCATCCGGGTTTCCATAGTATTTCTGCGGATTGAGATAAATGCGGGCGCCCAGCTCTGCCACCAGTTCGCCCGGTTCTTTCCCGGTCAGGAAGGACATATAGGAGAGGTCTACCCGCAGCTTGCGGTTCAGGCAGATATGCAGGGCGTCCTCGGCGGTGTCGGCGTGATTGACCTCACGGAATGGCCGGATGGTCGCCTTATGGAAGATGGCCGACTTGTCCCAGCCGCTTTTATCCTTGCGCTCGTCCTCAATGGAGCGCAGCAGGGGGAATTGATCGTCATCGGAAAAGGCGAGGATATTACCCTTGCTGTTGATTGCTCCATACTTGGCGGTGAAGCGGTCATAGACCTGATTGAGTTTATCCTGCGCTTTGCGGAGATCCAGGGGGTCATACTCATGGGACTGGATGCTGATGACCTCCAGCAGCGCGGTACGGATTTCACACAGGCCCTTGATGCGGGCTGCCTTCATGCCGGTGTAGGGCTGTGGGATCAGCTTGTTCTTCTCGCAGTAGTAGATTTCGCCGTCCTTTACCACAAAGGTGAAATTCCGGGTCCCTTCGGGGGCGTCCTCATAATCGACCGGCTGTTCCTCCTCCGCTTCTTCTATCGGTTCCACATCCGGCTCCGCACTGAAACGGGCGTACAGGCTTTCCGCCGCGTCGGAGAGGTGTTCATACAGGTCGAAACCCTCCGGCGCGATACAGGCCGTGCCATCCTCGCTGCCGTACATATTCCGGCTGCTCTCCATCTTGCCCATGAGCATTTCCGGGTGATCCATGAAATAGCGGTTGTAGGAAATCCATTTTCCCCGTTCCATGTCTGTCTGTATCCACGATGGGGTATTTGTCCGGTCAAGCTGCATGGGGACCGCCCGCTTTTTCAAAAAGACAATATCCGCAGTCACTTCGGTTCCCGCCAGCATTTTGAACGCCGTATTGGGCAGGCGGATGGCGCCGATGAACTCTGCCCGCCGTGCGATATATTCCCGCAGGCTCTCGTCCTTCCGGTCCAGTATGCCCTTGCTGGTGATAAAGGCGATGATGCCGCCCGGCTTGGCAAGGTCCAGAGACTTAATGAAAAAGTAGTCGTGGATATAGGGGTTCAGCTCATTGTAGCGGCGGTCATAGATTTTGACGCTGTTGAAGGGGATGTTGCCCAGGATCACATCAAAGCTGTTATCCTCAAACTTGACCGCCTCATAGCCCATAACGGAAATATCCGCCTCTGGATAGAGCTGCTTTGCGATCCGCCCGGTGATGGAATCCAGTTCCACGCCGTACAGCTTGGTTCCCTGATACTGCTCCGGCAGAACAGAATAGAAATTGCCGGTCCCCATGCCGGGGTCAAGAATCCTGCGATCGGGGCCGCCCTCAAAGCCGAACCGTTCCAAAGCGCGGTACATATAGCGGATCAGTTCCGGCTCGGTGTAGTAGGCGGTGATGGTGGAGCGCATGGCCGCCTTATATTCTTCATCGGTCAACAGGGCCTTTAGCTCCTGATATTCGCTTTCCCATCCGGCCGCTTTATCGGAGAAAGCGTTGGCAAGGCCGCCCCAGCCCACATATCGGGCAAGGATGATCTGTTCCTCCGGGGTGGCTGTTCTCTGTTCCGCCTCGATCTGCTTCAAGGTCTTGATTGCCAGGATGTTGTTTTTATACTTGGTCTTGGTGCCACCGGGGTAGAGGTCATAGTCTGCGGAAAAGCGGAAGTTGCGGGGGGCGGGCAGCTCCGACCTGGGATTGGCAGGCGGTTCAGGGGCCGCCTTTTCCTCCGGCTGTGCGGTCGGCCCATCCTCCATGCGGACAAAGGCCCGCACAGGCCGAAGATCATCCAGTTCTTTTTCCAGCCGGTATTGAATATCCTCCAAATCGTCCATATCAGCGGCTTCCGCTGGGGAGAGGATGCCGCCGCTCTCCATCCGCTGCACATAGCCGTCGTACAGGCGGGTAATCTCATCCAGATCGGTCTTGGCCTTTTGATATTCCAGGTTGGGCTGTTCATCCACTACCGCCCGGTAGAGGGCGGAACCGTCCTCCGTCAGATAGCCCCACTCGATTTCTTCATTGGGATACTGTCCTTGCAGATAACGGAGCATTTGAGTGGCGATCCCCTGACGGCGGTAATCCTCCAGCACCTCGATCATATTGATATGGGGCCGTCCCTCAAAAATGCTGTATCGAATAGTGCCTACTGTCAATTCCCCTCGGACGGCCTGCATCAGCATATCAATCTGACCGCTGTGGGCGCCCAGCGCCTCATCCAGTATCCGGGTTTCCTCCGGCTGCTCTGCACCGGGTTCCGCCGCAGGCTCCGGGGCTGTCATACGGCGGGCATATTCGTCGATTTTTTCTGTGGAAAGCCATTCGGGTTTTTCCGGCAGTTCATCATACAATTCCCGCATTTTGGCGATCTGTGCATCCACGCTGCCCGCCCACAAATGCTTTTCCGCCCGCTGTCCCGCGTCCAGAAAATACTCGCAGTCAGCGCACAGACGGTCTAACAGGCGGTATTGGCCGCTGAATGGCTGTGCCTCATCCTGCGGCTCCGGCTGACTGGCGGCGGGCGCCTCCAGATAGCGCCCCTCATCCACTAGGCGTTGGACGATACCGGCGGCCTGCGGCCAGGACAGCTTGGTTTCCCTCTTTTCCCCATGTTCATCGGTCCAGTGCAGTTCAATGCTGTCCGTACCGGAGTACACATAGTCAAGCCCCGCCGCTTCATCGGGAAAACCCTCATAGCCGTACATCTCTTTCAGGAAAGAGGCAAAAGCCGAGCCTGTGGGATGAGTCAGGGCAAATTCGTTGATACGCGCTTTTTTCTGTGTAGCCAGAGGCCCACGCAGCATAGCGCGCTCAATCAGCAGATCTTCCGAGTTTCTTTCAGGAGACGAGTCCAGCATGGAAAGCTGCTCCGGTTCTTCGGCTTCTGCGGCTGGGGTTGCTTCGGGGGCTGGCCGCAGTTCCACATCTACTTCTTCATCGTTGACCAGCATGGTGGCGCGTACCGGCTCATAGCCCTGACTGGCGATGTTATTCAGCCAGGTGGCGAAGAACTGACCCAATCCGGCAATCTTCTTTTCCTGCGCCGGGTCTGCGGGGTCTACCTCTTGATATACGCCGATACCGCTGTTTTCATAGCTGAAGGCCCGCAGGGTCCCGGCCTCCCGGTCAATCAGGAAATCCATATAGGGGTCATACATCCGGTCGCCATTCTGCATATAGTAATGTTCCATGCAGTAGTGAGCGCCGTATTTGTGGTGGATCACCAGGGGGTCATAGGCGTCCCCAGCCTCCAAACGCAGAGATTCATACTGGCCGGACACGATCTCCGGGAACAGCTTTTGAAAACGTCGGAAGTTCTTATGGGCGGTGGTATTCCCTCTGGATTTATGTGGGGGTGGAGACTCTTCCGCTGGTGAAATCAGATTGGCTTGATTTCCCGCCACGATGACCTGTTGCCCGCCAGCAACCGGCTCTGGCACAAAGGCGTCTATTTCATCTGCCTTTGGGATTCCCTTGATTTCTGTAAATACCGCTTGCGGGCGGACAGGTTCTTCCGCCGTTTCACCTGCTTCATAAGCCACAGCACCCAGAACATAGTTATAGTCGGCCTGACTGATCTCCCTCTGGGGGACACCGCCCATTTCTTCTATTTCATCCGGGATATTGTAGTCCCCGATGGGGTCCGGTTCTTCCTCTGCAGCTACATCCGGGTAAACACCCATTTCGATCAAGGCGTCCAGCAGATTGGCAAGGCTTGGCCAGGGGAAGTAGGTGTAGCCATCATCAAAATAGAAGGAAATGCCGTCCTCTCCACGGAGCTTTGTGCGGTATAGCACCTCGCCCTGAAACTCCCGGTCGCCATAGGCGGTGAACAAACCGCAGATTTCCCGGCCTTTTTCCGTCCAGTTGTAGTCTGTAACACCATCCGCCAACACCGCCCGCACCGCCTGATGGAGTTCAGCGGGATAGAGGTCGGTGCTGGTCAGGATATGCTCATAGTGGCGGCGGACTTCTTCATCGGAAAAGCGATGTTCAGCCTTTTCAGACGGAGAAAAAGAGCCGTCCTGTGCGGGCGGCTCTCCTTCATGCTTCGCGCCTTGCGGCGCCTCGGTATGCGGTTGTTCTTCGGTCAGCGGGGGATCAGCACGATGGTCTGGAGTACCGTTTCCTCCGCCATCAGCTTCAGGTCGTTCAGGTGCCGGGTGCGCTCCAGAATATCCTCGGTCTGCGGCACCGGCTCCTGCTGAAGCATCTGCTGGGTCAGGGCCTCGATCTTCTCCGTGGCCTCGTCCTGTACCCGGTGCATGACCTCCATCAGACTGCCATCCATTTTCAAAATCGTATATCGCTCCGGCTGGTTGTCTTTGAGATATTCCAGCGCCATCCGCCCGTACCGACCCAGGGGCCTGTCCGCTTCGCTGCTGTTGGAGATTTGCAGGTCGGGGAGAATCACCCCGTCCTGTTCTTTGTAATTCAAATTGATGTTCGGTTTGCTCATATTGCACCTTCCTTTCCCGATTGATGATCCTGATGTTCCGCTCCATCTCCAAAAGCACCGCTTTTGAAATGGAGGTGACTGCCATGCCCAGATGGGCAACCAGCGGGACCGTATTAAAATGGCTGACTGTCGCCATCCCGTCGCCCATGCGGATCGCATCATCTGGCAAGTGACACTTTTTGCCGATGAAATAGGAAACACTGTCGCTCAAAAGCTGGATATACTGTGCTTCAAAGCCGCCAGCCGGTATTTCCTCAAACAGATGGTTTTTTGTTTCCTGCCGAAGCCCCTGTAAATAATGCTCGTAGTTGTCATTGACGGCCTCACGCGCCAGGGCGTACAAGAGGTCTGGGAACGGCTGTGCCTGAAACCCATGTGAGAAAGTAAGCCGTTCCCCCAGAGCCTTTTGCATCTCATCGGAAAGCTGCCAGTTGGTGGGATGAATCTTCTTGCCCATAGTTTGACTTATATCAAAGAGATAGTCAAGCGTAAGGCGGGCGTTGCTGTAAACGCAGACGGCAATCCCTTTTGGACGGGAGATCAGGTTTCTGCCTACGCCAGCCCACTGTTTTTTGGTGGCAAGGATGGTCACATCCTCGTCCTGTGCGTAGACCAGCAGAATATTGTCAAAGCTCTGCTTGTGGAACCGGGACGCAAAGGCCAGGTAATCCCGCCAGTTCCGTTCGCTGCGGACGATATAGGGGGCCATGACCTCATAGATCGTCCGCAGGCGTTCATCGTTTCTCAATAGGCTCCTCCTTCCTATTACAATACATTTACGGGTTAAGGCACGGCAGCCAGCCGTGTCTTTTTCCGCATCGTTGCCAAAACTGTTAGAATGAGAGCGTCTTGGCCTGACGTCTCCTTCCTTGGACCATTGCGTCCGAAACACAGTCCGTCAGCCAGCCTCTCATTCGCAGCGTTCGATTTATGCAGGTTGAGCCGCCACACCGGTGCGCCCGTGTCATCAAATAGATTGGATAGGCAATGATGAAATGGCTGGATGCCAAAAGACAAATCTACGATGAGGAGTTGCACGCTATGAACAATGTGGCAGGTGTCGATGTTTCCAAAGGAAAGAGCATGGTGACTGTTCTCCGTCCCTTTGGGGAAGTGGTGGCAAAACCGTTTTCTGTTGGTCACACCGGCAGTGAACTCAAGGAACTGGCAGACTACTTGAAAAGCCTGGACGGTGAGACACGGGTGGTCATGGAGCACACCGGACGGTACTACGAGCCGGTGGCCCGCTTTCTCCACGAGGAGGGCATCTTTGTCAGCGCGGTCAATCCGAAGCTCATTAAAGACTACGGGAACAACACCCTGCGCAAAGTGAAAACGGACAAGGCGGATGCCAGGAAGATTGCCCGCTATGGGCTTGACAACTGGGCGGAATTGCGCCAACATACACTTATGGACACAATTCGTACTCAACTGAAAACACTGAACCGGCAACAAGGTCTGTACACCAAGACAAAGACGATGATGAAGAACAACCTCATCGCTCTTCTGGATCAGACCTATCCCGGTGTCAATGACCTGTTTGACAGCCCTGTCCGCGAGGACGGCAGCCAGAAATGGGTGGACTTTGCCACGGCCTTTTGGCACGTGGACTGTGTGCGGAACATGAGCTTCGCCGCCTTTACCGAGCGTTACCGCAAGTGGTGCAAGCGGAATGGCTACAACTTCAGCCAGAGCCGAGCCATTAAAATCCACACTGAGGCGCAGGATTTGATTGCCATGCTCCCCAAGGACGCCCTAACCAAAACGATGGTACGACAGGCCGCTGACGCTTTGAACGCCGTTTCCAAGTCCTTAGAGCGACTCAAAGCTGAAATGCGGTCCCTGGCCTCTCAACTTCCTGAATACCCCGTTGTCATGGCTATGCGCGGTGTGGGGGATTCCCTTGGCCCGCAGCTTATGGCGGAAATCGGGGATGTGACACGGTTTGCTCACAGAGGCTCGATTACCGCCTTTGCAGGTGTTGACCCCGGCTCTGACCAGTCCGGTACTCACGAAGCGAAAAGCCCGAGGACTTCCAAAAGCGGCCCACCGGAACTGCGTAAAGCACTCTTTCTCGTCATGGACTGCCTGCTGAAAACCATGCCCGCGGACGACCCAGTGTACCGTTTCATGGACAAGAAACGCTCCGAGGGCAAACCCTATCTGGTCTACATGACGGCCGGAGCTAACAAGTTCCTGCGTATCTACTATGGCCGGGTAAAGGAGTATCTGGCTTCTCTGGAAAACGCTGATTAACCACTTTTATACTCTTTCAATTTGACCGGCGCTTGCGCGGCGGTCTTTTTGTTGTGCTCTTTTTCACCGCCTCCTGGGCCTGCAAATCCCCCTCAATTCCCTATTGACTTTTTATTTGCAGACTGTGATGGATTTTCAGTTTAGACGGCTGCGGCCTCTTTCTGGGCAAAGTAGAGGGCAAGGGCTTCGTCTACAATGCTGTCAAATTCCTTTTGGGTGATGCTGGCGGTAAAGTATTTCTTGTAAATCGCCGGTTTGACTTTGAACGCCGCAGCCGTGGATTTCTTGGGCTTCCGATTAAACTCGCCGGAGAGGATTTGTTCCGCCCGTTCCGGGGTCAGCTTGCCGGTGTATTCCCGCAGCAGGACAGCTTTGCCCTCATTGACCTTATACTCGCTTTCCGACAAAACGGCCTCCACCATCTGCTGTTCCTCTTGTTCCAGATAGGAGAGCTGAACTGCCGCCGCAATCGTAAATTCTCCATCGTCGATCCTGATTTTCAAGGCAACAGACAATTCATTGATGCGGAGATAGGTGGCAACAGAACGCCCCGTAAGGTTATACTGTGCGCCCAAAGCATCCCTGCTTTTTATCCTGTGGAAGTCACTTCCACCAGTCCCGTTTTCCCTGATTTCATCAGGGTTTTCCAGCCTTTTCAGTTCCTCGATAATATCGTTCCTGCGCCCCTGACAAATCATCTTGGAGTAGCGCAGGGCCAGCACCGCCGCCTTTTCAGAGGGCAGCATTTCGGAGAAGGAGCGTTGCAGGACATTGGTTTCAATAACATAGATCCAGGCGTCGTGATCGGAAAGGTTCTCCTTGACGATACAGGGGAGTTCCCGCTGTGCGAGAGAGGCGGCGTTCTGCCGGTTGTGACCGGCCAGCATTTCATATTCAAACCCATTCTCGTCCGGTTCGATCTTTCGGACAATGGCAGGAACCAAAACACCATTCTCTGAAATGCTCTCCACCAGGTCATTGAGCCGGTCGCCCTCATACAGCCGAAAGGGATGCCCCCGAAACCCCCGGATGATCTGTGGAGGAAGCATCTGGATGCCATTGTTCGCAGTCTGGGCAGGCCTGTCCTCCGTTGCCGCCGTGTTCTCCACCTCCCGCGCAACGCCCAGAAGGTCATCCAGAGAACGGATGCGGGGATTGATGTTAGGCATACGCAAGCACCTCCTTCGCCAGATTCATATAAGCTGCGGCTGCGGGGCTTTTGGCGTCCAGTTCCATCACGCTGAGGCCCTTGCTGTTGGCGGTTCCCACCTGAACAGTAGCAGGAATCTGGCTTTCAAAAATGGGGAGATGGCTGAACACGGAACGCACCTGTTCGCTGGTCTGGCGGTACAGGGTTGTCCGCTTACTGCATTTCGTGAACAGGATGCCAATGATCTCCACCTTGGGGTTCAGTTTTTGCTTGATTTTGGAGATCGTTTCCGTCAGTTCCTTCAAGCCCACCAGAGCGAACAGCTCCGGGTCGATGGGGATGATGATCTCATCCGCCGCAGTAAAGGCGTTGATGGTGAGAGAGCCGAGGGACGGGCCGGTGTCCACCAGAATGTAGTCATAATCCGCCCGGAGAGGTGCCAGCAGTTTGGCAAGGCACTCGTCCTTTCGTTCAATCAGTAGATTCACTTCTGCCACGGTCAGCGTCTTTTTGGATGGGAGCAGATCCACCTTGCCTATGTTCAGGATGTAGCTGCCCTTTTCCGGCAGGGCTTCATCCATGACTAATTTCATCATCAGGCTGGCCACCGTTTCCTGCAAAGCGGCTGGCACCACGCCAAAGCTGATTGTCAGGTTGGTTTGGGGGTCGAAGTCCACTGCCAATACCTTTTTACCCAGCTCCGCCAGGGAGTAGGCCAGATTCCGGGTGCTGCTGGTCTTTGCCACGCCCCCTTTTTGGTTTGCCATCACGATAATCTTACACACGGGTTCTCAACCTCCTGCTTTCAGTGGATTTACGCTGTTTCAGCGCATAAAAAAACTTGGACTAAACTCGCACTCCGTTATTGGAGTTCTAACTTTAGTCCAAGTATAGCTGTATCATCCGCATACAGGCGCACCATGGTCCAGTCCGGATTGGAGTTGATCTTGTCGGTATAGTATTCGATCTGCGCCTCATAGCTGGATAGCTGCTCCTCCTTGTCGGTGGACACCCGGCAGTAGGGGGCCACCCGCAGATGTTTTTTGCGGATATCACGCTCCGCCAGCTGGGGATCACAGGGGATTATAGTTACCTTTTTGGGCGCTGCCGCCTGTACAGCCGCGTTCATACCGCCAGCTCCTCTCTATGTTGAATCTTCAATACGGGCATCGGTGCCAGCTCTATGCCGCCTTGTCCCATACGGATATGGCTGGCGGCCGCTTCGCAAAATGCCCATAGGGTTTCTTCATCCTCCGGGTTCTCGCGCACCTGCCGGACGAGATCCCTCAGCCGCTGGCAGGGGCCGGGGTCCGGCATTTCATTGTAACGCTCGGTAGCCGCGCCGAGGATAAGGGCTTTCACATATTCGTGGTTGGCGTCCGCCCGATTGAAGCACAGGTTCAGTTCATTCTGGATGCGGATGCTGTCCAGGGAGGGGGTGGGCGGAGCCGTTTCCCTGATCTCTTCCACAGCCAGAGCCAGCAGGCGGAGTTTCTTTCGCACCCGCGCCAGCAGTTCCTCGTCTGCAATGTACAGGCTGTGCCCGCATTCCGGGTTCTGGCAGTGCCAGCGGGGGCGGCCTTGGCGCCTGGTGTCCCGCGTCATGGGGGAGCCGCATATCGCGCACACTGCCCGCCCGCGCACCGGAGCCAGCTGTTTTGGGCAGGGGGCATAGGTAGTCTGGTCACCGCGCCGCAGCTGGACGGCAAGGAAATCGGCATCGGAAATCAATCGGGGGCATACATCGCCGCCCAGGTATTTGGGATTTTCCAAGATGCGTTTTACCATGTGCTTGTTCCACCGCGGTGTGTGCTGATGATAACGGATGCCCTGCCGCTCCATCTCCGCGGCGATTTGGCTGTAGGACGCGCCCAGCAGATAGCGGGAAAAGATGTCCTGGACCGCTTTTTCTTCCTCAGTCTGACGGATGATTTCTCCGTTTTGAATCGAGTAACCGAACGGAATTTTTCTCTGCCAAGCCATTTACCGCACCGCCCTTTCCACTTTTTCCGTCAGCTCCAGGCCATTGTGGAGCTGGAACCTCACCTGCTCTGCTGATACGATTATGATTCGCTGGATGAGCTCCTCGAAGGCACCGGCGTCCACCTGGTCCATCCGCTCAGGGATCTCCTCCAGATACACCAGCATCTGCTCTGTGGCTTGGATCTGGCGGTCTTCTCCTGTGGAATCGAGGATGCGGCGCCGCAGTTTGCGCAGATCCCGCAGTTTCCGGCCGATCTCGTCCGTCTGGGATAAATAGAGAGCAGAATCCACGTATCCTTTCGACTTCAGCCGTACAAGGACGAGATTCTGCTCTGTGAGATGGGATATTTCTTTGTCAATATCGCTGATTCTGCGGTTGGAGCGGAGCTCCCGTTCCCGCAGCTCCCGCAGCTGCCCCAGAACCGGCCGCAGGATGCGGCCGCTGCCCTGCTTCAGCTTCCGGCAGAGACGGAGGACCGCCTGTTCGATCTCCGTTTCCGGAATTTGTGGGATCGGGCAGTCAGCCTTGGACTTGTCATGCCGGTGGCAGACCCAATACCGCTTTCCACTGGAGATCTTTTGGCGGCACATGGAGCCGCACTCCCCACAGAAAATGTGGCCGCTGTACACAGATTCCCGCGGTTTTGCACCTGCTGTAAACTGTTCCCTGCGGGATGCCATCAGCTCCTGTACCCGTTGGAACTCCTCCCGGCTGACGATGGCAGGGTGGCAGTTCTCCGCAAAGTATTGCGGTTTCTCTCCATGATTGCGCACCTGCCGGAAGGGGATGGTATCGGTGGCATAGCTCTTTTGCCAGATCATATCCCCGGTGTAGGAGATGTTGGTCAGGATGTAGTGTACTGTGGACGGATGCCATTTCTGTCGTCCCCGGCCCCGCTCTGTTCCGAGCCGGTTCAGCTCTCTGGCAATGTCTTCTTTGCCCTGGCCCCTCAGATAGGCGCTGTAAATCATGCGGACCACCTCAGCCTCCTCGGGGATGATCTCCAGATCACGGCCTGCCAGCCGGTAGCCATAGGGCGCTGTGGGCGGGACGAACAGCCCCTTTTCCATCCGCATCCGCACGCTGGTGCGCATATTGCCGGAGTGGTTGGTGGATTCCATCTGGGCGAAAGCCCCGTAGATCTGCGCGACCTGTTCCGAGGTCATTTTCCCCGTATCAATATTTTCCTTTTCGAAGTAGATGCTGATCCCAAGGCGGAGCAGCTCCCGCACGAATTGAATGTACTCCTTGGTGTTGCGGGCAAACCGGGAGATGGATTTGACCAATACCCGGTCGATCTTTCCCGCCCTGCAGTCCTCCATCATTCGGTTGAAGTCATCCCGCCTGCGGGCCTCCAGACCGGTGATCCCCTCGTCCGCGTAGATGTCCACCATCTCCCAGTCCTCTTTCGAGGCGATGTACTTGCTGTAAAAATCGACCTGGGCAATGTAGGAGTTGATCTGGTCATCGGAGTCGCTGCTGACTCTCGCGTAGGCGGCCACCCGCAATTTGGCCCGTTCCGGTGCGCGTGGGTCGATCACGGTAATCCGTGGAGCGCCCGCGGCTGCTGTGTTTGCCGTTGTCATATCTTTTTTGACCTCCTTTCAGCGACACACAATACCATGTTCTTCTCCCAATAGCTATCACCAAACCCAACGAAGACGCGGGGGGAAATTTGGGCAACCAGTTCAGTTTTCTGGCGGCGGTTCAGGCGAACAGCAGAGTGGGGCGGAGCCTCCGTTCCAATTCCCGGCGGGCCGCCTCCTGCTCTGCGGCGCTCAGTCTTCCGTCCGCTGTGAGACGCTCCAGCATCTTCAGGGCGGAAAGGAATATGAGGTTATCGGTCAGTTCTTTTTTTGTCATTCTAAAAGCCCTCCTTGATAGGATGGGCCGCCCACCGGAGCCGATGGACGGCACGGTGCTGTGTTCTGATGGCTTGCCAGATGGATTGTGCCATGTGGGTGCTTTTTCTGTCTTGCCGCGACGCCTATTCCAGAGTGGGTCCACGATAAGCGTCAGCCAGACCAACGCTGACCTTCAGCGCGTGATCAAACTGTTCCAGTTCTTCTCCGCTCAGCCTGCCGATCCTGCCCCGCAGTCTGGAGCGGTCCAGGGTGCGCAGCTGCTCCAGCAGGACGATGGAGCCGGGGCGCAGGGCCGCGTGTTGTCCGTCTATCCGCGCATGGGTGGGAAGCCTTGCCTTTCCCGCCCGGCTGGTAATGGGCGCCGCGATCACTGTGGGGCTGTGGCGGTTGCCCACGTCGTTCTGCACAATGACCACAGGGCGGACGCCGCCCTGTTCAGAGCCAACTACCGGCCGCAGGTCAGCATAGTAAATGTCGCCGCGGCTGATTTCCTGTCTGCAATATATTTTCATGGAATACACCTCCTTGTATCTTGGGCTTAATATCACAAAAATAGGGACCGCTTCCGCATCTCCCGCACTTGGTTGGAATGGCTGCTCGTATGGCATGTTCCGGTCAGTAAACGGGTTTTAGACAGAAGCGATCCCCATTGCTTCTGATATTAAGACTTCACATTTGTGTTGTCTTCTTCTGCGCTCGTATTCGACACTACTCCCCCAAGCGCGGAGCCAGCGCATACAGCGCCAACTCATAGGGCGATCTGTCTGAACCACGGCTGGCTTCACCGCGTCATGGGAGTCTCACCCCCGGCAGGATCTCTGTCGGCCGCCCTCCTTGCGTGGTCCCCATTCCGGTGGGGGCTGGGACTGGACGGAAGTATCATTGTCCCTGACGGAGTCATTGCGAAACAGTTTGCCATCGGCTGTTTTGCGGACGGATGGAACCGCTCGGCACCTTATTTGGCCGTCGTTGATAGATGTAGGTCAGCCTGGTTGTCAGAACCGAACAGAAATGTATGGGTGTCTTCGTTCGCAACCTTGCGCTGTGCATCTACAGGTGGTCTTGGCGCATCCTCCGGAGTCGCTCGCCCTTTTTCAAAGGGCCCCGTCAGGAAGGTATTCAGATGGTTGGGTATTCGGTTTTCAAGGAACCCGAGGGGGGAGATAATTCAACCCCCTCACTACTAAGCCGAGTTCGTGAGGGGGTTGAGAACCAAAAAATTATTTTATTTTCATCAAAGCCCGGAGTTTACTCAAAATTTTATGGCGGCGCTTATTCACCGCCTTCTGCGAGATATTGATTTGTTTGGCATACTCACGCTCCGTCAGCTCCTCGAAATACAAGGCACGGATCAGATTCTGCTCCTCCAGAGGGAGCTGTGCCAAACACTGACGCAGTTCCTGCAGTAGGATATTGCCAACCGCTTTGTCTTCCACGCTCTCAGCATTAGGATCTGGAACCATTTCTTCTCCAAGGGTTTCTTCCGTATCCAAATCACTGTATGAGACCTTTCCGTTTCGGACATCTTTCTCATCCAATGTTTTGGTGTGACGTTCCACTCGGTAATAGGTCAGATAAACATCCTTTGTGACCTCTACCAGATGTCCCTCTACTCTAAGACGATATTTCCTTTCCTCTGCCATGAGGCAGTCCTCCGTTTCTTCTGAAATTTTGAAAAGTCAAAATCTCAGAAGCCGGAGGCCCTCTGCACCGATTTGGGTGTTGGCAGTGGGCAAACCCCTCCTGTAACACGCCGGCCCTCCTGGTACCGGGCAGAAAAAAGCCGGGGACGCTGAAATGCGTCCCCGG
>OFLZ01000687.1_pt1 | contig 23950 bp, 19 predicted proteins | sample 1541321 | NCBI WGS metagenome assembly OFLZ01 (sample SAMN04209223, study PRJEB22552) | human gut metagenome | biome: gut; material: feces | host: Homo sapiens | place: USA: Oklahoma | reverse complement strand
CAGGAAATAGAGATATACTACCGATTTATTGGAAAAGTAGACTGATAATGAGGGGTCATATCTTTAACTAAGGGAAACTGGGACGTGGCATTAAGAAGTAACTGGCCTGCTATGGGCTAGATATGAGACAAACGGGTGGTGGCTGCACCGGCTACCACCCGCTTTTTCTGGACATATGTTGCGTAAATGACCTTGCTACAGCCTTCCGTGGGCTTGTCCGATTTTTGGGCCGGTTCGGGCTTTGAGGACAAGTTGCTGCAGGCCCAAGGCGATTTTTCGCTCAACGCAGGCCAGCACGGTGTGACCTATCTGCCAAACGACGAGACGACCGCTACGGTCTGGCCATCGCCACCTACGAGATGGAAGCCGAAAAGTACATCTACCGTGTGTACAAGTACGAGCTGTAGGGCCGCGCTTAGGTTTGACCAATGGAGTATGAAAACACGCCGTTCGCCGATGCCCCCTCCGCGAGTAGCAGCCATATGGTTTGATATCAGAAACATATAGTTGTCGCCAGCCTGCTGGCGACGTTCCCCCTGATATCGGAGGTTCCAGGTATGTTTCGTGCTCCGTTAAACAACTATCGGTTGGGCTAACATGGGTCGCCGTGCTATTTCGATAACCCTTGCAGTGGTCTGCCTGGCTGTGCTCTTGGGCGCTACAGGGCTGTTTGCTATAAGCCGAGAAACGTCCTATATGCAGGAATGTGCTTCCGAAGGGTTTGCCATTGATGGTTACTATCGGGATGACAAAACGAGTCTGGAAACCCTGGCTTTTCTTGAGGAGGACAACTGTCGATGGCAGCTGGTCGACCAAGACGGAATCTGCACAGACGGGCAGTTTAAGCGTACGGATGACCCCAACATCCTGGTATTAAAGAAGGAAAACGGCAAAGAATTCGGTACGGTTCACGTTGCGTATATATCGCGCCGACGCAATCAGGGGCAGATTTACCTAATTAGAGATACTAAGGTGACCCGATTTTATCTTGTGAGCACCGATCCGGCGTTTACGGTGGAGTCTGGCGATGTCGATCTGGACAGTTGATTCACGGCAATAAAACAGCGAGCGGGGCGCGGGTGTGAACTGCACCCCGCTATTTGCTCGTGTCCGTATCGCATCTGCGCCTCGTCGTAACTTGCGTCCGTGCAGGCATTCATCCCGCGCCGGCATCACTTCACATCGAACTCCACGCGGTCGAGTTCGGGCACGTTGAGGTCGATGAGCTTGCGGGCTACGTGGCGGTCGTGCGCCCCGAGCGCCTCGCTCGTTGTCACATGGGCGACAACCTCGCGCTCGACGATGCCCTCTTCCTCGCCTTCGGTAGCCGAGGTCTCGACGGCGACGGTGTAATCTTTAAAACCCGGCAGCACCGCGGCAAGCTCGCGCGTGGTTTCGGTGACGCCGTAGCCGTCCTGTACGCCTGCCTGCGCCGAGCCAATAGACCCCGCCGTCATAACAATGCAGGGGATGGCAAAGATCACCGTGCCCACAACAATGCGGCGGCGTACTTTGCGCGACAGCTCGTCGACCTCGGCATTTTCCTCGGCTGTCACAATGCCGTCGCCGTTGAGGTCGCGCTTGAGCGGTACACGTAAAAGAAGCAATACGGCTTCGGCCGCCAGCGCGATAAAGACCACGTTGATGCCAAACTCATAAAGCGCCGAGAGAAATAGCGACCCGCTTGCGATGGCGATGCCGTAGCCCGCCGCGCACAGGGGCGGCATGAGCGCGGTCGCCACGGCCACGCCGGCGATGAGCGTGGCGGGTTCCTGGTCGCGCGAGTTGCCTAGGCCGCCCGCAAAGCCGCCCGCGAGCGCGACGGCAAGGTCCCACACAGTCGGTGTCGAATTGTCGATGATGGCGGCCGTGGTGGTGCCAAGGGGCGAGAGCTTAAAGTACAACGTGGACGTGACCAGGCAAAAGACCATCTGTAGAGCCAAGCCCGCGACGGCTTCGACGGTAATCTCACGGTCGAGCGTGGCGATGCCATATGCCATGGCAAGGACCGATCCCATAAGCGGGCAGATGAGCATGGCGCCCACGATGGCGATGTCCGAGTCGATATCGAGGCCGATGCTCGCGATGAGCATGGCGATGATGAGGATGCACAGGTGAGAGCCGGTCAGGCGCGCCCCGTTTACAAAGCGCTTGCGGATTACGTGATAGGGCGCGCGACCTTCGCGAATGTTGAATGCGCGCTTGAGGAAGCGGGTGATGTTTTCCATGGCTTCGCTATGGGCGGGGCGGATGCCGTGGCGCCGGTGATGGCGTTCGCGTAGTCGCTTGATCTGTTGTTTGTCGAGTTCCATGTCCACCTCGTTCCAGCGCGGTCCGCGCAACGCGCCCGTTGTCTTAACTCTACACCGTGGCGGGCGGGGTGTCTGTTGGATGCGGAATCCGATAGGGCGGATGACGCGGGAGCAAATGCAAATCACAGGCTCAATTCCATCCCGCGAAAATATGATGCACCAGCTCCTTCAAATGTGACGAAATTGTGAAGCACAGGAGCACGAATTTCAAAAAATACGCTGGTCGCCAATGTTGCGCAACAGAATTCAAAAATCGACAGCTACCGTTTGATACGTATGGATACATCCGTGTCAAAGGGAGAAAGCCATGGCAAACTACAGTCCACAACACTTTGAGCCTCGGGCCAAGGCCGTCAACGTCAAGGGCGTTGCCAACCGCGCCGTCGCAACCGTTTTGACGGCGGGCCTCATCGCTCAGCCGCTCATGTCGCCGCTGGCGGCAATCGCCGCACCGTCAACCGATAACGGCGATTCTGTTCAGGGGGGGGGTAGTTCTGTAGAGAATACCGTTGCCGCCGGTAACCAAGCGGTCGTAAAGACGGCTGCCCAGCTGGCCGAGGAGTCGGCAAAGCAGCTCAAGGACGCTCAGGCCGCCTACGATGCCGCCCAGAAGAAGGCCGACGCGGCGGGCCAGTCTCAAAAGCAGGCACAGCAGCAAAAGAATCAGGCCTCGCAGGCTGTGAGCGACAACGAAATCGAGCAGAACGCAGCAGAAGTCGCCGCGCTCCAGGAGAAGATTGACGAGCTCAAAGCCGCCGTCGAAAAGACCGAGCTGCAGCAGAAGAAGCTGGGCGACCTGAACGATCAGCTCGAACAGGCCAACAAGAGTGTCGAGGATAAGACCCAGGCGCTCAAGGACGCCAAGGCAAAGCAGGATGAGGCCAAGAAGGCCCTCGATGATGCCCAGGCCAAGCTCGAGGCCATGGGTATGGACGAGTACGAGGCCGCCAAGAAGGCCGTCGAGGACGCGCAGGCAAAGCTCGATGACGCCAATAAGGCCGTTCCTACTGCACAGGCCAATCTGGACCAGGCCAAGGCTGCCGAGGCCAACGCTCAGCAGGAAAAGAAGGACACTGAGGCCGCTCTGACTTCCGCCCAGGCCAAGAAGCAGGAGACTGCCGCTGCGCTCGCAGCCGCAACCACCGCGCGCGATAACGCCCAGCAGAAGTTCAACCAGGCGCAGGCCGCGCTCGATGCCGCGACCTCGGGCACGGGTATCGATCTGAACGCGCTCGAGGCTGCCAAGGTCACTGCCGCCAGCGAGCTCGCGACCGCGCAGGCCGCGCTCGAAGCCGCGACGACTGCAGACGCCACCGCACAGGCGAACCTGCAGGCCGCGCAGACTGCCGCCACCGCCGCACAGGAGAAGGCCAACGCCGCCAATGCCGCCGTGGCATCTGCCCAGTCTGCATACGATGCGGCAAATAAGGAGTACAACGCCGCCGCCAGCGAGCGCGACGCCGCCAAGGCCGCATACGAGAAGGCGCAGCAGACCGAAGCAGACAAGAAGACCGCGTACGATAAGCTTGTCGAAGTTCGCAAGCAGAAGCGCAGCGAGTGGGAGGCGGCCTGCGCTGCTTCGAACGCCGCGGAAAAGGCTTATGACGCTGCTAATGCCCAGGTTGAGGCTCTTGAGCAGCAGATTGCAGACCTAAAGTCCAACATGACCGTTGACCAGGAAGTCATCAGTCAGGGTATGTTCGGCTTCATGAACTACATCATCGGCGGCAGCCAGTTCACAGCCACGCAGAAAAAGAACGCCCAGGATGCCGTATCGACGTTGACCGGCGCCGATGACAAGGCCGAATGGTATGACCAGTACGTCGATCAGGACATGTCTCGCGACACCAATCCGCTTTCCTTGGAGCAGATGCGCAACGCCCTGACCTACCTCGATACCCAGAACAACCTCCGCAAGGCGAACGGTCAGTCGGCACTCAGCGTCAGCCTCCGCATGACTGTGGCAGCTGCCCTCAATACATCGTATTCATCGAACATCTGGGGGCACTCTGGCTGCTACTATGATAACGGTGAAAATCTTGCCGGCGGCGGCGGCGCATATACCGGCGGAGAGACCGAGGATACCCTCGGCTGGCCCTACACCGGCCTCTACACCCAAGAGAAGGAGGCATTCGATAAGTACGTCGCGCAGTATGGCGACGAACTCGGCAGCCACCGATATGATGCCTATTATATCTCCCAGAACTACAACAGCATCTATCAAGAGTGTGGGCATTATCTCAACATCATCGATGCCGCTGCGGAAGCCATCGGTATTGCAACCGGTAGCGGAAAGAATACCGATTCCGAGGTAACCGTATTCGATTACAGCGCTGATGACACTCAGGCCGATTTCACGGTCTCCGAGTTCAAGAAGCTCCTGAACGACTATATCGATTCTGCTTATAGCGCCGGCGGCACCCAGGCGCAAAAGCAACAGCTCAAGGAGCTTCAGAGCAAGCTTACCGAAGCACAGAAAAAGTTTGGAACTGCTAGCGCTGCCTATAACGCTGCACTCAACAAGCAGTATGACGCTCAAGAGGCCTTTAAAGCTGCCGACACGAGCATGAATACTGCCAAGGGCGAGTACGAGAGCGCTCAGGCTGCCACTGCAACCGCCAAGGGTGCCTATGATGCTGCCAAGAGCGAGCTCGATGCTTCTGGTATTGACATTGACGCTCTTCAGCAGAACCTCAATACTGCTAAGGCCGAGGCTGCCACTGCGCAGACTGCTCTCGACAAGGCCAACGCGACGCTCGCCGATTGCCAGACGAACGCCTCTAAGGCGTCGACTCGTAAACTGAATGCTCAGAGCGCCTACGACGCCGCCAAGGTAAAGTCCGATCAGGCCAACGAGGCGTATGACAACGCTACCGCTTCGGTCAAGGACCTTGCCGCCAAGTGCGATGCCGCCAAGACGGATCTTGCGAACAAGCAGGGCACGCTTAACGATGCCAAGAAGGCCGACGACACTGCCCAGGCTGGCGTTGACAAGGCTCAGGCCGCAGATGTGCACGCCGCGACCGCTCTTTCGGGCGCCAAGCAGGCAGTTGCCGCCAAGACGCAGACCCTGTCCGACGCACAGGCGAAGGCCAAGGCTGCCGAGGGCGAACTGGCCGGCGCAAACAAGGCCTTCGAGCGCTTCGCTGGAGCCCAGAAGGCGGTCGACGACGCCAAGGCCGCCTATGACGCCGCCGTCGCCGGTGTCGCCGATGCCCAGAAGCAGCTCGAGGCCGCCAACGAAGCCGTCGTCGATGCGACCTTCGAGATCGTCGAGGCCAAGGCCGAGCTTGCCAACGACGAGGCGCTCAAGGCCGATCTTGAGGCTGTCGACCACAAGGCATCCCTTGCCGCGGGCACGACGGGCAACGAGAAGCTGGTCAAGCTGAACACTGCCTACGCTCGCTATAAGGCCGCCGTCGATGCCGCCGCTGGCCTCAAGGCTGCTCTGAGCGATGCCGATGCCAAGCTGTCCGATGCCAACGACGCCTATGCCGCCGCGCTTGCCGAGCTCGGAGATGCCAAGGATGCCCTGGCTGCTGCGCAGGCCGAGTACGACAAGTATCATCCCAAGGCCGAGCCGCAGGCCAAGCCTCAGGTTGCGCAGGCTGCTGCAAAGGCTCCTGTCGCCAAGAAGAAGGCTGCGGACGCTGCACTCGCCCAGACCGGTGATGACTCCGCTCTTGCGGGCGAGGTGTTCGTCATCGGCGGTATTACGCTCGTGGCTGCGGGCGTGACGCTGGGCGATCGTCGTCGCAAGCAGATGTAGCGTTTCGAGCGTAGATTCTGCAACGAACTTCGGTTCAGAGCAGGAACGCTTCGATAGCTTAACCGATAAGGCCGGCGCGCTGTTAAACGCAGCGCGCTGGCCTTTCTTTGTTTCGATATCAAAAAGCCCGGGCGGTAGCCGCGAAAGCTACCGACCGGGCAAATCGTAGGCAATATGGTTGCTGTCGAGCAGCTGCTCAGCTTAGCCCAGCAGGCTTAAGCCCACGGAGACAAACGCCAGGATAACGCCGACGATGGACTCGCCGCCGAGCAGGCCGCTGGCGACAACCAGCCCCTGTTCCTGGAAGGCGGCGTCCTTGGCAGCCCTCTCCTCGTCAGAAAGACCGGCGGTGGCGTCGCGGTGGGCGGACCACTTGTCGTAGGCGAGCTTGACGCAGGAGCCCAGGAATGCCGTGAGTGACATGTAGAACGGCAGGTACACGCCCAGGCCAATCATCATGGCCGGAATGCCGAGCCAGTACATGACGATGCCGGCGATAAAGCCGCCAACGAACCACGGCACGCTCGGGATGCCCGAGACCATGGTGGCGACCACGCTTGCCTGCGCGGCAACAAAGCTCTTGTCGGGGCCAAAGGCGTCCGGGCCATAGGCGGTGACGAGCGCGACCATGACGGCGGCGGCGACCAGGGCGCCTACGATGCCGCCGATGGCTTGGCCGATCCACTGCGCACGCGGGTTGGTGCCCAGCACGGCGCCGGCCTTAAAGTCGTTCATGACGTCGCCCGCAAGGCCGCACGCCACGGCTACGATGCCAGCGATAAAGAACAGCTTGACCTGAGCGATCTGAGCGAAGGCAGCCACGATGAGCATGACGATGAGGCCAAAGATCTCCATGGGGTCGATGCCCGTCTGGCCGCAGCTCTGTGCGCTCATGATGGTGGTGACAAAGGTGAACAGCGTGACGATGACGGCCGGAACGGGGCCAAGGTCGAGCACGATGGCGATGATCACGGCGATGGCGGCAGCGCCCAGGCCGATGATACCGGCGTCGAGCTTAAGGGAGCCCGAGATGAGCGACTGCTCGTCGGTGTCGGTGGAGCTGTCGGCGGCAAGACCGCGGACGATGCCGGCGACCTGCGGCAGGATGTCCTTGAGGACGACGGCGACGCCAAAGCCCATCATAAGGCCCATACCCAGGGACTTAACAATGCCCTGCGCAGTCACAACGTCGAATAGACCGGCAGCGGTGCCGCCCACGATGATGCCAAAATTGCCCAGCAGCGCGCCGGCAAACCAGAACGCGACGGGGGCGAAGCCCACGAGGAAGCCGACGGAGAGCAGCATGGGCGAGTTATAGATGGCAAAGGTCACGCCGGGGATATTGAGCGCGCACAGCATGCTGGGCACCACGCCCAGAGCGTCGCGAAGCACGCTGTAGATGCCGGCGATGGCCATGGAGCCAAAGAGCTGCTTGCCGGTCTTGCCGCCGGCCTCGGTCGCGCGCAGGGTCTGAGCTGCGGCGTTGCCGGTGGGGAACTCAAGCGCGGCGTCCACGATAAAGTGACGGTGGATGAGTGCCGTGGCCAGCAGGCCCAGGATAGTGCCGGCGAGTGCCACGATAAACATGTCGAGCCAGCTGATCTGGTCGGCATAGCCCAGCATCCAGGCGCCCGGGATGGTAAACGCCAGGCCGCCGGCGACCATGGCGCCCGCGGACATGATGGTGTGGGTGACGTTGGCCTCGTTGAGGCTGGCATTGCCCATGAGCTTAAGGAAGAACAGCGAGATGACGGCAGCGAAGACGATCGGCCAGGGGAGTGCGCCCATCTTGAGGGCGGTGTAGGCCGAGCTTGCCGTGATGATCACGCAGCCAAGGACGCCGATGACGACACCGCGCAGCGTGAGTTGCCCGCGCATCGAAGCGCGGTTCGAGGGATTGCTCATATAGAACTCCTTTGCGTATATCCGCTTCCCCCGGGAGCGCCGTTACGGATACGGCGCGGGAAGTCGGGTTACCAAGGGCCGCCGCGTGAGCTCGCGCGCGACCGCGCACCAGTATAGCCGTAAGCTAGTCATTTTGGGATGACTGGTTTAGGTAGGCGATATACTGCTGGGCAGACGAAAGGAGCGCCGACGATGCTTAATGGGTGCGCATATATATTGACGGTCGACGTGGGCAACACGTTCATTCGCTTTGGTCTGTTTGCCGAGGATTCGGCCGCGGCGCAGGAATGCCCGCTTGCGACGTGCGAGATCACGACGCCATCGAGCATTACGGCCGACGAAGCGCGTATGCGTCTCGCTCAAGTCATGGCCGCGCTGGCGGCCGATGCGGGCATGCCCGGCGCGCTCGTGCCCACGGCGGCAGTGCTGAGCTGCGTGGTGCCGGCGCTCGAGCGCCCGTGGAAGGCGGCGCTTTCCCGCACCTGCACGGGACGCGTGCTCACGGTGGGACCGGGACTTAAGACCGGCATGCCCGTGCACTACGACGATCCGGCCGAGATCGGCCCCGACCGCATCGCCGACGCTGTGGCGGCACGCGCCGTCTACGGCTCTCCGTGCATTGTGATCGACCTAGGCACTACGACCAATATCGAGGTCATCGATACGCACGGAACCTTTGTCGGCGGCGTCATCGCGCCGGGCCTGGCACTTGGCGCCCGCTCGCTTTCGGCCGCTGCGGCGCGCCTGCCGCAGGTCGAGCCCTCGGCACCGGCGCGCGTCATCGGTCGCAACACGCGCGAGGCCATGCGCTCGGGCGTGGTTCTGGGCGAGGTGGCCCGCATCGACGGCATGCTCGACATGGTGCTCGCCGAGATGCGCGCGACCAAGGCCGCGGGGGAGGGCGATGTGCCCATCGTCATTACCGGCGACGATGCCGAGGCGCTTGCGGCGTTGGTTGGCCATAGCCTGACGGTCGACGATGCGCTGACGTTGCGGGGTCTCGCCGAGCTCTACCACATCAACCAAAAGCCCCGACGCGCGTAGGACGGGGGCTGGTGGGATAAGCGCCCCTACCTTTCACCTGCTACAATGGGTCAAACTATTGCGATTTCGGAGGTGTCTGCCATGTCGGACGATCTTCATCAAACCGCGTCGGGCAAGCGCCGCGACGTTATTAGCTGGGATGAGTTCTTTATGAGCGTGGCCATCGCCGCGCAGCGCCGCAGTAAGGACCCCAACACGCAGGTGGGCGCGTGCATCGCCAACACCAACCACCGCATCCTTTCGGTGGGCTACAACGGTACGCCCTCGGCACTCAACGACGACTTTTTCCCGTGGGGCACGAGCGACGACCCGTTGCAGGATAAGCACAACTACGTGGTGCATGCCGAGGCCAACGCCGTGCTCAACTACCGCGGCTCGCTCAAAGACCTTGAGGGTTCCACGGTCTACGTCACGCTGTTCCCGTGCCACGACTGCGCCAAGATCCTGGCGCAGGTGGGCGTGGGCGAGGTCGTCTACCTGGACAACAAGTATGCCGATACCGACGACGGCCGTATCAGCCGCCGCATTCTCGACTCCTGCGGCATCAGCTACCGCCAGGTCATCGTCGATGTTCAGATTGGTACCGGGGGACAAGCTCAGCAGTAGCGCGTGCCAACGCCAGCTGGCGGTAAAACAGCCAAAAGAGCCCCGTCCCAAATTGACTACTCGTGAAAGTCGCGTCTGCGCGCATGGACGGCTCGTGAGCGGGTACATGGCTGTAGTAACATAGCTTCTGTCCGCGGGCGTGCCCGCGTTGTTGTGAGAAAGGAGCCCCTGTGGCTGTTAACGAAGAGCTGCTTAAGAAGGTTCTTGAAGAGATTCGCCCCAACCTGCAGGCCGACGGCGGCGATATGGAGTATGTGGGCGTCGACGACGAGGGCGTCGTCAAGCTGGAACTGCAGGGCGCCTGCGCCGGCTGTCCCATGAGCTCGCTAACCCTTTCCATGGGTATCGAGCGCATCCTGAAGGAGCATGTGCCCGGCGTTACCCGCGTCGAGCAGGTCAATGCTTCCGGCGAGGCCGAGGACCTGTACGACGAGTACGCGCCGTTCTAAGATGCGAAAGCTGCGGACGGTACGCTCCGCATAGACGTTACGTCCAAATATGCGGCTGCGAGCGTAAGGCCCGCGGCCGCATTTGTATGTAGGGAGCAGGGGGATCGATATGCTCAACGACCTCTACCATATGCTTGATCCCGTCGCGATCGCGGCGGGCCCCATCACCATCTACTGGTACGGCCTGGCCTACGTGGTCGGCGCTCTGCTCACGGCGGTCGTCATGTACCGCACACAGCGTCGCTGGGGCTTTAACATCACGATTGACGACCTGACGAGTGTCGTGGTCGGCGTGGTCTTTGGCCTCATTATCGGTGCGCGCCTGTTTTACGTCGTCTTTTACGGCGACGGCTACTACTGGGCGCATCCGCTCGAGATCTTTGCCACCAACGAGGGCGGCATGAGCTTCCATGGCGGTTTGGTGGGCGGCATTATCGGTGGCATCATTGTGTGCCGCATGTATAAGCTCGATGCATGGACTTTGGCAGACCTTGCCGTCATAGGCGCGCCGCTGGCCTTATGTCTGGGACGCTGCGCCAACTTTGTCAACGGCGAGCTGTGGGGCAAGCCGACCGATCTGCCCTGGGGCGTGATCTTTGGCGGCACCGCGGGCGATATGCCGCGCCATCCCTCCCAGCTCTACGAGGCATTCCTCGAGGGTATTGTGCTCTTTTGCATTCTGCAGGTGCTCAGCCGCAAAAAGCCGCTACTGCCCCAAGGCGCGTTTATGGGCGTCTTTGTGATGGGTTACGGCATCGTTCGCTTTTTGATTGAGTTTGTGCGTGTGCCCGATGCGCAGCTGGGCTATCTGCTGGGCGGCGTCATCACCATGGGTCAGCTGCTGAGCCTGCCGCTCGTAATCGCGGGCCTGGCGCTCATCATCTTTGCTCGTCGTCGCAACCAACCCCAGCGCATCTACCTCGACGCCTAACCACCACAAAGGGGACAGGCACCTTTGTGGTGGTTCGCTGGGCAACGATGACAGAACAGTAACGTTTCCCCAGATAAAACCTGCCAAAATAAACCTGTCCCTTTTTTGCAGGTTTCTAGAAAGGCTCTTTGGACTGTGAAGGATTCCGATCTCTCCACAACGGCTGCGCGCGACGCTGCCCGCATCGTCTGGTTTAAGCGCTACCCCGCCAAGCAGACGCTCATCGCATTTTTGCTCGCGCTGTTGGCGACCACGGCGTTTTCCATCGATCCCGCCCCGGTGTCGAGCAACGCAGTCTTGGCGATTGACCCCAAAGCCTCGGGCATGCTGTACGTGTGCTACGAGGTGCTCCTCTCGTTTGCCGGCCATACCGACGCGGTCATGCTGCTTGCGCTTGCCTGCTTGCTCACTCTGCCGTTTCGCTACGTGTTCTTTGGTCGTGGCGACACCTGGCGTCCATCGATCATTCTGCCGTCGCTGTTCTTCGCCATCTGCATGGTGTTCGGCCGCAGCTACGACCTCACCGACTCGGCCGAGATTGTCCTTGGCGACAAAGCCCGTATCATCTGCGCCTGGATTGGCGGCGCGGGCTGGATGCTCCTGGCGATCGTTGCCTTCTACCTTGCCTTTGAGTGTCTAGATTGGCTGAGCTCCCGACGCATCCCGTTTTCCGAAGCGCACTTTGGCCGCGTATGGCGTGTGACTCACGCCGTGCTCTCGGTCCATCCCTTTGCCGGGCCCTTCCTGGTGCTTATGATCGCCTGGACGCCCACGCTCATCGCTTCGCTGCCCGGCCTTTTTATGGGAGATACGGGCGCGCAGATTCGCCAGTGGTTCAACTATCCCAACGGCACGAGCGACTACCTGCGCCTACTCAACCCCAACGTGCTGCTCAACGGGCATCATCCCGTAGTGCACACGGCCATTATCGGCTCGTGCGTCCAGCTGGGGCTTTCACTGTTCAACAGTGCCAACGCAGGTCTTGCCATCTATACCTGTGCTCAGTTCGTCATCACGGCTGCCTGCATGGCCTATTCCATTTCGTCGCTGCGCAAACTGGGCGTGAGTCTGCCGGTTCGCGGTGCGATCCTGCTGTTCTTTGCGTTTATGCCGATGTTCTCTAACTACGCGGCGTTGCTCACCAAAGACGTGCTCTTTGCCGACGCGTTCTTGGTGCTGCTGGTACAGACCGTCAAGCTCGTGGCATGTGGCTTGCCCCGTCGTGATGCCAATGCCGAGCGAGCGGGCGAGAAAGCCCCCGTGCTCTTTGCGTGCCACGACTGGCTGCTGCTCGCTCTGGGCGCCATGGGTTCCACATTTCTGCGCAACGGCGGCCTGGTGTTTCCCCTGGCGGCATGCGTAATCGCGGCGGCGTTTTGCGTATGGGACGTGCATGTGGCTCGTCGTGCAGCCAAGCAGACTGGTGCTGCGCCTTCGGGCGCCATCCCGCGTTTCCGCTGGGTTGGCGTTCTCGCGGTGCTCGCGCTCTGCCTTGCCTCTAATATGTACTTCACCAAGGTCTTTATGCCGGCGCACGATATCACGCCTGGTTCCAAGCGCGAAATCCTCTCGATTCCGTTCCAGCAGACGGCTCGTTTCGTCCAAAAGCACGACGGCCTCAACTCGGGCGTTAACCCCACGGTTAAGGAGGACGGCACCATCGTGGAGGCTCCTTGCGACGGTTCGGTGACCGACGAAGAGCGTGCCGTGATCGATCGCGTACTCAAGTACGAGAACCTGGGCCGCCGCTACAACCCCGACAAGTCCGATGCCGTCAAGAACTGCTTTAACGAGTACGCCTCGCAGGAGGACATCGATGCCTATTTTGAGGTGTGGGCCCAGATGTTCAAAAAGGATCCCGAGTGCTATATCTCGGCGCTCATCAATAACTACTACGGTTATTTTTATCCGAGCGCGCGCGATGCCTGGGTCTACAGCACGGCGCGTAGTGCCGAGATCATGGCGCGTCCCGACAACCTCAAGTACTTCGACTTCCATCCGGTTGACAGCAACGTGGTGCGCTGGTGCGACCACCTGATCAATTTGTACCGTGTGGCGGTGCAGCGTGTTCCCTTTATCTCGCTCACCATGAGCTCGGCCACCTACGTGTGGATCATGATCGCCGTGGTGGTCTACTTGCTGCGTCGTCATTCATGGCGTGCGCTGGCGATCTGGGTGCCGCTGTTGGGCGTGCTCGCTGTGTGCCTGATTGGCCCGTGCAACGGCTCGACTTACATGCGCTACCTGTATCCGGTCATCGCCTGCATGCCCTTCGCCATCGGCGCCACCGTCACCCGCAGCGACTTCTTCTGGTTCTAATTTGGTGCATTGAGGGCCAGGTTTTTTTGCACCAAAGGGGACATCATCACGACGCCTTCATTTTGGGGTTTATCTCGCAGGCCAGTAGGTATATCATAACGACGTTTGTTTATATTGCCCGAGCATCTGCGCTGGGCTTTAGGTCGAAACCGATAGGAGACACGTATGTCCGGACACTCTAAGTGGGCCACAACCAAGCATCGTAAGGGCGCGCAGGACGCCAAGCGTTCCGCCCTCTTCTCCAAGCTCAGCCGCAACATCACCGTTGCTGCCCGTCTCGGCGGTGACCCGCTGCCCGAGAACAACGCCAGCCTCGCCGCTGCCGTTGCCAAGGCCAAGGCTCAGTCCATGCCTAAGGACAAGATCAAGTCCGCTATCGACAAGGCTTTTGGTTCGGGTGCTGACGCCGCCGTCTACGAGAACATCGTGTACGAGGGCTACGGTCCCGCCGGTGTCGCCGTCTACGTCGATTGCCTGACCGACAACCGCAACCGTACTGCCGCTGATGTCCGTTCCGCCTTCTCCCACGCTGGTGGCAACCTGGGCACCTCCGGCTCCGTCGCCTTCCAGTTTGAGCGTAAGGGCCAGATCGTCGTCGCCAAGGAGATCCTGGACGAGAACGCCAAGAAGGAGACCATGATCGCCAACGGTGCTGCCGGTGACGAGGATGAGTTCATGATGGCCATCGCCGAGGCCGGTGGCGAGGACTACGAGGACGCCGGCGAGGAGTGGATCGTCTGGACTACTGCCAACGAGGTCATGGCTGTCTCCAAGGCACTCGAGGAGCAGGGCGTCCAGGTCAAGGGCTCCGAGACCACCATGGTCCCGACCACCCCGACCGAGGTCTCCGGCGCCGACGCCAAGAAGGTTCAGCGCCTCATCGACCGTCTTGAGGAGCTCGACGACGTCCAGGATGTTTACAGCACCATGGACATGACCGACGAGGTCATCGCTGCCCTCGAGGAGGAGTAGCGCCCGCACGGGTTAAGCCGTGCATATCTGGGCATAATGAAGCGAGCATGCAAGCCTCGTGGAATAGATGAGCCGGATCCGCGTGCGTAGAGCACCGGACCCGGCTCTTTTATAATGATGCGAACCGTTTTGCATTTCGAGAGCCGAGATTTGAAGGGAGCGCTACGTGCGCGTACTCAAACGAGCCCTAGCGATTGTGTATCTTGCCACCGCCATCGTGGCGCTGGGTACGCTTGTCTGCCAGTTTTGGGGGCCGTATACGTATCGCTTTATGCTGCTGATGCGCGACCCCATGCCGCGCATTGTCGTGACGGCATGCGGCGGAGTTGTGGCGATCGGCGTGCTGGTAAGCTTCTTCCGCCTGATGTTTGCCCGTCGCGAGCCGTCCTGTGTGCATCCGGCGGGGGAGCGCAATATCGAGGTTACCCTTGCGGCGCTTTCTTCGTGTGCCAGGGCTGCTGCCGAGCGCGACGACCGCGTGATGGTCGAGCATGTCGAGGCCCGCGTCCAAGGCCCCGACGATTCGCGCGTCCGATTTAAGGTCGAGGCTATCGCGCTTGACGATAAGGACGTGGCATCTCTGGCTACTGCGATGCAGCAGCGCATCGAAGAAGCTTGCGACACCATGCTCGGCACGCCGGGTACGACCACGCGCGTCCGTTTTTTGCCGTCCAAGACTACCGTCCAGACCGTGGAGGTTTCCGGTGAGTGATACCAATCAAGATAAGACCGCTCGTACGCCGCGCCTGACGATTGACCAGAGCGCTGCGCCGGCGAGCGAACCTGTTGATTCCAAAGCAGAGGCAGCCGAGTTACAAGACGCGGCAGCCGCGGATTTTGACGAGGCTATGGGTCTCATCAAGGGTACGGGCGCTGCCATCTGGAGCTATGCTGTGCGTCATCCCAACACCACGCTCGGTGCCGTCGCCGGCTTTGTCCTCGCCGTGTTGGTGCTCACGCTCGGCCTGTGGGACACGCTCGTCATTGCATTCTTCGTGCTGATCGGCGCCGTGATCGGCCAAATTCGCGACGGCGAGAACGGGATCGTCAACTTCTTCGGCCGTCTGTTTAGCGGCCGCTAATATGTATTCGACTGTCGCATCTGCGGCAGGCATAAGGAGGAACCATGGCTTTTAATACGAAGGTCGATGTAGCCGATACCGAGCTCGAGGCAGACGAGACCGTCGCTGCCGAGGCCGAGGATGTGACGCTCGAGGACGAGGCGCTCGTCGAGGCCGAGTCCGATGCTGATGAGGACGACGAGGAGGCGGACGAGGAAGCGGACGAGTCCGAGGACTCGCTGACCTATTCCAACGGTGTGATCGAGAAGATCGTCGCCATGGCCACCCGCGAGGTGCCGCACGTCCTGGGCATGAAGGGTAACCTTATGCACTTTGTGCAGGAGCAGTTTGGTGCCGAGAATCTGACCAAGGGCGTGACGGTTGAGGTCACCGATGATAATCGCGTGGTCGTCAACATCTCCGTCATTATCGAGTACGGCGCCTATGCGCCCGCGATCTTCGACGATGTCAAGGCACGTGTCACCGAGCGCCTTGCCGCGATGACCGGCCTTGAGGTGGCGGGCGTCAACCTGCGCATCGAGGACGTCATCACCCCCGAGGAGTACGAGCACCGCACCAGCCAGCACGAGTAACCTTCCAAAAAGGGACAGGTTTGTTTTGGCAGGCTTTATCTGCGAAAACGTTAAACGGCCGACCGCGCAAGCAAAAGCGTGGCCGGCCGTTATTTGTATGCCCCCCGATGTGGGCATACCGCTCGTCTAACTAGGGGTTGCAATCGTCGCGTTCCGCGTTACCCTAATGGGCGCATTGTTTCCAAATTGTTAACGAGGGGTTGCCGTAATGGCCGACGAGCACGAAACAGAAAGCAAGGCATGGGCGATTGAGGCCGCCGCGGCAGAGGCGGCATCGCGTGCTGCCGAGGAGGTGCATCGTCCTCCCGTGGTGCCGATGGAGCGCGTGGTTGATCGCACCGATATCGAGCGCGGCGAGCGTGTCGGTCAAAAGCGCAGCCAGGAGCCGGGCTTCCCGCGCTTTTTTGCCGAGCTCAATCTGGGCCTGATTCTTACGGCCTTCGCCATCGTTGCGTTTAAAACCCCTAATCACTTTGCTTTTGGCGGCACCTCGGGCGTGTCGGTCATTCTGTCCACGCTGTTCCCGACCCTGCCCGTCGGCGTTTTTATGTGGATTATCAACGCGGTTCTCGTCGTCTTGGGCTTTATCTTTTTGGAGCGCAAGGCAATCCTGTGGAGCGTCTTCGCCTCGTTTGCGCTTTCGGCCTATGTTTCGCTGTTTGAGCTTTTTATTCCGACCGATGTCTCTCTGACGGGTGATATGTGGCTCGACCTGTGCTTTGCCGTCATCTTGCCGGCGCTCGGCAGCGCTATTGTCTTTGATATTGGCGCCTCGACGGGCGGCACGGACATTCTTGCCATGATCCTCAAGCGCCGCACGACGCTCGAGATTGGCCGCGCGCTGCTGTTGGTTGATATCGGCATCGTGGCCATCGCGGCCTTTTTGTATGGCCCGCGTGTCGGTCTGTACTGCGCGCTCGGCCTGTTTGCCAAGACGCTTGTGGTCGACAAAGCCATTGAGAGCATTCACCTGCGCAAAGTCTGCACGGTCATTTGCTCCGAGCCGCGCAAAGTCGAGGAGTTTATCGTCAAGCATCTCAACCGCACAGCGACCATCAGTCGCGGCTACGGTGCCTTCTCGGGCAAGTGCGTGACGGTGATCATGAGCGTGCTGAGCCGTCGCGAGGCCGTGCAACTACGCCGCTATGCGCGCGAAGTCGATCCGGGTGCCTTTATCACGATCGTCGACAGCTCCGAGATCGTCGGCAAGGGCTTCCGCGGAACGAACTAGCGCGGACGTATTCAACGAACCGCCTGCTGGCGCCGCGTACCTTGCAAATCGGTCATCTTTGAGTATTTGACCCCACATTGGGCAATAATGATGCTAAAGACATCGTTTGCGATCCAAGTGATTCGTTCAAGATACGAAGGGATGATTCTATGTTCTGCTCGCAGTGTGGCGCCCCCATGGGCGATAACGACAAGTTCTGCGGCGTGTGTGGTGCTCCTAATGCCGGTGCCTCTGGCCCCGCTCCCCAGGGACAGCCTCAGCCCCAGCAGTTTGTTCCGCAACCGCCCGTGGCGAATGCGCCAAAGGGCTGTGTGGCTCAGGCGTTCCAAGATATGACCAAGACTCCGGGCGTGCTTCAGCGTGTATGCCAAATCGCGTTTTTGCCGGCGCTGATTTGCGTTGTGTCGGTGCTCGTGTTGTTTATTCCCGTTATTGGCGGCATTGCGGCTGCCATCGGCTTTTTGGCAGCTTGCATTGCGAGTGTGTGTGGTTCCGGCTTTGGTATCGAGTGGGGCCGTGATCTTTCGCTCAAGGTCGATGACGGCATGGACCGTCCACTCATGCGTTCCACGTCGTTTGGTCTCGGAGTCTTTTCGAGCGTTATTTCGGTCGTGCTCGAGGTTATCGCTGCCATTCCCGTTATCGGTGTAGTGCTTTCGCTGGTGGAGGGCGTGGTAATTGGCGCCGCGGGCTCGTATTCTTATTACGGCTCCTATGCACTCGAGGCTGCGCTGTTCGGTTCGCTCGGCCTGCTTGTCCTGGCGCTAATTGCCTCGGCGATTCTGGGTGTCTTCTTTAAGATGTTCGCCGACATCGCCGTGATGCACTTTGCGGTGACCGGGCGTGTCGAGAGCGCGTTTTCGCTCGATAAGGTCTGGGCGGCGTTTAAGCACAACAAGACCAAGCTGTTCTGTGCTTCGTTCCTTCCCGAGTTTTGACGGGCCTGGTTTCCAACGCCATTACGTGGATCTTGACAGCTGTCTTTGGTGCCATCGCCGGAATTGGCGCGTACGGCTATTACTATCGCCCCACGGGTATCGAGGCGATTGTTACCGCCGGTGGTGTCACGCTCGTATTGTTCCTGGTGCTGATTGCATTCGTCACGGTGTTCCTTACGGTCTTTGGCAAGATGCTCAAGCACCGTGCCGTTGGCTATTGGGCTGCACGTTATGCAAGCGAATGGGCCGATGAGGACAAGGACGACGTTTTGACTTTTGTGCTCCCGGGTGAGAAGAAGCCTGCTCCTGCGGGATTCAATCCCACGGCAGCCACTGGTGCTGCGCCTGCCCCGGCACCCGCGCCTGCCCCTGCCCCGGCACCTGCTCCTGTCCCCGCACCGGCGTCCGAGGCGACGCCTGCGGAGCCCGATTGGGATGCCGTTGCCACGCCGGCGGATGAGCCGGGCGATAATCCTGCTGCCGAAAACAATCAAACCGAATAGCCGGTCGAGGTGCCCTGGGCAACTGAGCCCGGGGTGCCTTTTTCTACTGCGAAAGCAAGAAAATGCCTGGGAAAACGGTTGCAGCAAAATTTCTCGGAAATTGGTCAATGTTGCGCAACAACGTCGCGGCTATTGTTGAGAACGTAGACGTGTAAGGTTTGAAGGCGTGCGACGCCTTAGGAAAAGGAGAGGCTCATGTTCTGTCCCACTTGTGGTTCTCCCATTTCGGATGATGCCAAATTCTGCCCTGTTTGCGGATCCGCCGTTGGTGCCGCTTCTGCCGCTGCGGCCCCGCAGCCCCAGCCCGCTCCGGCCCAGGCTATTCAGCCCGCGCCCCAGCCTCAGCAGCAGTACACCGGTCAATACGCCCAACAGTCCGCATCCGCTCCGATGGGCTATGGCCCCATTAAGGCTGACCGCAGCCTGATCGGCTGGCTGCTGCTCTCTCTTGTGACCTGCGGTATCTATTCGTTCTACTTCCTGTATTGCTTGGCACGCGACGTCAACACGTTGTGTCAGGATGACGGCGATTACACGCCGGGTCTGGCGGAATTCATCCTTCTATCGTTTGTGACCTGCGGCTTCTACGCGTACTACTGGTATTACAAGATTGGCAACCGCCTGCAGGCCAACGCTCCTCGCTACGGCCTGGTGTTCCAGGAAAACGGCACCACCGTTCTTCTGTGGCAGATCTTCGGCGCGCTCCTGTGCGGCCTTGGTCCCATCTTCGCTATGAACATCGTCATCAATAATACCAATGCCATGGCAACGGCTTACAACACTCGCCTTGGCGCTCGTGCCTAACAATAAGGGCGGCGTGAACAGCTCCCAGGGACATAGGGGCACGGCAGAGCTCCTTCGCCGCGCCCTTTTTTGCACCGGCGCGCTCTTTGTCGCCTGGCTCGCGCTCTACCTGCTCGACATTGGCTGCATTTTTCGATTGATGACGGGCATTCCTTGTCCGGGATGCGGTATGACGAGGGCGTGGCTGGCGGCGCTGCGCCTCGATTATGCGGCTGCCTTTGCCTACCATCCGCTGTTTTGGGTGGTGCCGATTGCGTTTGTGCTCGCGTTCGTGCGCGAGGAGGTGGCATCGAGCAAGCTAAAGCGTGGTATCGACATTGCGGTCACCGTGTTGTGCGTGCTGGTCGTCGTCGTATGGATCGTGCGCCTCATCAATCCGGCAGATGCCGGTCTGCTCTTTGGCGGCTATGCGCCCGCCGGAGTTCCCGACGATATCATCCACCTCGAACCCCCACGCTGGCTCACCATCCTTCGCTCTTACCTGGCGTGACGGAGGACGCGCTAGAAAAACGGTCGACACATAAGCGGGGGCGAACGTTGAGATAACGTCCGCCCCCGCTTTGCTTTAGCCAGGCTGTTATGGATGGGCGTGACGGCTACTCGTCGCGCTTTTCCTCGTGGCGAGCGGCAGCCCGCGCATCGTGGATGCCCTTGATTGCAGCATGGCGGGCGGTGCGAGCATCGTGCATGGCGTCGCGCGCCTCAGCGGCCGTGGCCTTGGCAGAGCGCAGCTTGGCGGCCAGATCGGGGTTGGTTTCGGCGACCGCGGTGATCGCGGGGCCGTCGAGCTCCTCTTGCGTGGGCTCGGCCAAAAAGTCGATAGCATACTGGGCGGCCACCATGGAGCCCTTTGCCAGCACGGTCTCGTCGATCTTGTAGAAGCAGGAATGTTGGGCGTACGTGGCGCCAATTTTGGGGTTACGTGTACCTACAAAGGCGAGCACGCCCGGCACGCGGCGCAGGTACTCCGAAAAATCCTCGCCCGAAAGCGTGCCACGGTAATGGCCTTGACCGGTGGGGCCCAGGCACTTGATTACGGCCTGACGGCAGCGCTCGCTCGAAGCTGCGTCGTTTTCGACCTTGTAGTTGGCGATGGTGTAGTCGGTGAGCTCTGCCTCGGCGCCCAGAGCTGCTGCGGTATGCTCCACGATGCGTCGCATAAGCTCCGGCATTTCCTCGTGGGTCGAATCGCCGTAGGTGCGCACCGTGCCGGCGAGGTAGGCCGTGCCGGCGATAACGTTGCGCGCGGTGCCGCCGTGCAGCTCTCCGACGGTGATGACAGCCGGCTCGTAGGGGCTGATCTCGCGCGAAACGATGGTCTGCAGGGCGTTGACGATCTCGGCGGCAACCATAACGGCGTCGTGGCCGCGCTGGGGCATGGCGCCGTGGCATGAGGTGCCGCGGACGTCGATGCGGAACCAGTCGGTATTGGCCATGCGCGGCCGGGCTCGCAGCTTACGGTGCCGGCGTCGACCTCACTCCAGATGTGCGCGGCGTAGGCGCCATCGACGCCGTCGAGCACACCCGTGCCGATCATGAGCTTGGCGCCCTGGCCGTTTTCCTCGCTGGGCTGGAAGACGATGCGGACTTCGCCGTGGATGTCGTCGGTCATATGGCGCAGGATTTGCAGCGTGCCGAGCATCATGGCGATATGGCAGTCGTGGCCGCAGGCGTGCATGCAGCCCTCGTTGACGCTGGCGAACTCCTCGCCGGTCTGTTCGGTGACGGGCAGGGCGTCGATGTCGGCGCGCAGCAGGATGCGGCGGCGTGGCGTGCCGTCCTCGCGATAGGCGTCGGGCGCGGTGCCGCGAAGGGTCGCCACAAGGCCCGTCTTGAGCGGACGCTCGTAGGGGATATTCATGGCGTCGAGCTGGTTGGCGATGTCGGAGGTCGTGCGCTCCTCGGCAAGGCTCAGCTCCGGGTGCTTATGGAAGTGCCGGCGCTGCTTGATGATATAGGGTTCAAACTCGGTAGCGATATCTTTGATGGCTGCGGTGACGTCGTCAGCCGCGCGAGCCTCGGTCGCCGCCATAATCTGCTGTGCCTTGGTCTTCGTCATGGTCGATTTGCTCCTTGCTGGGTTGATCGCAAAATCGTACAGGCTCTCTCCAGTATGCCACCTGCCGCTAGGGCTGGTAAAGTTGCCGTTTGCCGCTTGGGGTTTTGTTGCAAGGGCGGGGGAGTACACTCGGGGGTGTTGAATTTCCTGCCAGAGATGGGGATGCCCATGCAACATATCGATCGGATTATCCGTTCCAAGAACGTCTTTACCGCGCAAGACGGCATCGATACCGCCCGCGAGCTGGCGATTGCCATCGCAGGCGACCGTATCGTCGCAGTCGGTGCGCCCGACGACGTGATCGCCGCCGCTTCTGCCGCCACGTCGGTTATCGACTACGGCGAACAGTTTGTCTGCCCCGGTTTCCATGACGCTCATCTGCACTTCTTCCATACCTCGGTCGGCTCCTCGCCGTACATGCTCATGGATATGGGCACGTCCGAGGCGGCGCTGGTGCAACATGCGCTCGAGTTTTCCCGGGACCTGCCCGACGACGCTTGGGTTGTGACGCAGGGCTGGCGCGACTACCGTTGGGACCCGCCCGAGCATCCTACCAAGGCGTCGCTCGATGCGGCATTCCCCGATCGTCCCTGCGTTATGTATTCGGGCGACGGACACACGCTTTGGCTCAACAGCCGCGCACTCGAGGCACTCGGCGTCACGCGCGACAGCGAGCCACCAGCAGGCGGCAGCTACGACAAGGACGCAAACGGCGAGCTCACGGGCATTGCTCACGAGGCGGCTGCCATGCAGCTGCTACCGCGCTGCCTTGAGTGGCTGGGCGAGGATCGCATCGCAAGCGCTTACGCCGATCAAATGAGGCGGATGGCCGAGCAGGGCATCACCTCGATATGCGATATGTCGCTCATGCCCATGCCGGGCTGCGATTTTATCCGCGACGACGTCTACGACAAACTGCAGGCAGCCGGCAAGTTGGGCATCCGAGCCCATTTGTTTCCCACGCTGCTGGATGACCAATCGCGCTTGGAAGAGCTGCAGGTACGTTACGCGAACAACGCGCTGCTCTCGGCGCCAGGCTTTAAACAGTTCTTCGACGGCGTGTCGAGCGAGCATACGGCGTATCTCACCGAGCCCTATACCAACCCGCGTTTCCCGGGCGACCGAGGCCGTCTGACAGTTCCTGCCGAGCGCATGCGTAAGCTGGTTCTGGCGGCCGCGGAGCGCGGCCACACCGTGCGCATCCACGTCATCGGCGACGGTGCCATCCATGCCGCGCTCGATATCTTTGAGGAGGCCGCCGAACTGTACGGCCTGCCCCAGCACAGTCATAACACGCTCGAGCATCTGGAGAACCTCTTGCCCGAGGACATCGATCGTCTACGCAAGCTTAACGTCGTTGCCTCGAGCCAGCCCTGTCACATTACACTCGACCCGGGCGGCCCCGAGCGCGATCTGGGCCTGGAGCGCAGCCGCATCATGTGGCCGTTTGCGACCTATAAGCAGCGCGGCATTCGCCAAGCCTTCGGTACCGACAGCCCTATCACAGCTGTTACCAGCATGAACGTGCTCTACACGGCTATCACGCGCCAGGACCCCAAAAGCCACTGGCCCGAGGGCGGCTGGTTGCCGAGCGAGCGCATCGATGCAGCAACAGCCCTGCGCAACTACACCCTGGGCAGCGCCTATGCAGCGGGTGACGAGCAAAACCTCGGCAGCTTGGAGCCCGGCAAGTATGCCGACCTTGTAGTCCTGGACCAAAACCCGCTCACTGTCGATCCACAAGAGCTCCAGGCTACCAAGGTTCAGGCCACCTACCTGGCAGGTAACTTGATTTACGAGCGCTAAGTATTCATGCCGTACCGTTAAGCGCGGCTCGGGCAGCCAATTTTGGGATAACGCTCGAGCCGCGTTTGTTTGCCGGTGAGGATTTGTTAGGAGCGTCCCCGCTCTGCTGGATTTGGGCGCAGGGCGGACGCGCCGCTGCCCTGCGCGCTCAATTTGGACACCAGCAATGCTATCTCTTGGTGTTTTGCATACTTCCCATTACAGATTGCATAAAAAGGCTGGGATATTTTTCCTGATCCTGATGTACCCCCGCCCGTGCCGTGCAAAAAACGGAGTATTCAGCACCGCGAGCTCTGCCGGTGCCGCTGCAGTCGGGTAGCATTGCGGAGATCGACGTCATTTTGGGGTCCGACGTGGCGCGAGGCATGCTTGTTTGTCTCGACGAGGCCTGTCTGCCGACCCAAATCGCCGGTCGAAGGCTACCGTGGGACTAATTAGATGCGCCCGGTGCGTATGCATTTGTCCCGGCCTGCTGAAAACTCCCAAAAATGCACGGTGCTCCCCAGGGGACCCGTGCTCGCAACGAAAACCATGCCCATGTCGCTATCCGCATCGCCTTTTTGCTGCACTGACTTTTCTGAATGCCGGGCTCGAATTAGTTAACCTGCCTCCCGTGTGGCTCCGGAGGGGCGGGGCATAAGGTTTATC
>OFLZ01000633.1_pt1 | contig 25559 bp, 24 predicted proteins | sample 1541321 | NCBI WGS metagenome assembly OFLZ01 (sample SAMN04209223, study PRJEB22552) | human gut metagenome | biome: gut; material: feces | host: Homo sapiens | place: USA: Oklahoma | reverse complement strand
GGGCCGAGGCCGCCGTCGAGGCGGGGCTGCCCCTGCCGGACCTGCGGAGTGCCCGGGGGCTTGGCATTCTGGTGTTGATGTGGTCCGGACTCCTGATTGCAGGCTTGTTTGCCTCCATAAGCCGGTCCACCGGGATGGTCATACTGACCATCGGGATGGTATTGTTCTTCGCACTGGTCTATTTTCTGGCCAACGCCGCCCGGAAGGCTCTCCAACGGCTGCGGTGCCCGCCCTGGGCCAACCTCCTGGTAATCGTAGGAATCTGCATCGCCATGTTTGCGGGCGGGACAACAGGTCTGTTCGCCCTCATGATACGCAATGCCGGTTCCGGCTGGTTGGAGGACCATCCGCCGGTGGAGACCTACACCGCCCACGGCATGACTTGGTCTGTCTATGCCGATCCCATCCCCCTGCGGGTGGAGGACCTGATCGATATCGACTATGACGGCTGGTCCACGGAGGCGGATGTGGAGTGGTCCCCCTTGGCCGCCCACGGGGAGTACCGGCAGGACGCCCGGCTGGGGGACGGAGACCTGCCGGAGCTGCGCTATGAGATCGTCACGGTGAAGCTTCCTTTCCTCTATGGCCTGTGCAAGCGTGATTTCATCCAGTGGGTGGAGCGGGACAACGATCAGCTGCCCATGGAGTATTGGGAGGAGTACCGCACCGTGACTGCCGCCCCCTGGGGTGCGGAGGAGGTTTTCCAGCGGTACTCCGGTGCAGAGCCGGTGAACCAATTCCTGCTGTGCTGGCCGGACCGGATGGCAGAGGTCAAGCTGCCCTGGGACTGGCGCTTGACGGCAGACCAGATGGCTGTCATCGGGGAAAAGCTCCTGTACGCCTGACAACAGCCGGGAGAGGATACCCTCTCCCGGCTGGTTTTCTGTCTGTTTTCTTACGCTCTCCGGTCCTTCCGCTGCTCCAGCACCAGGCGGTCGGCGATCATGGCGATGAACTCGCTGTTGGTGGGCTTGCCCTTGGCATTGGAGACGGTGTAGCCGAAATACTTCTGCAGCGTCTCCAGATCGCCCCGGTCCCAGGCCACCTCGATGGCGTGGCGGATGGCCCGCTCCACGCGGGAGGGCGTGGTGGAAAACCGCTTGGCCACCTCCGGATACAGCACCTTGGTGACGGCGTTGATCACATCCATGTCGTCCACCGCGATCATGATGGCCTCCCGCAGGTACTGATAGCCCTTGATGTGGGCGGGCACACCGATCTCATGGATAACAGAGGTCACCAGATTCTTCAGCTCCGCCGGGTGTTCCTCCACCGGGGCGCCCCGGCTGAACAGCGCCCGCATCCGATCCAGCAGGGCGTTCTCCTCCACGGGCTTTGTCAAAAAGTAGCTGGCTCCCAGATCCACAGCCTCCGATACCACGCTGTCGCTGCAGAAGGCGGAGATCAGGATGACCTTGGGGACCTTCCCCTCCTGCTCCCGCAGCTGCTTGAGTACGCCGAAGCCGTCCAGCCCCGGCAGGACCACATCCATCAGAATCAGGTCCGGCGCTTCCTCACGCGCCAGGCGCAGGGCCTCCGTCCCGTCTCCCACAGACCCCACCACCGAAAACTCCTCTGTCTCGTCTATGATCTTCCGCACAAGGGTGCGGAATTCCTCATTGGCATCTGCCAGCAATACAGTTCTTCTGATGTCCATGTCTTCCCCTGTCCTCTTTCCACAATTTTCGTTTACCAGGCACAAATGCTTCAGAGCAGGCCCCCTCTCCCAGCCGGAAAAAAGTGGGCGCTCCTGTTTACGACGGATTCATGAAGCTTCAAATCGCGTTTTCTATAAAGTAGCATAAACGGACACGATTTGCAACAAGAAACTGTAAATAACTTCCAAGAATCATTCGACACTTTCTGCGCTGCGCCTCCTAACTCCTTGTGCCGCAAGGGGTGCGGAGTCTCCCGGCAGCAGTGGCTTCCCTTTTGGACGGGGCCGTGGTACAATGGAGCCATCTCAAGAGAAAGGATGAGACATGTGACGCTGCTGGAGGAATTAGAAGCGTATCGCCCCTGGAATGACCAGGAGGAACGGGACCGGGCGGAACTGCTGCGGCGGCTGCGGAGCGGCGAGGCGCTTTACACCCGGGACAACGCTGCCGGGCACCTGACGGCCTCCGCCTGGGTGGTGAGCCCGGACCGGACACAGGTGCTGATGGCGTACCACAACCTCTACGACTCCTGGTCCTGGCTGGGCGGCCACGCGGACGGGGACCGGGATCTGCTGGCAGTATCCATGCGGGAAGTCCGGGAGGAGAGCGGACTCACGGCGGTGCGTCCGGTATCGCCCCACATTTACTCTCTGGAAATCCTCACTGTGGACGGCCACGAGAAGCGGGGCGCCTACGTCTCCTCCCACCTGCATCTGAATGTGACCTACCTGCTGGAGGCAGACCCGGCGGCCCCCGTGCGCCGGAAGCCGGATGAGAACAGCGCTGTGGCCTGGTTCGGTCTGGAGGAGGCGGTGGCCGCCTCGTCGGAGCCCTGGTTCCGGGATCGCATTTACAGGAAGCTCAACGCCAAGCTGGCGCTGTTCTCCGGGGAACAGGGGATGTAACACCTCTGCAGCTCAGGGGCCATGTGCGTCTGCGTTGCTTGCCGCAACGGCGGTTCCCCTGGTAGAATGATCCCGGAAAGGAGGCAACGCAATGCTTGCAGAGAATTTGAAGGCCCTGCGGAAGGCCAAGGGCCTCTCCCAGGAGGAGCTGGCCGCCCGACTCCATGTGGTGCGGCAGACCGTCTCCAAATGGGAAAAAGGCCGGTCCGTGCCGGACGCGGACCTGCTGATCCGGCTGGCGGAGGAGCTGGACACCACCTCCGCGGCTCTGCTGGGGCCGGAGGTCCCGCCAGAGGCGGAGCGCGGCGGAACAGCGGAGCAGCTGGCCCGCATCGCCGAGCAGCTGGCGGTGAAAAACCGCCGGGCCCGGCGGATCTGGAGGATCGTGGCCGGGGTGCTGATCGCCTTTGTGATGGTCAATTTATTGTTGATTCTATTGAACTTTGCGGCGTTCCGCAGTTTCCAGGCGGAGGCCGAATCCACTGTCCAAGCGCAGGAACTCCCGCGCGGAGAGTCGTAAATCTGTATTGTAAAAAATTCCGGGGCGGCGGGAAGCAAAATGCTTCCCGCCGCCGCTGTCTGCCTGGGAGACCATGTCAGGCCACGGGTTCTTCTGAGAAATCTCCCGCTGCCAGCATAGTTTCCATCAAAATTCCATACCCTTTGCTTGGATCGTTCAGCAGGACGTGCGTCACCGCACCGGCGAATTTTCCGTCTTGCAGGATCGGGCTGCCGGACATACCTTGGACGATGCCGCCTGTGGCGGCCAGAAGCTCCGGGTCCGTCACAGAGATCACCAGGTCCCGGCCGTCTGCTGCATTCTCTACAACCTGTAAAATTTCCACATCATATTCCTGAACGGCATCACCCTCCACATTAGAGAGGATGGTGGCAGGACCGGCGTGGACTTCCCCGGCGGCCGCAACCGGCATGGGATCGCCCAGCCGCTCGGTGAATTCGCCGGGGTCCAGCGTGCCGAAGACGCCGCTGGTGGTGTTGGCGTACAGATCACCCAAATCTGTGGCCAGGTCGAAATCCCCCCGCAGCTCACCGGCCTCTCCGATGGCGCCCTTCTTCACCGCTTTCACGGTGGAGGGCAGAATGGATCCGGAGGCAAAGGGCATCAGGAGCGCCGTGTCGGCGTCCGTGATCCCGTGACCCAGAGCGCCGAAGGCGCCGCTTTCCGGGTCGTAATACGTCATGGTGCCGATGCCGGCCATGCTGTCCCGAATCCAGGCCCCAATGCAGTAGGCGCCCTTCTCGTTCTGTTCCGGGGAAACAGAGAGCGTCACGCTCCCGCCTTCCCGGCGGACCTGCAGGTCGGTGGCCGTCTCCCCATTCTCCTGGAGCAGGGATTGGAATTGCTCTGAGGAGGTTACGGAGACGCCGCCGCATTTGACGATGATGTCGCCGGTCTGCAGGCCGCAGTCATCCGCAGGCGTGCCGCTCTCCGGCGCCTTCACCACCATCACCCCGCGGGCAAAGAGCTTGATGCCCACCGTGTGGCCCACGGGGACCAGCATCCGGGCGGAGGTGTCCTGGTCCGCGCCGCCGGCCGTCACACCGGCAGCGCGCGCCGGCATGGCCGCGCACAACAGCAATGCCAAGACCAGCGCCGCTCCGCCCCGCAGCACGTGTCTCGCTTTTTGAAATGGTCCATACATGAAATCACCCCTTTCCGAAACGCGGCCGGCAAATCCGCTGATCTGCCGGCGAGATTATCATCTGCCGCAGACGGAAAAACACGCCTTGCAAAATGCGGAAGCAGCCCCATGGCAGGCTTTGACTGTGCCGCCGCGGCGGCAAAAAAACAGGACCCGCAGGCAAATACCCGCAGGTCCTGGAAAAAATCGTTCAATCCCGCTTATTGAAAATTTTGAAAATATCCTCGAAAGGGTCATCCTCCGGCTCCTCCGGCTTGGGCACGTCCTCTTCCTTCAGGGGCATGGGCTCCGCCGCGGCGCTCTGCTGGCCCGCGGCCCCCGCCTGGATGGGCGGCACCTTGGGCAGCTGCTCCGGCACCTTGTCAAAGCCGGTGGCGATGACGGTGACCCGGATCTCGTCGTCCAGCGTCTCGTCGAAGGTGGCGCCGAAGATGGTGAGCGCATCGGGATGGACCGCCGCCTGGACCAAGCTGGCGGCCTGTTCCACCTCCTCCAGACCGATGTCCATGGAGCCGGTGACATTGATGAGCACGCCCTTGGCCCCCTCGATGGAGGTCTCCAGCAGGGGGCTGGAAATGGCCATCTTGGCGGCCTCCTCGGCCTTGCCCTTGCCGGCGGCCCGACCCACGCCCATGTGGGCCATGCCGGCGTTCTTCATGATGGCGGTGACGTCCGCGAAGTCCAGGTTGATGAAGCCGGTATCCCGGATCAGGTCTGAGATGGACTGCACCGCCTGGCGCAGCACGTCGTCTGCGATCTCGAAGGCGTTTGCAAAGGTGATCTTCTGGTCCGTGGCGTGCTTCAGCCGCTCGTTGGGGATGATGACCAGGGAGTCCACCTTGTCCTTCAGCTCCGCGATGCCGGCCTCTGCCTGCTGCATCCGCCGGCGGCCCTCAAACCCGAAGGGCTTGGTGACCACCGCCACGGTGAGGATGTCCATCTCCTTGGCGATCTCCGCCACGATGGGGGCGCCGCCAGTGCCGGTACCGCCGCCCATGCCGGCAGTGATGAACACCATATCCGTGTCCTCCAGTGCCTTGGCGATCTGGTTGCGGCTCTCCTCCGCGCTCTTGCGGCCCACCTCGGGGTCGGATCCGGCGCCCTGACCGTGGGTCAGCTTTTCGCCGATCTGGATCTTATAGGTGGCGCTAGATACGTTCAGCGCCTGCTTGTCGGTATTGACCGCCACAAAGTCCACGCCCTTGGTGCCGCTGCGGACCATGCGGTTGACTACATTGTTGCCGCCGCCGCCCACGCCGATGACCTTGATATTGACAACGGTATCGGGACCGGTCTCCAATCCAAATGCCATATAGTGGTGCCTCCTACTATCGTTTGTGTAAAAAGGGAGGATCGTCCCTTTGGATTCACAATATCCTGTATCTCATAACATTTAGTTTATTGTATGACACTTTCGCCCTCTGGTCAAGAGTCCATCGGGCTTTTCCCTCAGATTTTTGTCCGGAAAAAGGAGGGGCGGCGGTCCGTCCCCCCTGTCTCGGCAATCTTCTGCCAAATCCGCCACTCTCAGTCCAGCGTGAGGATCGGCGGATTCAGGTCCAGGCGGATGCTGCCCGTCTGGTTACTCTCCAGCTTGCTGATTCCCGCCTCCAGGATCTGCAGCATCCGGTCATAGTCCGCGTTGTACTCCATCTCCACAGAAAAGCGGCCGGCGTAGTCCATAGTCAGCCGGGACAGATCGTCCAGGTGGATGGCATCCACCCGGTCCGTCAGGCCCGCGGCGTCCAGCGCCGCCAGCAGCGCCAGCAGACTGGTCTGCTGATTGGCGAACTCTGTGGACAGGGCGATGTCCGTGCCCACCGAGGGGGCCAGCAGCTCACAGCCGTCGATCACCGCATAGTCCCCAGCCTGAGACGCCGGCAGCTGCTCCACGATCTTGCCCTTGGGACTCAGCAGCCAGGCGCTGCCGTCCTGGATCACCGCCAGGGGTGTACCGCACTCCGCCACATCGATCAGCAGAGTGTCCGGCAGCTCCCGCCGGATGCGGATGTCCTCAATGTCGATGTAGGGCAGCTGCTCCGCGATGCTGCGGGCGGCCTCGTACTTGTTCAGCAGAAAGAGGTTGTCGCCCAGCTGGATACCGCTGGCCTCGATCACGTCCTTTTCGGTGTACCGCTCAGTCCCCGTGACCTCGATGGTGTCCACCCGGAAGAACAGCGTCAGGGCCATCACCATGGCCGCGCAGATCACCAGCACGGACAGCAGCTTATAGAGGAAGCCGAAGTTTCCCCTCCTGCGCCGCCGGTTGGAATGTCTGCGTCTGGCCATGTCGTCTCTCCTACCCGTTTTCTGTCTCTTCCACGCGCACCGCGTCCGCCCCCAGAGCCCGCAGGTCCCGGGCCAGGTCTTCGTAGCCCCGGTCGATGTGGCAGATCTGGGAGACACGGGTCTCCCCCTCCGCCGCCAGAGCCGCCACGCACAGGGCCGCCCCGCCCCGCAGATCCGTACACCGCACTGGCGCGCTGTGAAGCCGCTCCACACCCGTGACCACCGCCACCCGGCCAGATACCCGGATGCTGGCCCCCATGCGGATCAGTTCGTCCACATGGCGATAGCGGTTTTCAAAGATGTTCTCCTCAAATACCGTGGCGCCCCGGCTGCGCAGCAGTGCCGCCATCAGCACCGCCTGCGCGTCCGTTGGAAAGCCGGGGTAGGGCGCCGTCTGCACCGGCCCCACGGCCCGCAGCCGCTCCCGGCACAGAGCCCGGATGCCTCCGCTGTCTGCCGTGACCGTGCAGCCCGCCTCCCGCAGGGCGGCGGTGACTGTGGACAGGTGCCCCTCCTCCGCGCCCCGGAGATAGATGTCCCCGCCGGCAGAGGCCGCCGCGCAGAGGTAAGTAGCCGCCGCGATCCGATCCGGCATGACCCGGTACGTACAGCCGTGGAGGTCCTGCCCGCCCTCTATGGACACGGCGGAGCTCCCCGCCCCGGACACCCGAGCCCCGCAGGCGTTCAAGAAGTTCTGCAGGTCCACCACCTCCGGCTCCCGGGCGGCGTTGGAGATCACCGTGACGCCCTCCGCCCCGCAGGCGGCCAGCATCAGATTCTCCGTGGCTCCCACGGATGGCATCCGCAGCACCACTTCCCGGCCCCGCAGCCGGTCCGCCCGGCAGTGGAGGAAGCCGCCCTCCTCCCGGATCTCCGCCCCCAGGTCCCGCAGGCCCGCAAGGTGGAGGTCGATAGGCCGGGGGCCCAGCTCGCACCCGCCGGGGTAGCTCAGGTCCGCCTGCCCGCACCGGGCCAGGATCGCCCCCAGGAAAATGGCGGAGGAGCGCATCTCCCGCATGAGTACATCCGAAATCTCACAGCGGCGCAGGGCGGTGGTGTCCACCGCCAGAGCATCCGCCTCCCAATGGGCGTCGCAGCCCAGATGCCGCAGGATGCGGATGGAGGCGTCCACATCCCGCAGCCGGGGGCAGCCCAGCAGCGCCACCTGCCCCCTTGCCAACAGCGTGGCCGCCAGAATGGGCAGGACGCTGTTCTTGGCCCCCTGGATCGTGACCTCTCCCTCCAGGCGGCGGCCGCCTCGCACCGACAAAAGCTGGCTCATATCCGTTCCCCTCCGAATCCAGAATGGTTCAACAGTCCATCCTATGGCCGGCGGGGTTTCGTGGTTACTGGCAGATTTCCAGCACGGTTTGATAAATTCGCTCTGTGGCGTCCCGGATTCCCAGGGCGGACATGGCCCGCTCCATGGAGGCCCGGCGCGCTCCGTCATGAAGGATGCCGCAGGCCGCCTGGAACAGCGCCTGACCGGAGCAGTCCTTCTCCAGCAGCACCGCGGCACCGCCGGCGTTTTCCAGGACCCTCGCGTTTTTTTCCTGGTGGTTGTTGGTGACATAGGGGGACGGCACGATCAGCGCCGGGACCCCCAGTGCCGTCAGCTCGCTGATGGTGGAGGCCCCCGCCCGGCAGAGCACCAGATCCGCCGCCCGCATGACGGCGGCCATATCATAGATGTACTCCCGCACCTGCAGCGCCGGGTGGTCCGCCAGGTCCACCCCCTTCTCCTGCAGCAGCTTCAGCAGCACTGGATAGCCATCCTTTCCGGCGCCGTGGATGTGGTGGAAAGGTTCCTTGGCCGCCTCCAGCGCCAGGAAGTCCGCCATCTGCCGGTTCATGCCCGAGGCCCCCAGGGACCCCCAGAAGGACACAAGCAGGGGCCGGCCGTCTTCCACGCCCAGGCGGCGCTTGGCCTCTGCCTTCGTCAGATGGAAGAAGTCCCGCCGCACCGGCGTACCGGTGACGATCACCTTCTCCGGGTGGCGGTAGTGCTCCCGGCAGGCCTCAAACCCCACCATGATCCGGTCCGCGAAGGGCTCCAGCATCTCCGTGGTGAGGCCGGGCACCATGTTGGACTCGTGAACGGCCGTGGGGATCCCCGCCTTGGCAGCGGCCTTCACCATAGGGAAGCTGGCGTATCCCCCCGTTCCGATGACCACGTCCGGCCGGAACTGCCGCAGAATGGCCCGGGCCTCTCCGGGCGCCCGAAGGAGGTTCCCCACAGAGACCAGGTTGTGCCGGATCTCCCGAGGCTTGAAGGACCGGTGGAAGCTGGAGATGTGGACGGTGCGGAAGTCGTATCCCGCCTTGGGGATCAGGTCCTTCTCCAGTCCCCGCTCCGCTCCCACGAACAAAAATTCTGTCTCCGGGTCCTTTTCGCGCATCAGCTGGGCCAGCGCGATAGCCGGGTTCACGTGCCCGGCCGTGCCGCCGCAGGTGAAGATCACCTTCTTCAATGATGCTTCCACTTTGCTGCACTCCAATCGAAAGATATGAGATAAAAGTGAAGGGAGAAGAGATTCGGTGTCCGGCACAGCCGGACATTTTGAGATTCCGCCTTTATCGCTTATCTTTTATCTCTTAACTCCTCTGGGTCGTACTACCCCGCCTTTGTAGGCTTCATCTGCCGGGATACCGACAGGACGATGCCCATCTCCGCCAGCTGGATGGACAGCGCCGTGCCGCCATAGCTGAAAAACGGCAGGGAGATGCCGGTGGTGGGCAGCAGGCCCGTCACCACGCCGATGTTCAAAAAGGTCTGAAGGCCCACCAGGGTCATGACGCCCACCACCATCAGGCTGCCGAACCGGTCCCGGGCATGGAGGGCGATCCAGAAGCCCCGGAGAATCAGCGCCGCGAACAGCAGCATGATAACGGTGGCGCCAATCAGGCCCAGCTCCTCGCAGACGATGGCGAAGATGAAATCGTTGTGCTCCTCCGGCAGATAGAGAAACTTCTGGCGGCTCTTCCCCAGGCCCACGCCCCACAGCCCGCCGGAGCCGATGGTGATGAGGCTCTGGCGCAGCTGGTAACCGGCTCCCTGGGGATCCAGCCAGGGGTTGTGCCACATCTCGATGCGGGAGGCGTTGTAGCCGATCACGCCCAGCACCAGATACAGCAGCAGTCCGGCTGCACCCATAGCCAGCCCCACCCATCTCCAGTGGATGCCGCCCACTAGCATCATCACCGCGCCGGCGCCCATGATGAGGATGGCGCCGGAGAGGTGGGGCTCGATGCCCACCAGGGCTGCCAAGACAATCAGCAGCACCGCATAGGGGGCGATGCCGTAGCGGAACGTCTGCATACGGTCCTTTTTCTTGGAGATGCTGTCGGCAAAATAGATCACCACCGCCAGCTTTGCGATCTCCGAGGGCTGGAACCGGAGCGTGGCGTTCAGGCCCAGCCAGCGGGTGGCGTTGTTGACCGTAAACGCAAAGGGGTTGCCGGGGATAATTACCAGAAGCAGCAGAATGACGGCCAGATACAGCAGCGGCTTTGCAAGACCGCGGAACCGCTGATAGTTGATCTTGCCAATGAAGAGCATGGCCGCCACGCCCATGATGGCAAACACGCCCTGGCGGATAAAGTAGGACATGGGGTTCTGGCCGTCCGTCTCGTAATAGGCGGAGGGGAAGCTGGCGGACAGCAGCATCACCAGGCCCACGCCGGACAACAGCATCACCAGGATGAAGAAGGGCAGGTCAATGGGCCCCTTGGCCAGTTCCCGGCTCTCCTGCTCCAGCTCCCGCCGGCGCTGCTGGCGCTCCTGCCGGGCCAGGGCCTCTTCCCGACTCATGGGTCGCCGGCGGGCCGCCGGGGCTTTTTTCTGCCGTACCATACTGCTTCCCTCCTCTCGGGGTCTGTGGATCTTGCCGCGCTCCGCAGCGGGCCGGCGCAGAGTGCTCAGAATCGTCCCTGGACGCCCAGATAGGCCAGGACGCAGCCCGCCAGCGTCACCAGGGAGAATACCGCCACCAGCTTCGCCTCACTCCAGCCGGAGAGCTCCAGGTGGTGGTGCAGGGGGGCCATCTTGAAGAACCGCTTGCCGTGGGTCAGCTTGAAGTAACCCACCTGGATAATATCGGACAGCGTCTCCAGAATGTAGATGATGCCTACGGGGATCAACACCAGGGGCATATCGAACACAAAGGCCAGGGCTGCCACTGCGCCGCCCAGAAACAGGCTGCCGGTGTCCCCCATGAACACCTTGGCAGGGTGGTGGTTATAGACGAAGAAGGCTGCCAGCCCTCCCGCCATAGCCGCCGGGAACAGAGCCTGGATGCCGTAGGTGCTCCAGAGGACGCCGGCTACGGTGAAGAACGCCATCACCACAAAGGTGACGCTGGCAGCCAGCCCGTCGATGCCGTCGGTCAGATTCACAGCGTTGACGCAGCCCACAATGACGAAGGCCGCGAAGATCAGATACACGATCCAGTTGATGGTAAAGCTCATGTTCAGGAAGGGGATATACAGGTCGTTGGTCAGCAGGCCCTCGTACCGCATCAGCACCAGGAACACCACCGCCGCCGCCAGCTGAAGGATGAACTTCTGCCGGGCCGTCAGTCCCTCGTTCTGGTGCTGGCGGACCTTGCGGTAGTCGTCCACAAAGCCGATCAGGCCGAAGATCAGGGCGAAGAGATACACGTAGAGGTGCCAGAACACCCCCTCCAGCATGAAGCTCCAACCCAGGATGAACACGGTGACGCCCGCACCCAGGATGAACATGATGCCGCCCATGGTGGGCGTGCCGGCCTTGGACTTGTGCCACGTGGGTCCGTCCTCCCGGATCTCCTGGCCGGCCTTCAGCTTGCGCAGCTCCGGGATGAGAAATCTGCCGATGAGCAGCGTCAGCACAAAGCTGACGGCCGCCGCGATCAAAGAAAGTGTCATATATCCGTCTCCCTCTCCTTCGCCGGGCACAGCCCCGGCCCTTTGGTACGTTCCTGATTCCAGCGGTTCTCCGGCGGCCGATCCTCCGCCGGATGTCCCGCCGTATCCCATTGTCCATGCGGCGCCGCCCACGGCTGACCGCCGCATTTCACGCGGACCGCCCGAAGTGAATTCAGCCGATTTCAAGGGTTTGCCTGCGGCAAACCGCTTGACGCCGGACGTCCGGCGGTTACTTCCCCGTCAAGTGCTCCGCCACGATCTCCCGTTCGTCCATGTGGTGCTTCTCGTGGTTCACTTCCTGGTAGGTCTCGTGGCCCTTGCCGCACAGGGCGATCACATCGCCGGGCTGCGCGTGGTCCATCGCCCAGTGGATGGCCTCCACCCGGTCGCAGATCACCTGGTAGGGGGTGCCGCTGCCCTCCAGGCCCGGCAGGATGTCGGCGATGATGGCCTCCGGGTCCTCGGTCCGGGGGTTGTCGGAGGTCACCACCACAAAGTCCGCCAGCTCCGCCGCCACGCTGCCCATAATAGGCCGCTTGGTCCGGTCCCGGTCGCCGCCGCAGCCGAACAGGGCCACGGTGCGTCCCTTGGCAAAGCCCTTCACGGTGCGAAGAATATTCTCCAGACTATCCGGCGTGTGGGAGTAGTCGATCAGGACCGTGTAGTCCTTTCCCGGTGTGGGGACCACTTCCACCCGCCCCTTCACATGGGGAACTGCAGCCAGCACCCGGGCGCTCTTTTCCAGAGGAACGCCCAGAGCCAGAGCCGCACCCAGCACATCCAGCGTATTATATACCATAAACCCGCCGGGAATGCCAACTTTGATGGGCGTGCGGCTATCCTTTGTCACCGCATCGAAGGCGATGTGGTCCGCCGCAAGGGTGATATGCTCCGCCCGCAGGTCTGCCGCGGCGTGCTCTGCATAGAAGTACTGCCGACATGCGGCGTTTTGCAGCAGCCGCTCTGTCCAGGGATCGTCGGCGTTGCAGACGCCCACGTCGCAGTTCTGGAACAGGATGGCCTTGGCGTCGCAGTAGGCTTCCATGGTCTTGTGGAAATCCAGGTGGTCCTGGGTCAGGTTGGTGAAAATGCCCACCGCGTAGTGGATACCGTACACCCGGTCCAGCGCCAGAGCGTGGGAGGATGCCTCCATCACCACATGGGTGCAGCCAGCGGAGCGCATCCGGGCAAACAGCTCCTGGAGCTCCAGGGACTCCGGCGTGGTGCGCTCAGTGGGCACCACCTCATCGCCGATCAGATCCTGGTTGGTGCCGATCAGGCCCACCTTGGCCCCCAGCTCCTGTTCCAGGATGGCCTTGAGCAGATAGGTGGTGGTGGTCTTGCCGTTGGTGCCGGTGACGGCCACCATGGTCATGCTGTCTGCCGGATGGCCGTAATAGTTGGCGGCCATCACCGCCAGGGCCCGGCGAGAGTTCTCCACCAGGACATAGGGCACGGAGCTGTCCTCCGGCGGTCGCTCACACACCACCGCGGCGGCTCCCGCCGCCACAGCCTTTCCGATATAGGCGTGGCCGTCGGTGGCAAAGCCGGTCATGGCCACGAAGACGTCCCCGGGTGCCGTGGTCCGGGAGTCATAGCTGATATGGGTGATCTCCGTCTCCATGTCCGCGGTAGCGGACCGCAGGGAGAGCCCTGCCAGCAGCGTTTTCAAATGCATTGTATGCACACCCCTTTTGTTCAGTCTGGCAGCAGTTTGCCGTCCCTCATTATAAACAAGGGGATTTGCAAAGTATACGGAGGAAGGTGCCAAAAACCATGCAGAACCTGCTTTCTCAATCCAGGACAGAGTTGTCGCCGAACTGGACGGTCACCACCGTGCCCGCCGCCACCTCCGTGCCCGCAGGGAGAGACTGGGTAATGGCGTAGACATTGCCGGAGCTGGCTGTGGTGGTACCGGTCACCTTCATGATAAGTCCGGCGTTGGTGATGGCCTTGTTGGCCTCTGAGGCGCTCTTCCCCACCACATTGGGCACGGTGCAGGGGGTGTCCGGCTTCTCCTGCCCCAGGTAGAGGATGATGGAGGCATTTCCCGGCACGATGGCGCCGCCGGCGGGGGTCTGGTCGGTGACCGTGTCCCCGTCCCCCACAGTGCGGAAGGTGAAGCCCAGGTCAGCCAGCCGATCTTCAGCGGCCTCCCTGGTCTGTCCCACCACATTGGGAACCGTGGTGTCAGCGCCCACCAGCTCCTCGGCGGTGTAATCCGGCTCAACGCCCAGCAGAGGCAGGATCTCGCTCATGATCTGGCTGGCCACCGGGGCCACCATGGTGCCGCCGAACACGGCAGTGCCGGTCGTGCGGCTGGGGGTGTCCATGGTCAGCAGCATGATGTACTGTGGGTCGTCCGCCGGGGCGAAGCACATAAAGGACACCACCACGTCCTTGGTGCCGGTTTTATCCGCAGTGCCGGTCTTGCCGCCGATGCGGTAGCCCGTCACCTGTCCGTTGCGGCCGCCGCCGTCGGACACCACCCACTCCAGGCACTCCCGCACCTTGGCGGAGGTCTCCTCACTGATGACCTGCCGCACCGCTGTGGTCTCGTGCTGACTGAGGATGTTGCCCTCGTCGTCCAGCACCTGTTCTACCAGATAGGGGGTATACAGATAGCCGCCGTTGATGGTGGCTGCCTGGGCCCGGATCAGCTCCAGGGGCGTGACGTTGAAGGTCTGTCCGAAGGAGTAGGCCGCCAGGGAAACCACGTTGGAGTTGAAGCTGTCCTCATTGGCAAAGATGCCTTCCGCCTCCGCAGGCAGGTCGATACCGGTGGTCTCCATGAGGCCGAAGGACTTCAGATAGCGGTAGTATGCCTCCGTGCCGATCTTCAGGCCCATGGTGACGAAGGCCGGGTTGCAGGAGTTGCCGGTAGCCACCTTCAGGGTCTGGGTGCCGTGGCCGGCCCGCTTGGAACAGTTGATGGCTTTTCCCCAGCCCTCCACGTGGATGGAGCCGGTGCAGGTGAAGGTGGTGTTCATGTTCACCACGCCCTCCTCCAGGGCCGTGGCCAGCGTGATGGGCTTGAAGGTGGAGCCGGGCTCGTAGGTGTCCTGATAGCACTTGTTCCGCCACTGCTTGAACTGGATGGTGGCCCGGGCATTCGCCAGCGCCTGATTGTACGCCTCCTCCGTCTCGTAGGTGCTGCGGTTCTGCTGGATCTCCGCCAGAGCGGCATCCAATTCCGCCTGAAGTCCCTCAGTATAGATGGTGGAAAAGTCTCCCGGATCATAGTTGGGATAGGAGGCCATGGCCACAATGCCGCCGGTGTTCACGTCCATGACGATGCCGGTGCCGCCGTTGGCCGCGTCGTACTTATCCAGCATACTCTCCAGGCCCTTTTCCAGGGCGTACTGGACGTTGGTGTCCAGAGTCAGCACCAAGCTGCTGCCATTCTCCGCATCAAACATCTGCTCGCCGCCGCTGAACAACAACGGCGTGCCGTTTACGTTGGTAGGCGTGATGGTCAGTCCAGTGCTGCCGCTGAGCACGTCATCATAGGACGCCTCCAGCCCGTAGGCGCCCATATTGTTGGCATTGACGAACCCTATCACATTGCCTGCCAGAGAGCCGAAGGGATACAGCCGCTTGGTGTCCGGCGTCAGGGAGATGCCTTGGAGCCGGGTGGGCCGCCCGCCGGTAGAGATGAGAACGGTGTTGCCGTCCTCGTCCACCGTGGTAAGCTGGTTCCCCTCATCGTCGATCTCTCCGTTGATGAACCGGCGGACCTCGTCGGCCACGTCCTGGTCTACCTTCTTTTTGACCTCCCAGTATCGGTTGGCGGTGTTCTCCAGGTGCTCCAGGATGGTCTCCTCCTCCACATCCAGAATGCGGCTGAGGCCCCGGGCGATATACGCCTGGTCCAGCACCTCCGGCGCCGTGTAAGGCGCTCCCTTCTCGGCAGCCTCCTCGGCCGCATCCTGGATCTTCTGCTCCTGGGACTCTACAAAGTCCTGGACGCCACCGGGATCCAGTAAGACTGTCTCCGTGGAGTAGGAGATGGCCATGATCTCGCCGTTTTTGTCGTAGATCGTCCCCCGGGAGGCGCTGATGACCATGCTGTCGGTCTGCTGGCCCACCGCCTCGGCCTTCAGTTCGTCGTGCCGGTTGATCTGCAGATCGTACAGCTTCCAAAACAGCACTGTGAAGGAGGCCACACCCAACAGCAGCATGATGAGCATCGTCCTGCCCCGGATTACCTGGTTCGCCCGGCGGGCGGCGTCGCTCTTTCTTCTGGGTCTGTCCGTCATGCCTGTTCTCCTTTCGGAACGCCGGGGCCGCTTCCCCCGTCCATACGCAATACCAAAGCAAGGAGTAAGAAGGCCCCCTTCTTACTCCCCACCGTTCGCTTCATTATAGTGCGGCCGTCACTCGAAATATTCCACCACGGCGTAGATCCCGTGGTTCAGCGAGGTCAGCAAACGGCTGAGCAGATTGGACTCCTCCTGCTGATAGACCACGGCACTGTCGCCCTCCGACAGATCGATGTAATAGATCTGGCTGCTGCTGGGCTTGCTCATGCCCGCCGCCTCCGCCACCTCTTTCACGGTGGCCAGGTCAAACATCTGCTCGTGCTGGGCGGTGAGTGTGACGTTCTCCGTCTGCAGCTCCTCCAGCTGGTTCTGGAGGGACACCACCTCGTCGGAGATGATCGTCAGCTGGATGTAGCCCATCAGCACCATCACTGCAAGGCCGATGGCCGCGCCCACGCCCAAAACGGAGAGGACGGACACCTTCTGCCGCTGGCGTACCTGCGCCTTGGAGAGGCTCCGCACCCGGGGCTTCGCCTTGGGGACGGCCTCTACCGCCGTCTGGTGACGGGGAGCCTCTCCGGCGTGCCGAAGAGCGCGCTCCCGGACTTCCCGGTCCAGGTCGTACGCCAAGTCCCCATATACCGCGCTGCGGCTGTTGTACCGCAGTTCCCGCGCTGCTGCCAAAGAAGGTCCCTCCTTTTGCTCCGCCATACCGGCACGGAGCCGTTCTCACACACATTAACACCGGATGGTCCCGGTGTGGTCAAAGGTCAAAGCCGCACTTTTCCGCCACCCGCAGCTTGGCGCTGCGGGCCCTTGGATTCTCCTCCAGCTCCGCGCCGCCCGCCGTGACGGGCTTGCGGGTCACCAGCCGCACCTGGGGCTTTTTGCCGCACACGCACACCGGAAACTCCGGCGGGCAGACGCATCCCCGGGCCAGCTCCGCCAGCGTCCGCTTGACGATCCGGTCCTCCAGAGAGTGGAAGGTGATGACGGCCAGGCGACCGCCGGGGTTCAGCCCGTCCACCGCCGCCCGCAGCATGGGGGGCAGGGCATCCAGTTCACCGTTGACCGCGATCCGGATGGCCTGAAAGCTCCGCTTGGCCGGGTGCTGCTTCTCCCGCAGAGCTGCGGGAGGCATGGCGCTCTTGATGATCTCCACCAGCTCCAGGGTGGTCTTCACAGGCGCGGTCTCCCGCGCCCGGACGATGGCTCTCGCGATGGCGGGGGCGTACCGCTCCTCGCCGTATTCAAACAGGATGCGCCGCAGCTCCTCCTGGCTCCAGGTGTTCACGATGTCCGCGGCGCTCAGGGGGGCGGAGGTGTCCATCCGCATGTCCAGCGGGGCGTCCTGCATATAGGAGAAGCCCCGTGAGGCGTCGTCCAGCTGGGGAGAGGACACGCCCAAGTCAAAGAGCATCCCGTCGGCGCCGCTGACACCGCACCGGGACAGGACCTCCTTCAATTCCGAAAAGTTGCTGTGGATCAGCGTCACCCGGTCCAGCCAGGGGGCCAGACGGTCCTGCGCCGCGTCGATGGCGGCCTGGTCCCGGTCGATGCAGATGAGCCGCCCGGTGGTCAGCCGCCCGGCGATCTCCCGAGAGTGTCCGGCTCGTCCCAGGGTGCCGTCCACATAGATCCCATCGGGGTGGATGTTCAGTGCTTGGATGCAGGCGTCCAGCAGAACAGGCTTGTGCGTGTATTCCATCGGCACTCACCCGCGGCTGCGCCGGACACGGGCCAGGGCGTCCATGGCCGCGGCCATATCGTCGCTCTCCAGCATCCGCTGCTCCCGCTCCGTCCAGGTCTTCTCGTCCCAGATCTCGGCGAAGGAATTCAATCCCACGATGGTGGCGGTCTTTTTCAGTCCCGCGTGGGCCCGAAGGCTGGCAGGGATCAGCACCCGCCCCTGGGCGTCCGGCTCACACTGGACGGCGTTGGCGTATAGCAGCGTCAGCGCCCGGGCCTCTGTATAGGAGAGGTCGTCCATCTCCTCGGACATCTGGTCCCACTTGGCCTGAGGGTAAATGGTCAGGCAGTGCTCCGCGCCGATGGTGATGTAGAACGTGTCGCCCAGGGCCTCCCGCATGGCGGAGGGGATCACCAGACGGCCCTTGGAGTCGATGCTGTTGTTGGATTTTCCCAACAGCCTGGCCACGGTTGATCCCCCTTTCCCGCGTTTTTTGGGTCTGGATGGGGTCTCTTTGGCACTTAGTCTCTACTTTTACCCACTTTTCCCCACCACATGCTCTGAGTATAAGCGAAATTGGCCGGGATTGCAAGCAGTTTTTTCCGGGAAAACCGCCGCTAAGAACGCCAAATTATGGCATTTTTCGGCCAAAATCGCCATTTTAAAACAGATGTTCGACATCTCTTCGACAAGTTTACGTAAAATAAAAAGCACCCCATAACGCAAGAACTTGTGCCATGGGGTGCTTTTTTTCATTTTCTCCGCAACATCTAGAGTATTCCAAAAAAGTTTCGCCAAATCCTTTGGCGTTTTTCACAAATTTTTAAGATTACGGTTGACCTGCGGCATCACTCCTCACCGCCATCCTCCTGAGGCGGGGTCCTGCCGTCCAGCTTGTCCCGCTGCTCCTGCATTTTGGCAGCGGAGGCACTGCGGAATCGCACCCGCTGCTGCTTCACCTCATCCAGCGCCATCTGCACCGCCTCCTCCGTGCGGGCCAAGGCGTCCTCGGCATACTCATTGGTCACCTGGTACAACTGGCGGCAGCGCTCCTCCGCCCGGGCCACCATCTGGCGGGCCTTCTCCTTGGCCGCATAGAGTACCTCGCTGTCGGACACCTTGGTCTTGGCATCCAGCTCCGCCTGACGCATCATCCGGTCCACGTCCCGCTTGGCATCCTCCACAAACTTGTCCCGGGCGGAGAGCAGCTCCTGGGCGCGCTTGATCTCCACCGGCAGCTGGGCCCGCAGCTCGTCCAGCAGATCCAGCAGCTCGTCCCGGTCCACCATGCTCATATTGGGTTTCAGGGCCGGGGACTTGGCGTCCTCGATCCGCTCGTACAGCATATCGATCAAACGGTTCACATCATTTGCCATGGGACTCATCCTTCCTTCTTTTCCGTCATCTCCCGCACCAGAGGCACGATGGACGCGGGCAAATAGTTTTCAAGCGGCTGGTGATAGCGGATCATCTCCCGAGCCATGGAGGAGCTGAAGTGCTGATATGCCGCGCTGGCAGGCAGCAGCAGCGTTTCCAGCTCCGGATGGATCCCCCGGTTGATGAGAGCCATCTGATATTCCACGTCAAAGTCCGTGGTGTTGCGCACGCCCCGGACGATGGCGGAGGCATGGTGCCGCACCGCGAAATCCGCCAGCAGGCCCGGCCACAGCTCCGCCTCCACATTGGGCAGGTCCGCCACCGCCGTCCGCACCAGCTGGAGCTTCTGCTCCGGTGTGAACATCTGGTTTCGCTTTTCAGCGTTGGGGCTGACACAGACACAGACCCGGTCAAAGCAGGCAGCCGCCCGCCGGATGATATCCAAATGCCCCAAGGTGATGGGGTCGAAAGAGCCGGAGCAAATCGCTGTTCTCATGGGGGTCATTCCTCGTTTTCTCGGTCTCCGCCCCGGCGGATCAGCGTCAGGGCGATCCTGCCGTAACGGTAGGTGCGGCGCACCCGGTAGGGCGCCGCAGGCGCCGGAAGGCTCCGGTCCGCCGGGTGTTCTGCCACAATTATACCATGGGGATTGAGAATGTCAAACGCTGTCAGATGGGCGACGGCGGGCTCCAGCAGCCCCACCTCATAGGGAGGGTCCAGAAACACGATGTCAAACCGCTCCCGCAGTGACCGCAGAAACTCCATGGAGTCCCCCGCCACTACCCGGGCCCGGTCCTGGAGCTCCGTCAGCTTCAAATTCTCCCGAATCAGCTTCACGGCGTCGGCCCGCCGGTCCACGAACACGGCAGAGGCGGCGCCCCGGCTGAGGCACTCGATGCCCAGCTGGCCGGTTCCGGCGAACAGGTCCAGCACCCGGCGCCCCTCGATGTCGAACTGCAGGGCGCTGAAGAGCCCCTCCTTCACCCGGTCGGTGGTGGGGCGGGTCTCCGTCCCTTCCAGCTCCTTCAGCCGGCGGCCGCGGGCAGTGCCGGTAATCACACGCATGGTTTTTCCTCCTCTCGGTGCCTCCGGCTCTCGCGGGCGCCGGAGATCAGGTACAGGATCAGCCCCGTCCAGACGAAGCCGAACAAAATGGCGTGGGTGGCGGTGAATGCCTCTCCATACAGCGCCACGGACAGCAGCAGCTGCATGGTGGGGTTGATATACATCAGAATGCCGGAGAGGGTCATTGGCGTGGTCTTCATGCCGGCGGCGAAGAACATCAGCGGCACAGTGGTCACCACGCCGGACACCGGCAGCAGCAGCCACTGCCAACCAGAGAGGACCCCGGCGGCGCCGGTGCCGTGGGCCTCCATCCAGAAGATCAGCACCAGGGCAAAGGGCGCCAGGGTCAGCGTCTCCACAAAGGTGGAGACCGCCGCGTCGGAACGGACCTGCTTCTTCAGCGCCCCGTAAACAGCAAAGCTGCCGCCGATCACCAGGGCGATCCAGGGGATCTGCCGGTAGCGGATGACAGTGATTACCAGTCCCGCGAAGGTCACCGCCACCGCCAGCCACTGGAGCTTTGTCAGCCACTCCCGGAACAGGACCGTCCCCAATAGGATCGCCAGGATGGGATTCATATAGTAGGCGAGGCTGGAATCGATCATGTGCCCGTTGGCCACCGCCCAGATGTAGACGCCCCAGTTGACGCAGACCACGCAGCCCGCAGCGGCCAGCAGCCCCCACTCCCTCCGGTCCCGGAACGCGGCCCGCACACCGGCCAGCCGGTCCCGCCGCAGCAGCAGGATGCCTCCGGTGAGCACCATGGACCACACGATGCGGCTGGCCAGCACATACAGGGAATCCACCTGGGCCAGCAGCTTCCAGAAGATGGGCAGCAGGCCCCAGATGACATAGCAGGTCAGCACATACAGCGGGCCCTTGTTTTTCATTGGGTCGCTCTCCTTTCCCCTCCAGCCTTCACCTCTGTGGCCTTCAGTTTCTGAAAAATCCCGTGATTTGTCTATTTTACGGCAAGCCGCGGAAGATTTCAATAGCTTTCCGCGCCGGAGCCGGGTCTTTTTTAGACTTGTACTTTCACGGGGAATCGTATATAATAAGGTTCTCAAAGTACAGGCTGTGGACAGCCGCTGTCCAGAGCAGGCGGCCCGCCGCCCTTCGTGCCAAACTCCTGGGAAAGAAAGGACGTTCTCATGATTCAATTCAAGTCTGACCACGGCGATATCACCGTCAGCAGCGCCGTCTTCTCTAACATCACCGGCATGGCGGCCACCAACTGCTTCGGCGTCAAGGGCATGGCCTACCGCTCCATGACGGACGGCCTGGTGCATCTGTTGCGCCGGGAGGCCATGAGCAAGGGCGTCAGCATCACTTATCACGACGACAACTCCATCTCCATCGAGCTCCACATCATCGTGGAAAACGGCGTCAATCTCCCCGCGGTCTGCCGCTCCATCATGAATGAAGTGCGCTATGTCGTCACCCGGAACACCGGCGTCACCGTCAAGGACGTGGACGTGTGCGTGGATTCCATGACCCTGTGAGGGAGGAACGAGACAGATGAACGAACAAATCACCGGCGCACTGTTCAAGCGGATGGTGCTCCACGGCGCAGCCGTCATCACGGCCCAGAAGCAGGCCATCAACGACCTGAACGTCTTTCCCGTGCCCGACGGCGACACGGGCACCAATATGTCCATGACCATCGGCACCGCCGTGACGGAGCTGCGCAAGAGCGAGCCCGCCACTGTGGAGCAGGCGGCCTCCGTCACTGCCTCCGCCCTGCTGCGGGGGGCCCGCGGCAATTCCGGCGTCATTCTCTCCCTGCTGTTCCGAGGCCTGTCCAAGGCCCTGAAGGGCCGGGAGACTGCGGACGCCGCCGCTTTCGCCGCCGCCATGCAGGAGGGTGTCTCCGCCGCCTACAAGGCGGTGATGAAGCCCGCCGAGGGCACGGTACTCACCGTCTCTCGTCTTGCCGCCAAGCAGGCGGTGGACACAGCCGCCGGAGAGACGGACCTGGAGCGGGTCCTGGAGGACGCCATCCGGGTGGGCTATGCCGCCCTGGCCCAGACCACGGAGATGAACCCGGTGCTGAAAAAGGCCGGCGTGGTGGACGCCGGCGGCAAGGGCTATCTCCTGATCCTGGACGGCATGCTGGCGGAACTGCGGGGCGAGCCCATGCCCGAGACGGAGGCTGGCGAGTCCAGAGAGGAGAAGGCAGACTTCGCCACCATGGCGGCAGAGGACATCACCTTCGCCTTCGACACGGTATTCATCGTCCGCAAGGCCATGGCCGATATCTCGCTGGAGCCGCTGCGGACATATCTCAACAGCATCGGTGACAGTCTGGTGATCGGCGAGGACGACGAGGCCTTTAAGGTCCACGTCCACACCAACATCCCCGGCAACGCCCTGAACGAGGCCCAGAAATACGGTACCCTGGAGCTGGCCAAGATCGAGAACATGCGGACCCAGGCGGACGACCTGGCCGCGGGCAAACACGTCCAGAGCACCGATGACCTGGACGCGGTGGAGGCGGAGCTGGAGTCCGTCCCCGCGGAAGAAACGCCCGCCGTGGCGGCGCCGGAGAAGCCCTACGGCTTTCTGGCGGTGTGCGCCGGGGACGGCCTGGCCGCCGTGTTCCGGGACCTGGGGGCCGACGGTGTGGTGTCCGGTGGGCAGACCATGAACCCCTCCACCGAGAGTATTCTGGAGGGCGTGAACAAAATCCCGGCGGAGACGGTGTTCGTCCTGCCCAACAACGGCAACATTATTATGGCAGCCCAGCAGTGTGCCGCCCTGACGGAGAAGCAGGTGGTGGTGATCCCCACCAAGACCGTGCCCCAGGGCATCACCGCCATGATGAACGTGGATTTCGACGCGCCGGATGCCCAGACCATTACTGACGCCATGACGGGAAGCCTCAGCTCCGTCACCACGGCCCAGATCACATACGCCGCCCGGGACTCCGACTTCGACGGCTTCGCCATCAAGGAGGGCGATTATCTGGCCCTGGAGGAAGGCAAGCTCTTCGACACGGACGATTCCCTTGACACGCTGCTCCACAAGCTGGCGGAGGACGCCGCCGGGCGGGAGGCCTCCTTCATCTCCCTGTACTTCGGCGAGGATGTGCAGGAGGCGGACGCTCAGAAGGCCGGGGCCCTGTTTGAAGAGGTGTGTCCCGGTGCGGAGGTGGCGGTCCTCTCCGGCGGACAGCCTGTGTACTATTATATTATCAGCATGGAATAAAGCATCAGGAGGTGTTTCTGTTTCTTTCAAGCAGAGACACCTCTTGCTTTTTGAAAAGGAGGCGCCCTATGAAGACCTGGAAGCTCCTGCTGCTGGCCCTGGTGCCCGGCCTGTGGGGCTGGCTGTGCAACTGGCTCACCGCCGTGTCCCTGAACGGCCCTGCCTTCCTGTTTACACTGGCCTTTTATATCCAGGTGCCTGCAGCCATCGTGTTCTGCCTCTGGCTGGGGCATCTGTGCGGCCGCTCCGAAAGGAGCTACCCCGCCTGCCTGCTGCTGACCCAGTGGCCCAGTCTGGTGAGCTTTGCCCTGTACGTGTGGCAGTTCCACTTTGTCTCCAGTGAGGCCCGGAGCTTCCTGCTGGCGGGGCTGGGGCAGTACCCCGGCCTCCCGCTGTTTTCTCTGGCCTGCCGGCTGGTGATCCCCTTTTCCAATCACAGCTGGGGCCTGCCGGAAACCTTGGCGGCCAATGCGCTCTCCCTGCTGATGCTGGCGGTGCTGTTCTCCCTGGGCTTCCTATGGGGCCGGCGGAGGCGGTGACCCGGCCTCCTCTCCTGAAAAATGCCCCAGCCCGGGCCGTCAGGCCCGGGCTGGTTCTTTAATGCCTGTACCAGATCAGCATACTGAGTTGAGTCTCCTCCGTCCCCGGGTTCCGGTAGCGGTGGGGCTGGTCCGCCGGGAAGCGCAGGGAGTCGCCGGTCCGGAGCCGGTAGGTCTCCCCCGGCAGGCCGATCTCCGCCTCCCCGGCGAAGACGGTCACATACTCCTCCGTCCCCGGCAGATGGGGCTGGGCCTCCAGTGCGCCGCCGGGGAGCATCACGATCCGATAGGTCTCGAACCCCCGCTCCCCGTCAAAGGGGAAGGCCGGGCAGTTCCGGTACCTCCCCCCATCCTCCTCCAGAATCGGCGCGTCATCGCCCCGCAGCAGCACCGGCCGCTCCCGGGCCGGCTCCACCAGCGAGGTGAAAGACACCTTGTAACCGTTGGCGATCTTCCACACCATGGAGATGGTGGGGTTCACGTCCCCCTTCTCGATCTGGGCCAGCATACTGCGGGACACCCCCGTCAGACGGGCGGCCTCGTCCAGCGTCAGCCGCTTCTCCTCCCGGAGCCGCCGGGCGTTCTCCGACACCACTGCGTTGATCTCCAAACGTTTCTCCCCTCTCTATCGACAAGATATTAGATGAATCATATAATATACAGGAAATCCAGTATCTTGAAAAAATTCCATTGGATATTGTACTGCACCCGGAAACGGTCCGTCAAGAGCGGTGCGGTACTTTCCCGGCGCGGCACCAAAAGGAGGAGTCGTATGCGCAGACTGAGAGCCGCCGCACTTTCCGAGGTGGAGCTGGCTATGGACATCATCAACCAGGCCAAGGCCCACCTGCGGGCACAGGGGATCGACCAGTGGCAGACGGGCTATCCGGACCGGGACTGCCTGGAACGGGACGTCCGAACGGGAAAAGGGTATTTTCTGGAGGAGGACGGCATCCCTCTAGGCTACCTCTGCGTCGATTTCGACGGAGAACTGGCCTACGACCATCTGAACGGCACCTGGGCCCGGGAGGAGCCCTATGTAGTGGTACACCGCCTGGCCCTATCCGACGCGGCCCGGGGCCGGGGCGCCGCCGGTACGGCCTTCCAGCTGGTGGAGGACCTGTGCCGGGATCGGGGGGTCCGGGAATTTCGGGTGGACACAGACGCGGGAAATCATAAAATGCAGCATATCCTGGCCAAGCAGGGGTTTCAGTACCGGGGCACCATCCGGTTCGACAACAGTGAGAAAATCGCCTATGAAAAGCGCCTCTGACCGCCCTCCCCCCCCGCTGAATCAGGAACAGCCGGCCCCCACCAGGGCCGGCTGTTCTCAGTTTTCCATACAGGGTTACAGGGCCGCCATCTGGGCCGCCACGCTCTCCTCGCAGCTCCGCTGAGCCTGGAGGGTTTTTTCCATCAGCTCTTCCAGCGTCCACCCCAGCCGCTCGGCCCCGGTCTTGATGACGTCCCGGGAGCAGCCGGCGGCGAACTTCTTGTCCTTGAACTTCTTCTTCAGGGAGCTGACCTCCATGTCCTGGCAGCTCTTGCTGGGGCGCATCAGCGCCGCCGCGCCGATGAGGCCCGTCAGCTCGTCCGCGGCAAAGAGGACCTTCTCCATCTCCTCCGTGGGCTCCACGTCAGAGCACAGGCCGTATCCGTGGCTGCATACGGCGTGGATGAGCTCGTCGCTGCAGCCGATCTCCGCCAGCAGCTCCGGAGCCTTTTTGCAGTGCGCCTCCGGCCACTTCTCAAAGTCCACATCGTGGAGCAGGCCCACGGCGGCCCAGAAATCCGCGTCCTCGCCGTAACCCAGCTCCTGAGCGTACCAGCGCATGACGCCCTCCACCGTCAGGCCGTGCTGGATATGGAAGGGCTCGGCATTGTACTTGCGCAGCAGCGCCAGGGCCGCGCTTCTCTCGGGACATGCTTTCATCTTTGATCGCTCTCCTTGTATTATAGAGTAGTAGTTATTAGAGCCCCTCTCCAAGGGCTGTGCTA
>OFLZ01000620.1_pt1 | contig 26049 bp, 20 predicted proteins | sample 1541321 | NCBI WGS metagenome assembly OFLZ01 (sample SAMN04209223, study PRJEB22552) | human gut metagenome | biome: gut; material: feces | host: Homo sapiens | place: USA: Oklahoma | reverse complement strand
ATCACGCATGAGGATATGTTCTGCCTCCGTAATGCCCAAATAGACTTCATACGCTAAACAACATCTTTCTCCGTTCTGCTGCTGGAAATTTTCCGCAACTTCCATGGCAATTTTTTTCGGGATACCAATGCGTTTCATAACACCAAGCATAGCATTGACTGGATGAAGTAAAATCAGGCTCATCATTTTTTCCAGATTGCTTAACGCCTTTCCGTATTGGGCATACAACAGATTTAACTGGCTGTCGAACTTCTCCAGACTGGCACCATTTTTATGTTCCAGTTTTAGAGGACAAATCTTAGCTCCGCTTCCAACAAAGAGCAATGGATATAAGTTTGCACCACTATACCCTACATCAGAAGTCGTTAAACGAAGTCCGGCTTTTAACCCATCTGTTGGTAAACGGTGTTTTTTCAGCAGCTCACTGTACTCCTGAAGCAAATCTGTTTCATTGCTCAGCTCCCATAAAGCAGTAGCTACACTATGGTCATAAGATGCACCTGCAAAGGTATATCCTGGGAAATTCGTTTGCAGGTATTCCACTGTCTTGCGGAATAATTCCGGCATTTCTAATACTGCGTAGTCTGACGGATCACCACCATGAACAGCGGATATTTTTTTCTCGCAAAATCTGAGCAATGCTTCTCCAGATGCAACTTCCATACAGTAGTTCAGAATTTTTGCAAGAACAGTTTTTTCCACTTTGTTCAGAGCATTGCCAGAGACTCTTGCTCTATCCAGAATGGTCTTCACTGCACAGCTGCGTACAGGATAAAAACCATCCTGTACCTTCAGGACCAGGCGGGTATGTTCCAGGGTATCTTCCATAATTGGCTGCATCTCATGATTTTCCTCGTTCTCCATGAACATTGTCACTTTCTGGTCATCTGCTGCTAAAAAACGGATTTCACTACTCTTTTCTCGCTGCCAAACAGAGTTTTCTTCCCTTCCCTGAAGAAAGGCAATAAATTCCTCCTCATTCAAAAAACTCTTTTGATACTGATCCATAAACACTTTTTCATTCATAAACACTTCCACCTTTCTAAAAATATTTGTTTATATCAAAGGCTCCTTCGCCCTTTGACCAATAAAAAAAGCGGGAAGAAAACCAAAATTTCATTTGATTTCTTCCCGCTATCGCCAAAATAAAAAATGCGTGACTGATATGTAAAAACACATAACAATCACGCATATAATCCTTAAACAACCTGTTTCAGATTTACTGAAACATAATACTCAATCTTTCATTTAGCATAACACGGCAATATCACTCTGTCAAGGACGTCAGTTTTTTGATGGCCTTGCAATAGCAAAAGAATTTTCAATATTATATTTGTTATTCTTATCATCATCTTTTTGAACTGACCACTGTCTCTGTTATACCATTATTTCTTTTCATCACCATAGTTTGAACTGAAGGACAGTTTCTGTTACCTTGTGGTGTTATATACATATTGACAGCACCCCCTGCAAGACTTGTAAAACTTGCAGAGGGCACTAGCAGTTTTATTTTTTCTTCCAATTCAAAAGTAATGCCGAGTTTATAATTACAAGTATTGATCCTGTATTATGTACCAATGCACCTGTAACGGGACCGAGTAACCCGGTTATAGCAAGTGCAATTGCAAGAAAATTTAGTCCCAAAGAGAATGATAGATTCACCTTAATGGTAGTCATCATTCTCTTTGAAAGGGATAAAATGTGTGGTAACTCTTTGATTTCATCATTCACAAGAGCAATATCTGCGGCATCCACCGCAATATCGCTCCCAACACCACCCATCGCAATGCCAACATATGCTTTTTTAAGTGCTGGTGCATCGTTAATGCCATCACCAATCATACAGACTGAATATCCACCATCTTGATATTTACCGATATAGTTCAACTTATCTTCTGGCAGACAATTAGCATAAACCTCACTTATGCCCAATTGACTCGCAATGGTTTCAGCCGCATTCTTGTTATCTCCGGTAAGAAGAACAGGATGCACATCGATTTTACCAAGTGCTGCAATCATATCCTTACTTTCTTCTCTCACCGTATCAGAAAGAACGATATAACCTGCTAATACATCATCAATGACAACATAAGTTATAGTACTACCTTCATTTAAATATTTACCTGCAGCATTTGCAAGTTCTTTGGAAATTGTTACGCCTTCCATAAGCTTTAAATTACCTGCTTTAACAACCTTTCCATTAACAGTAGCCGTTACTCCCTCACCGAGACTCATTTTGAAATCCTTACAAGCGACTGTTTTTTGACCGTAACAACGAACAATAGCCTTTCCAATAGGATGTTCACTCATGTGCTCAGCTGAGGCAGCATAGAAATAAATCTCATCCTCACTGTATGCAGAAACAGATTTAACCGCAGTTACTTTGGGTGTGCCATATGTTAGAGTACCCGTTTTATCAAAAGTTATTTTTGATACTTTGGCAAGTCTTTCAAGAGCATCACCTTCACGGACAAGAAAGCCATGTTTCGTAGCATTTCCGATAGCTGCCATAATCGCAGTAGGGGTAGCAAGTACCAATGCGCAAGGGCAAAACACAACAAGGATAGTAACTGCACGAATAATTTCATCCGTAAATGCCCAAGTCAGACCTGCAGCAGTAAGCGCAATCACAACAATCCAAGTTGCCCATCTATCCGCAAGACCAACAATTTTTGCCTTATCCGCATCGGCAGACTGTACCAGCTTAATCATTCTTTGAATGGAACTGTCCTCACCGACTTTTATAGCTTTCATTTCAAATGCACCAAACTGATTGACCGTACCCGAAAATACCTCATCACCAACTATTTTATCTACAGGGAGAGATTCTCCTGTCATAACCGCTTGATTTACAGAAGTCTGACCAGAAATGATAACACCATCAACAGCAATCGTTTCACCAGGCAGAACACGAATGATATCACCAACCTTTATTTGCTCGGCAGGAATAATCTTTTCTTCACCGTTCATAATAACTCTTGCTGTCTGCGGCGTTAAACGAACAAGTTTTTCAATACCTGCTCTCGCTTTAGCAACAGTTAGATCTTCAAGTAAAGAGCCAAGTTGCATAATAAAAGCAACTTCGCCTGCAGCGAAATCTTCTCCGATAAACACTGAAGCAATAAGAGCAAGAGATACAAGTACGTCTGCTTTAATATCAAAGGAAGTAATAAGACCAATTATGGCTTCTAAAACAATTGGCACACCACAAAGAATAATAGCAATCCACGCCGCATCAAACGGCAATGGTACCAAATCAAAAACACTTATCATAAGCGAGAGTCCGCCAAGCACTAGAAACACAATATCCTTCTTTTTTCCGCCAAGTTCCATAAATTCTTCCACTTTTCCGATAATATTCTCCATACGAAACCTCTTTTCTATACCCATACTTTGACCACTATTATACCTATGGGGGTATACCCATATTATACCCATAGGGGTATAATATGTCAAGGATTCCAAAAGAAAAAAGGCAGTTATTTAAACTGCCTTTCGGAAAAATTTTATTTTATTGCATGTTGGCAAAGCGTTCTACTGCTTTGGTAAATTTCTCAATTGTTGCATCCGCATCTCCATGTTCAATGCCATCTTTTACGCAATGTTTGATATGACCTTCAAGCACTACCTGCCCCGCTTTATTGAGAGCAGATTTCGCTGCATTAATTTGAGAAAGAATATCCTCGCAAGGCACATCCTCGTCAATCATTCTGTCAATTGCTTGAATTTGTCCAATAATTTTTGCAAGCCTGCGATGCAGATTTGCAGAATCCATACATTGTTTCATACGCTAACCTCCATACCTCTATGGGTATGTGTATTGTAGCACTTATTAAGAATAAAGTCAATTTTTTCTATAATATTGGTCTATCAGCTTCTACATGCATTGATGATAATCGGTGTTTCTCTATTATGAGGTACGTTTTTTGTTTATTACAAATACACTTCTCCATTTCTTATATGTGGTTCATCACTTCTCTCCAACAGAATTTGAACCAGCATTATAATAGTGTCCAATTTTGGCTTTCTTTCTGCTTATTTACCATATGGGCATAGATACCGTTTTCTTTCATTAACATATCAGGCGTTCCTTCTTCAGCCACCTTTCCTCCCGACAACACCACAATTTTATCAGCGCTTGCTACAGTACGCATTCTATGCGCAATCACTAAAACAGTCTTATTTTCGATCAGCCTCGACAGCGCTGTTTGAATCAAGGTTTCATTTTCTACATCCAAAGCTGCTGTAGCTTCATCCAGCAAAATAATTGGTGCATTTTTCAAAAAAGCTCGTGCTATGGAAATTCGTTGGCGTTCACCGCCAGAAAGTTCACATCCGTTTTCTCCAATATAGGTATTCCATTTATCAGGCAATCTTTCAACAAACTCATCAACATTTGCAAGATGTGCCGCAGCCAGAACTTCCGCATCTGTGGCGTTCTGATTGCCAATACGTATATTTTCCATAATCGTATTATCAAACAATGTTACTTCCTGAAATACAATTGAGTACAAAGAAAATAATACTTCTGGATCGACTTTTGAAATATCCATGCCTCCAACCGTAATCTTACCAGAGGTAACATCCCAAAAACGAGCTGCCAAACGAGATACTGTCGTTTTGCCTCCTCCCGAAGGTCCTACCAGTGCAGTTACTTCTCCCTGCTTTGCCGTAAAAGTAACATCCCTCAGGACGGTTTCACCTGAATTATACGCAAATTGGACATGTTCAAAGGAAATGTCATACCCTTTATTGGAAAGTAATGTCTCGCCTTGCTGCATTGGATGATCCAAAATTTCATTCATACGCGCAATATTTGTACGGGTAGAAATAACAGCTGCCAAATTCTGCAATGCACCTTGTAATGGATCATACATTCTGGAAATAACCAACAGAAATAAAAAGAATGTTAATACATCCAAACTGCCTTGCACTAACAATATAGATCCAACAAGAGCTACGGTAACAATTCCAAGTTTTAAAACGAGAGAGGCTGATACCACAAATGCAGCTAACCCAAATTCGTTTAAAATAGAGCGATGTTCCACATAGCGTATTTTCTTTTCAAGACCTTTCAAATATTCTTTCTCTGCATTATTAGCTTTCAGGTCCTGAACTGTTTCGATGCATTCTTGAATTCCATCTGCGCAAGACATTTTTGCATCCATTGACTTTTGATTAAATCCTTCTTGAATTTTTGCAGAAAACCCTACAATGGCAAATGCCACTGGTGCTACCCAAAGTGCAGCTAAAGCCATGCGCCAATCGTAAAAGAATAAACTTATCAAAATCAATACTGTAGAAATAATTGATCCAACCAATTCCGGGATGAAGTGCGAAAAACTCTGTTCCAAGAAAGTGCAATCTGCCATAATTGTACTAGTAAGATCCGCCAAATCCTTTTTTCCAAAAAAGGACATTGGTATCTTTCGTAATTTTTCTGCCAAGGTAACCCTGCGTATACCACTTTCAATATAAGTCGCAAAGTATGTTGCATTGTATTGGAAGTATGTTGTTACCAAAATAATTCCTATGCATAGTACACAACCAATGATGTAAAAAGAAATCCTATTTTCAGGTACACCTCCATTGATCAAATCACTTACAAGGCTATAAAGCAATCCAACGGGAAACATGAAAGAAATATTTTGCATAACACATGCAATGCATCCTTTTATCAGATCTTTTGCCCCCGTTTCAGAAAGAGCATATTTTTTCTGCAAATATTTAATCATGATTTCAATACCTCCTTTTGTACCTTCCATTGAACGGAAGACTGGTATTCTTCCAACATTTTGGCAAAGAGTCCATCCTTATTCTGCAATTCATCGCTAGAGCCACTTTCAACAATTTGCCCATCTTTTATCACATAAATCTGATCTACTCCAACTACAGAAGATAATCTATGCGCAATCATAAGAACCGTTTTCCCTTGTGTGAGTTTAGAAAGCGCTGCCTGCACACGAAACTCATTGTCAGGATCTGCAAATGCTGTGGCTTCATCTAAAATAACGATTGGCGTATTTTTTAGCATAACACGAGCAATTGCAATTCGTTGTTGTTCTCCACCAGAAAGATAAATTCCTTTTGTGCCAATTATGGTATCTACACCATTGGGCAATTTTTCCAGAATATCTTGGCATTGTGCATTTTGCAGTGCTGTCATAACTTCCTGTCGGGTCGCATTTGGTTTGCCTAAACGAACATTTTCTAAAATAGAAGCTTTTATCAAATGACTATTTTGAAATACAAAAGAAATCGTATTCATTAACTCTTCTTTGGAAATATCTCGGATATCCACACCACCAATTTTTACACTTCCGCTATCAGGGTCAAAGAAGCGAGAAATAATATTCGCAAGTGTAGTCTTACCACCGCCAGAAGGTCCTACAAAAGCAACTTTTTGTCCAGATGGAATGGAAAGCGTAATCCCTTTCAAAACCTCTTGTTTTCCATCATAACTGAAATGCACATTTTCCAGTGATACAGATCCATCTTCTGGATGCAGCGGATGTTTTGTTTCCTCCAGAGGTTTTAAATTCATAATGCTGTCAATTCTTTGTAAAGCATCATCCACAATCATGGCGTTTTCACTTTGGAACATAATGCGTGTTAAAGTTACAGATATAATGGGGGTAATAATAATATAAAAGATTAAATTCAGAAGAAAGTCCACAGAAGTATGCTCCTGCGTAAATAATAATGCACCAGCAATCAGGAAAACAAATACCCCATTAATAGCTGCTGTATAAAGCATCATTGGCATACGAAGCTGCTTTGTATAAGCAATAACCCATACTTTATAGCGATCAATGGAGTCCTTGAACTTTCGAAATGAGTAGATCGTTTGACCAAAAGTCTTAACAACCGGAATCCCTCGAACATACTCAACTGCTTCATTAGACATATCATCCAGTGCATCTTGATATTCTTTCATTTTTTGCTGCATTTCTTTGCCTGTCATAGTCATCATAATGGAAAATGCAAGAACTACTGGCAAAAGGCTTAAAAGACCAAGTCTCCAATCAAACATCATAAGCAAAAAAAGCAATCCGCAAGGTGTGGCAATGGCATTTGCTCGATCCGGAAGTTGATGTGCAAGATAAGTTTCTGTTGCAGCACTGGATTCATTCACGATCTTTCGAAGTTTTCCACTGCCAAACCTCTCCGCAGCTCCCAATGGAAGTTTTACGATATGTTTCATTGTCTGCAAACGCAAATTTGTTGCAATGCGAAAAGCACCCAAATGAGAGCACATAAGACCGGAAATATATATTAGCATCGATATAACTGCAAACAATACCGCCATCCACCCATTATGTGTAACATCCTTGGCAGCATTAAAATTGGGAGCAACCTGTAATATTTCCTTCATCATTGCCCATATAAAATAATATGGAACCAAAGCGAGCAAGGCACTGATGGCAGATAATATCCATGAAGCGTAGGTCAAGTATTTGTATTTTCCTGCAATTTCAAGCAGACGTGACAAATTAGATTGTTTTTTCAAGTAAACTCCTCCTTTACATTTTTATACTTTAGGTTAGCAATGACTAACTCATGTATATAAATTATAGGGCTTTACTGCCCCATAATTTTCATCCAACCAGCGGTATAAAACGCTCTCATCTGTTCAACATAATTTTCTGCGTCAGCAAGGGGCATTTCATGAATAATCAGTTCAAAAAACGTATGAAACATCCCTGTAATCAAAATATGTTCTAAGGCTGGATCTATTGGCGGAGAAGGATGCCCCAACTTTGCTAAAACGTTTTTATACGCCTGGGTGCCATTCATCTCAATCTCAACCATTTCGTCTATAAAATTAGCAAATCGTGTACCTTCTGAACAGCAGAGAAGCAATTTACATTCTTCCAGATTCTGATAAGCATAATGTAGCATATCAAACATACACATCCCAGAAATATCGCTCATAACTTTCGGTTGCTGTTCATGCGGAAGATTCGCAAATTCCTTCTGGGCTTCTTTAAAACGATTAATCAAATAATCATAGTGTTTGCCCACAAGAGCTTCAAAGAGTTCCTCTTTGCTTTTATAGTACCCATAAAAAGCACCCGTCGTCAGCCCTACAGATTTAAGAATATTTCGTAAGGATGCAGAACGATAACCTTTCTCTGAAAATTCCCTTTTGGCCTCAAGATGAATATATTCTAACGTTGTTAAACTTTGCTCTGCCATATCGACCTCCATATAACACTGTTATATAACATAGTTATATTATAAAATCAGTCATTTTATTTGTCAAGAGTACATTACTTGAAATATATAAACACTGGAATGATCTACATAATATTTATGCCAAGATATGTTAAAATTGATATTGTTTTAAGACGCTTTTTTATAATTGGAAAAAACCTGCAGAAGCAAATCAGATTTATATTTCAATCTAATATTTAACGTAGCAAGCTATGAGGTTTGGATAAATCCAATACAAAAATAATCTGTTCTATGTCTAGCAAAATAGTATAAAGATGGTTTACTGTCATCAATAGCTATCTAAGTAAAAAAAGTCAGTGACTATTGCCACCGACTTGCCATCTTTTTTCCGAATTTTTATTTAATATGAGAGTACATGAAAAGGCAAACAGAAATTTTTATTTTCCTGTTTGCCTTTTCCATTTTATCCTACTAAAACTGGTTCCTATGCAAATTATTGTGCAGGGTATGTGTAAGTCAGTGTTTCATAGCCATCTGCAGAAATTGTTAAAGTGTGTTCCCCTTCTCCTGAGAAACAATCTTCCGTGAAATCAATGAATTGATCATCTCCTCCATATGCCTCATCATTAGAGAACTTATAGGCATTTTTTTCACCCCAGAAACCTGATACCATTTTGCAGCTATTCCCATCAATTTCTATACTTGTAATTGCATTCAAATATGCTGCTGCATCTGTTACTGAAAGGTCGAAACTTAAGCGATAATAGCTGCTCAGCATTTCGTTTTTAAACACCAAACTATTTACAGAAGGAGCTTCTTTATTTTCTTCTGGTTCCGTAGGTTAATCGCCATCTACCAAACTGTTATTTTCAATTTTCAAAGTCAATGTTTCGTAGCCATCCGCAATGATTTCTACAGTATAGCTCTTATCTGCTTCTGCGAAGCAATCAGCAGTGAAATCGATGAATTGGCATTTCCCTCCATATGGCCCATCTGTGGAGAACTTATAGGAATTTGTGTCGCCCCAGAAACTTGTTTCCTGTTTGTTACACTTCACTTCATCAATCTTTATGGAAGTAATCGCTTCCAAATAAGCAGATGCCTCATCCGCTGTCAGATCAAATTTCAAACGATAATAATCGTCCACAAAAGACTCATTAACAAATCCGAAAGACTCTGCCGTCGGAGCAGCCTGATTTTCTCCCGGCTCCTCTGGATTTTCTCCAGCATCTCCGCTAATGGTTCCATCTTTTTTAACTGTCAATGTCAAATCTTCATAGCCTTCTGCGGAAATCACAACAGTATTCTCATCTTTGAAAGGTGTATCCCCATGCAGAATGATCTTCTGGTCTGTTGTGTTGGTTGTGAAATACGGATCACCTACACTGGAACTATACTCTGTACCATTGACTGTTACTTTGTTTACAGCACCTATCCACGCTTCGATATCGTCATTGTAAGATGGTGTGAAAGCAAAAGTATATGTTGTCTGGAAGAAACTGCTGTACGTACAATCAACACTTTCATATTTAGGTACAGGTTTTGTTTCTGTAGATGTTCCATTAACAACAGTGAATTCTACTGTTTTCGTACCATAATATTTTGCCGTAACAGCGATCTGGTATTTGCCAGCCTGTGTAAACAAATCTTTCCCCAAAATCAAGTCTTTTCCAGAAATTTCATAGCCAATCTTTTCAAAAACAGAATCCTGTCCATCAGGTAAAACATTTTTCTTTGTACCATTTGGATATGTCAGCTTGACTTCTGTCAGATATTTCCAGATGTCACCTGTGGCATTTTCCCCTGCAGCCGTTACAGTAACAGCTTCGCCAATATTTCCAGCTTTTACTTCCAGAACTGTTTCTTCAACTGTTTTGCCATAATCCACTTCGATTTTTTTATCCTGATATCCGCCAACTGAAATACGAATGGTATTTTCGCCTACTTTCAGTTTGTCTTTAACTATTGTCAAAGTAGCATCTTTCAGTTTTACAGTAAAATCATCTTGAGCCAATGGATACAGATCACCGTTGAGATAAATTTCTCCATCCTCTGCAATCGCAGCCAAGTAAGTTGTGTCTGCGCATCTAAGCTTCAGGTCAGAACCTTCTTGACTTTCTACCACAGTCAGTTCTGGTGCAGGTCTACCGATGTAGCTACCGCCCATTTGTGTTTCACCAAGGAGGTTGTCCTCCAGTACATATTTTGCTGCGTAAGGGCGATTCTGTGTTACAGAAGCATCTTCTTTTTGCTGGAATTCAGCAAAAGTCAGATATTCACCTTTAGCTTTTGCATCTTTTACCATATTGGCAAAGGCGCCGCTCTTTCCGCTGTAGTCATAGAATACTTCGCCATCTTTATCAAAAACATAAAGCCAGCTTGTCATATCCTGATCCCATCTTTCAGCAATTTTTGCTGCATTTTCCTGTTCGATGCCCAGTTCCGTCAGAATTTCCGCATTTGCCAGCAAATCAGAGTCAAAAATCAGATATGCGTTCATCACGTTGCTGCCACCGTCTCCACCGGAAGACCCGCCTCCATCGAAGGTTGCCATGGTAACAGCATCAGCACCAGCATATGTAATGGCATTATTCACTCCACTGCCAACTACAAAAGTTGTTTCCATAGGTTTGAAGCCCTCAGCATAAACCTTAATCGTATATGTTCCATTATCTGGAATATTATTATGTCCCTCAACATCGTTGTAGAGAACGAACAATTCACCAATCAGGTAGTAATCTGTAAATTTTTCCAGCTCTTTTATTTCTCCATCCGGTGCAGTCAATGTTACACGATATACAGGCATTGTAATGCCGTATACCATATCCTCTACATGGAAATACACGTTTTTACCGCTTTGGATGACGCCGCCATTCCCCTGTAAATACATAGATGGTGCTGTTTTATTTACCACATGAATCGGGAACAGCCAGCTTTGTCCACCACTTGTAACTCTGATGTTGTAACGTCCATTGCTATAGAAATTAGTCTGTCCCAAAGATATACTAATTTGACCAACAGTTTTTCCATTATGTTCTACCTGCTCTGTCTTGTACTGAAGTTTGTCATTTAAAGTATTATTGTTTTCATTGAATGCCACCAGATCAACATCCGTAATGTCATCGAACCACTGTTTTTCTTCTTCAGTGGAATAATTGAACATTACAATCACTTCACCCTTGCCATCTTTTGTAACTTCTGCATCAGGGCTATAGTATGGGATGGATTCATCAGATGCGTCCAAATCAAATGTTGTTTTTTCAGGACGTACTCTTACATTCCCAGCTTCATCATAATTTGTCAAATGATAGTCCCAAACCGCTACAGCGCCATTTGCCATCAGATTATAGGATTCTGGTACTGACGCCAATACTTCCGGTTTTTCAGGGTTCTGGTTATTTGTCAGCTTTACTTCCTGTTTGCTGTTTCCGCTTTCCAATACCAATTTGGCAGGATTCAAAGAAGTCAGTTCCCATTTGACGATGGTTCCATCATCATCTACATTGGTAAAATTAGAAGTAACATCAACTCCGTCAATGATCAGTTTTGTATTATCCTTGGAAAAACCTTCTTCAAAGGAAACGACAACATACTGACTTCGTCCTAAATCTACCAGTTTCGTCTGTGCAGCTTTAGCGATATTCTGAGAAGGTTTGGAGCTACCACCGCCACCGCTGCTGCTGCTACCGCCACCGCTGCTGCTACCACCGCCGCTGCTGCTACCACCGCCGCTACTGCTACCGCCACCGCTACTGCTACCGCCGCCGCTGCTGCCTCCAGAACTTCCTTTATTGGAATTGTCTTTTTCTTCCGTCTTTGTTTCCTCTTTTTCTTCTTCAAGATTGGTATCTTTTAGTGCATCCATAGATCTGGAAAGAAGAGCGATACCTTCCGCTCGTGTCATTGATTTTTGAGGCATTAATTTGCCATCCGCACCATAAAGATATCCATCAGAAATTAACTTTGCCATTGCATTTACTGCAAAAGCAGATATATCACCTCTATCTGTAAAATCATCCAAAACAGATAAATCTACTGAAGTATTTTCTTCAAGCAGTCTTACAATCATAACCGCAGCCTGTTCTCTTGTGACAGGCTGATTCGGGGACATAGTGGTTGCCGATGTTCCGCTCATATATCCTGCCGATAAAGCTTTTGCTAAATCAGAGCGATACCAAGCACTATCTTCTACATCTGTATAGTTTGCAATAGATGGAGATTCTTCTGTATACCCCATTACTCGATTAATAACAGCTGCAAACTGCGCTCTTGTCATAATCTGATTTGGAAGATAATTCCCAGTTCCATCACCAGCAATATATCCATTCTCCGCGAATGTTAATATTTGTTGTTGCGCCCAATGTCCATCAATATCAGAATTAGCCGCAAATACCTGTGCGGAGGGAAGTGCCCCCAACGCAATACTTGAAGTCATTAATGCTGCACATATCTGTGCCTGTAGTTTTTTCATAAACGCCTCCTCTTCAGTTAGCAATGACTAACTTAATGTTATAATGAAGTATTTCATATTAATATCTAATCCCTTCTACATATTCCACTTCCCCTCTAATTGATAAGAGTTAGCATATGCTAACTGGATTAATTATAAAAGAACAATAACTTTATTTCAATCGTCACATTATTCAAATTTGATATATAAAAATTGTGAAACACTCACAGTATCTCTCTGTGATAAAACCAAAAATCACTTTGATTTCATTTTTTGCTTACGCTTGGAATTTTGAGGAAACCAGCCACGTGCAACACGTTTTGTTTGCTCTTTCAATTCTTTGATACTCCATAAAAAAGAACATCCTAAGATACCTAATAATACAGAAAATATATTGTTCATAAATAAGGAAAGTATCAAACAAAACAAACCCATCATGAAATATACTGGCCAAATACGTTCTGAAAAATAATATTCACTCCATATTACCAACGGATGAAATATACCAATAATACACAAAGAAGCAATTCCTACTAAAATTCCATCAAAATGAAACATATCCTCCACCCCATTTTCAATAAAATATTCAATTTCAATGCCATCCAGTACATTTGCGAAAATGCCAGTATTCCCGATATTTATAATACAGGAATTCATCTGCAGAAAAAATCTTAAAAAATTTATATGCATTAATATACTTCCCGTAGTTTTCTCCAAAAATCTATACAGGAAAGCGACGTTCCATTTAGAAAAACGGAACGTCGCTTAAATGAATCTATTAAAATATCATGACTTTATAGAGAATAGCATGCAATCTCCAATATGGAAATCAAATTTCACATTGTACAAGTGTTTTCAAAGCTGAAAAGCTTTCTGCGCCCATACAATGTTCCAACTCACATGCATCTCTTGATGCAATTTCTGGTTTCACTCCCAAACTGATAAGTAATTTACATAGCACTTGATATCTTTCATTCATTTCTTTTGCAATCTGCAAACCTTTCTGAGTTAAGTAAATATACTTTCCGTCGACCAGATAAACAAAACCTTCTTCCGCTAGAATCTTTACGGAAACAGATACAGTAGCGCGCGAAACAGATAAGGCATGCACGAGATGCTGATTGCGTACAACTCCTTTTTGTGAAAGTTCATAAATAGTTTTTAAGTAATTTTCTGTTACTCTCCTCTGTTTCACTTACCTCACCCATCCTTATATAATAAGATGTAACCTGTAATTATATAATCAAATTCGTTATTACGAAAATACAATTACTTATTTGTCTTATCACAGCAACAACTTCCATGCCCGTTTTCTTTTGTTCCACAGGAACAACCATCTGGGCAACCAATACATTTCCGTCCGCTTTTTTTCGCCCTATAAACATATATGCCAGCTGCTACCACAATGATGAGAATGATTGCAATTATGATATAGTCAATCATACCGTTTTCGCTCCGTTCAATTCATATTCGTGTTTCAGTTCCTTTTCTGTTTTCTTGCACAGATAAATCACAACAGCTACCATGATCAATACTGCAATCAAACCAGGTACAAAGCCAGCTCCTACAGAACCTGTCGTAATCAAAGTACCAATCTGGTATACTAAGAAACCAACGGTATAACCAGTACACAACTGTAAGCCAATACCGCCCCACAACCATTTTTTGCTTTTCATTTCAGAGTTCATGGCACCAATGGCCGCAAAGCAAGGAGGTGTATACAGGTTGAACATCAGATATGCCAGTGCAGCAACTTTTGTAATAGCAATTACACCTGCAATTTCACCGCCTGCACCTTCAATCATTGCCAACTCTTCTGTATCAATCAGATTTTCCAAACCAACAAAGCATACAGCTAAAGTACCTACAACGTTTTCTTTTGCAATAAAGCCTGTTACTGCTGCCGCTGCCAGCTGCCAGCTAAGTACACCAACAATGGGAATCAGCAAATAAGCAAATGGTCCAGCAATGGAAGCCAAAATGGAGCTATCAGCAGTTTCTGCCACCTGGAAACTCCAGTTGAAAGTCTGCATAATCTGTACAGCTGTATTACACAGCAGGATAATGGTCGCTGCTTTTACGATGTACGCCCAGCCACGTGCACACATCGCTTTCAAAGCAAAGATAAAAGAGGGTGCTTTGTATTCAGGCAATTCCATAATAAAGAAAGACTTACGGTTTTTATATCCAGAAATTTTGTTTACGAGCAAAGCGCCAAGGAAAATCAAAACAATGCCAGTAAAATACATCAGGAAACTAACCCAACCAGCATCTTCAAAGAAAGCACCTGCAAACAAAGCAATTACGGGGATTTTTGCACCACAGGGCATAAAGGGTGTCAGCATTGCTGTCGCACGACGTTCGCGTTCGTTTCTAATTGTACGGCTTGCCATAACACCAGGAATTGCACAACCAGTACCGATTACAAAAGGAATCACGGATTTACCAGAAAGACCAACTTTTTTAAAGATTGGATCCAGCACAACAGAAACACGGGACATATATCCACAATCTTCCAGCAATGCAATCAGGAAATACATGATCATAACCAGTGGCAGGAAACCAACAACGGCACCAACACCACCGATGATACCATCAACCAACAAGGCTGACAGCAGTGGATTCGCATCTGCCAGTAATTCACCAATGTAACCCTGGAAAGTTTCAATCCAAGCAACCAATGTATCCGCGATCAATGGACCAACCCATACCTGTGAAATTTGGAATACCAAAAACATGACAACAGCAAAGATGGGAATACCCACGATTTTGTTGGTCAAAACATTATCTATTGCGTCACCTGTGCCCTTATCTTTTGTCAAGATTTTTCTTTTTTCCACTTGGGACACCAGATCATTTACAAATGCAAATCGTTTTCGATCCGCTTCTTCAACGACATGCTTATTGGTCAAATCAATATCCCCTTGCACATAGGGTGCTTTTTGAACTTGTCCCTTTGAAGCTACCGCTGCATCAACAACCAATTTCAGACCTTCTGCAGCAGTTGAAACTGTTTCTACTACCGGGCAGCCCAGCTTTTCTGAAAGGACTTTTGTATTGATGGTAGTTTCTTTTTTCTTATTGATATCACTTTTATTCAATGCTACTACCACAGGAATTCCCAATTCCAAAAGCTGTGTCGTAAAAAACAAGCTACGACTTAAATTAGTTGCATCCACAATATTAATAATGGCATCTGGATGTTCATTTCTAACGTAAGAGCTTGTGATACTTTCTTCCGATGTGAAAGGTGACATTGAATATGCACCCGGAAGGTCAACTGCAACCAGTTCTTCCACTTCTCCAGAGTAATTCTTTTTAATAGGATGTTCTTTTTTTTCAACCGTAACGCCAGCCCAGTTCCCCACTTTTTCATTTCTACCTGTCAAGGCATTGAACATAGTGGTTTTACCAGAGTTCGGGTTGCCTGCAAGGGCAATTCTCATAATACTTCCTCCTCTTCCCTATATAATATTTGCTTTATATTCAGACATATAGTTATCTTACGCTAACCATATGTCAAAATAAACTACTCTCATAAAAATCAAATCTGAATTGCTGCTGCCAATTGATTATCGATATTGTATCTGCCGTCCTTAATGGAAACAACGCATCCACCTTTTAATCGAGAAACAACTGTAATTGGTTCGCCTGCATAACAGCCAAGAGAAAATAAAAATGCATTTAACTCCTCATCATCTGTATTAATGCTTTGAATAATATATTCTTTTCCCTCAAGTGCATGTTCTAATGTCATGAAAATTCTCCCTTTATTATGTATTTACTTTCAATACGCTAATTTATGTTAGTTACAGCTAACACACAATATATTGCAGTTAGCGTTATCTAACTCACACATAGTATATACCTTAGTATTATATATGTCAAGAAAAAATATTTATTTACGTAATTTTTGAGATACATTATAAATATAAGAAATCATTTTAATATCATCACAATCAAACAAAAAAGTTGTTCAGTTGCCATTAGCTAACTGTTATGTTTTATATAATCTCTCATACAGCCTCCGAAATCATACTAACCAATAATATTGATTATCATTTTACTTGTTAGTATTTTAAAATTTTACCCGTTTGATATGATACAAGAAAGTTGAAACAAGATTATTAGACTTTCGCCAAAAGCGACCTACTTTATATTCACAAAATTATGATAAAGCACTAGTGAAAAATATGGGCAGATGATATGCCCCGTGCTCCCACAAAGAAATCAATCTGACAGTTTCGCTGTTTCCTTAATATTAATCCCAGCAGTCAATGGTTATAAAACGATAGGCTAATTTATTTCTATTCCACTTAATCAATCATATTAAAAGAACATCAAAAAGCTGGTTTAATTAGTCATATAGAGCCAAGTTCTCATTTTAGTATACAAAAATTCCAATGCTCTTAAAGGATAGAAATACTATTCACGTTAAAAAAATTCTTACTTCCATTTCCTAATGGAATCCTTTTATAAAACTATGAAATAAGTACTTATTCAAGGTATCAATTTTGAATCACTTAAATAGACTCAAAAATTATCTTTATAAATATTGGACTATATTATATAACTGAATTTAACTACACAAAACTTGCCCATCTTTCTTTCATTCAATTCGAAAAAGGCAATCCACAAAACCTATACACTTTTTCTAAAGAATCTAATCGCGCCCGCAACAAATAATGGGATGGGATACCATACATACTTTTTTAACATAAAAATCCTTTTTATTCAGTAAATTATTTGCACAGATCATACTAATATCTACATAAAAACCAGTTGAAAAGTATGTTTCAACTGGTTTTCCAAATCGCATAAATTATATTTTAATGTTGCAATACTCAGCAATTATAAAACGTATAACTCTTATTTCTTTCGCATATGACACACGCCTATCACTGCAAACAGAGCTCGAAAACTTTGGTCCAATAACAGAGCTGTCCATGCTCCATATAGCTGCATATCCAGCACAACAACCAACAAATAAGTAATCAATGGACGTAATATTGCAATGCTCACCAATGAATATATAGCTACATATCCTGTATGACCCATACCTCTCAATATCCCTGCATGAGTCAAAGAAAAACTTTCCGGAAAACTCACAAACGCTACAAACAACATAATCCCTGAAGCTAACAGCAGTTCTTGTCCTTCTAACGCATACATGGAAAGCACAGGAACACGTAAGACAATACACAAAACACATGCTATAGATGCAGTCAGCAAACTTTCCCATTTTACCACATGGCAAATTTTTTTCAGTTTTTTCCCACCTGTTGCTCCAATGTCATTTCCACACTGTATCAATCCGGCTTTTCCCATACCTTGCGAAAAACTATAGTATATATCGCACATTCCCATACAGATATTGTGTATTCCAAGAGAAGATGCTCCCAGCCCTGCTACAATCCTTGTGTATGCAAACATACCAAAACGTTCAACCACCTGCTCAGTAAATACTCCTCCATATAATGGCATAATCTGACTCAAATACCTTCGATCAGGTTTCCATCTACTTTTCTTTAGCAATGATGCTGGATGCTTTTGGGGCAAAAGAATAAGAAGTGTATACCCGAGTGCAGCAACTGCTCCAAACAATGTTCCTAATCCAGCTCCAAACACCCCCAGCCTAGGAGCGGGTCCAATACCATAAATAAAGACCGCATTACACAACACATTGATTACATTTCCTAGCACATTCGCCTTCAAAACAGATTTCGTATCTCCAAGCCCTGCTAAAACACCATGTAATGCAATGGCAGGGGCAGTAAAGAACAATCCGAAAAAAGCAAGTCTTGCATATGCCATAGCAGAATCCAAATAAGTCCTGTCTGCTCCCGCGAACAACAAAATAGGTTCTAACAACAGAATCGTGCAAAGCAACAATATTCCGCCGCCCAGTAATGCAATCGTTAGTGTTTGTTTTGTAAATCTACTAAAACATCCTCCTTTACTTTCTCCACTACGCCGTGCAACATACGCTGTTACAGCCACTGCAAAAGCTCTAGAAAAACACAATATCACCATTCTGGGTTGTGAAAAAATACTCACCGCAGCTACAGCTGTCGTTCCTAACGAAGAAACCATCAACAAATCTACTGCTGAAAGCATCATTTGCAGCAATCCTTCTGCCGCAGCAGGCCCTGCAAGGCGCCAAAAAACTTTACGTTCTTCCATAAGCAACTATGGCATCTCCAGGCTGTACGCCAAGAGCCGTTGTATAGTAAAGTATCACTCCGTCGAATTCGGCTTTGATTTCTACTGGTTTGCCCTTCGGATATGGTTGCAGCACTCCCAAAATATCCCCTTCTGAGACAAAATTACCTGCAGTAATTTTGGGGTACCAATACCCATATACAGTTGACTCTTCATATTTGGCTTTCGCAATTTCCTGCTGCTGTACCAATTTGAACTTTTGTTCTGAAATAGAAAGATAAGACATGATTCGATATACATCTTCCATACAGTCTGCAACCTCTAATTCAGACCACCGTCCACCCTCTCCTCTTTCAATGAGCAAAGAGGGAACACCTTTTTGTACTGCCCAACTATATAAACCGTTTTTTGCTGTTGATCGCACACGATAAGGTACAGAAAGCATCTTTGCACCTTCCAAAGCCAACCGGTTCACCTCATCACTACCCACCGAAGGAATAAATACCAAAGGAAATAAAGATTCATTGATATCTCCACTATGCAAATCAATCAAAAAATCTGCATAGGGATAAATTTCTTTTTCTATGGTATATGCGATTTGTTCAGACAGAGTTCCATCTTGTCTACCCGGAAAAGCTCGATTCAAATTTACATTATCTTCCGGTACCACCTGCTTTGCACCACTTAAAAAGCCCTGTGCATTTACAAGCGGTAATATTATCACATTCCCGGATAATCTTTCAGTGTTTAATTCTTTAATTAATCTCTTTATTGCCTCAATTCCAACATACTCACATCCATGGACACCCGCCGCCACAACCAATGTCTTACCTGGAAAAGCACCACAGTATAATATAACATCTAACGCATACTCTTCATTTACATGAATTTTGATGTACTTTTTTTCTCCACGTTCTATTTTATGTCCACATAGGATCATACTGTTTTTGCCTCCTCCGTATCAAACACGATAATAGACTCCAATAATTTGCGGGCATACTGATCTTTCGTTTGACTGATTTTATCTACCGGAAGATATTCCGTTACATGACCTTGATACAAAAATAGCACATCGTCACATAGATAAGTAATAGACGTCAAATCATGGGTAATAAAAATATATGTCAGCTGAAGTTTTTCTTTCAGTTCCAATAACAAATCCATAATCTGCACTTGTGTATGCGCATCCAATGAGGATATGGCTTCATCGAATAACACGATCTGTGGATTGCAGGCCACTGCTCTGGCAATGCACACGCGCTGCAACTGGCCGCCGGATAATTCATGAGGAAATCTATCTGCAAAATCTTCAGACAGTCCAACTAACTCTAATAATTTTTTGATTTCCTTTTCATATTGCAGCTTTTCCTTCTCTCTCCTTTGACGAACAAATAAACCTTCTTTGATGACATCGCTCACACGGAACCGAGGATTGGCTGAAGTCGTATAATCTTGGAACACAACACTTAGTTTATTTTGCAATTCTTTACGACCTTTTCGCGATGCATAAACAGAAGTTCCATCTATCATAACCTCACCTGTATCGGGTTTCAACAAACCGCAAATCACTCGTCCCATGGTTGATTTGCCGCTTCCGGATTCACCCAAAATACCAAGGCAAGTTCCTTTCTTTACTTTTAGTGACACATCAAACAGCACCTGTTGTCTAGTGTGTCCAAAAATCTTATCCTGTCGTTCGCTTCGGAAACTGACACAAACTTTATCTAGCTGGAGCACAATGGCTCACCTCACCTTCCAACGCCTTTCTGTATTTTCGCATGACATCTCGTCTTTTTTCAATTAATAATCTGGTATACGGATCTTTTGCCTGATGCATAATATGACAAAATTCACCCTGATCAACAACCACCCCCTGATTGAGTACAACGATCCGATCTGCCACACGTGAAATTGCATTCAGATCATGGGATATAAAAATCATCGCCACTTTATGTTCCTCTTTGATTCGCAAAAACTCATTCAAAATCTCGAACTGTGTAATAGCATCAATAGCAGTAGTTGGCTCATCCGCAATCAAAAGTTCTGGTGTCATGGAAGTTGCAAGACCGATCATGATCCTCTGCAACATACCACCAGAAAGTTGATGAGGATATTTCTCCAGTACTTCCTCAGGGTTCCTGATTTGCATCTTCAAAAGCATGTTAATAGATCTTTCTCGAACTTCTTCGTTGTCCCATTGATTATGTGCTGCATAGGTTTCTGCAATCTGGTTCCCAATACGATAAAGCGGATCAAAGGATGTCATAGGGTTCTGCAGTACCATCCCCACTTTACCGCCTCTTAATTTTCTCAACTCTTCAGAGTTTTTCCCTAGCAACTCATCCCCTTGGAATTTTGCGCTCCCTGAAACCTGAAAATTTTTGTCTAAAAGTCCCATTGCAGCCTTCATGGTCATGGACTTTCCGCTTCCAGATTCGCCTAAAATACCAAGGCATTCTCCAGGTGCTACAGAAAACGAAATTCCCTTCACTAAGTCTTTTGTTTTTTTTCTACCTTTCAAAGAGACACATAACTGATTCAATTCCAATACTGGTTTCATTGCTTCACCTCCTTTGGATCCAATACATCACGCATAGCATCTCCCAATAAGTTAAAGCAGCATACAAGAACTACAATTGCCACCCCTGGCGCGATCATCTGCACTGGATTGCTGGTCAAAACTTCTTTTGCTTCATTGAGCATGGCTCCCCACTCTGGTGTCGGTGCCTGTACACCAAGCCCCAAGAAGGAAAGTGTAGAAATATTGATGATAGCCCAACCAATATCCAATGATGCTAACACCACCAGATCAGAAGTGATAGAGGGCAATAAATGACGGAATAAAATAAACCGTTCTGGCATGCCTACACATCTTGAGAACTGAACAAAATTTCTATCACGGTACTGTAAAACACCCGTTCGAATCATTCTGGCATACCAAGCCCACTTGATAAAAACATTTGCTATAATTACATTCTGTACATTGATACCCAATAAAGCTACAACGGCAAATACCATGATTTGGCTGGGAAAAGAAAGCATCACGTCTACCACTCGCATGATTACTTCTTCCACGATTCCACGAAAATACCCTGCCATAATTCCCAGCAAAGCACCAATGCCTATGGTCCCTAACATGGTAAGTGTAGCGAGACCCAACGTAGGGCGGATACCATAAATCATTCTAGATAGCACACATCTTCCCAATTGATCGGTTCCTAATGGATATTGCAAGCTATATTCAGCAAATTTATTGATAATATTTGTTTCATAAGGGTCATTAGGCGCTATAATCGGCGCAAAAATTCCAATACACGCAACAACAAGGAGCAGCGCACTCGTAAAAACTGCTGCACGATTTTGCAAAAAACGTTTCGTCACTTTTTAGTCCTCCTTTCGTAATCTTGGATCTGATACAGTTTGCAGTATATCAAAAAGCAAATTGAACACCACAAAAAGGACACCAATAAGCAGTACATATGTCTGAATTACCGGATAATCACGATTAAAAATCGAGCTGATACATAATGTTCCTAGTCCCGGCCAAGAAAAAACATTTTCAACCACAATGGTACCCGAAATCAGCTGAGGAATACTCATCCCCATGGCTACAATACAAGTATGCATGGAGTTCTTTAAAACATGTTTTACCCAAATTGCTTTTTGCGGCAATCCTCTTACATTGGCATATAAAACATAATCCTGTTTCATATTTTCCAGCATATTATTACGAATCAATCGAATATAAGTGGAGATATAACTTAACGCTACTGTAAAAGCAGGCAAAATCAAATGCCTCCATGAACCGCTTCCATTTGTGGGAAGCCAGCCTAACTTTACACCAATACCCCACATCAGCAATAAGCCAACCCAATAAGGAGGCATTGCTGTGGAAACAAATACTGTTCCGCGCATGATTCTGTCAAACCATCCATCTTTATATACTGCGCAAAGAAAGCCAATAGGAATACTTAGAACCAATACGATCACAAAGGAAGCTCCGGCGAGTTCCAATGTTGCAGGTAATGACCTAAGAATCTCACCTGCTACCGTTCGTGCAGGGTTCACATAACTAATACCAAAATCCCCTTGCAGGCATCCTATCACCCAATCAAAATATCGTACCAGAAATGGTTTATTTAATCCAAGCATCTCTTCCATTTCTGCAATGGCTGCATCGGTGATAACCGGCATCTGCTGTACACGAAGAGCTACCTCCGCCGGATTTGAAGGAATCAAGTTGATAAACATAAAGCATACAAAAGAAATTGCCAATAGCAGCGGGATCGCCAACAAAATTCTTCGAATTATATATCTACGCATCCTTATTCTCCTTTCAAGATATTTTCAAGAAAAGAACCGCTTCTTTATTAGAAGCGGCTCTTCGCTGTTCTTTTTACTGGAAATACATATCCGCAAAAGGAACATCGTACTGATCTGTACCGAAATGTACACCCTGCAAATCAGATGTATAAAGTGCCTTATTGCATTCATATGTCAGCGGAATATAAACTGCATCTTCATGCAAACGTGTAAGAACAAAGCTATAAAGTTCCTGGCGTTCTGTTTCATCCGTTGTTGTAAGAATTTCTGTAATTGCCGCATCAATCTCAGCTTTATCCGCTAAGCCCAACTGTGCAGCGTAGTCCCCATATACCGGTGCACGCATCGCTGCAAGAGATGACTGTGGATCATAAGGCATACCCCAGCAAATATTGAACACCATATCAAAATTACCCGCTTTCATGCTGTCACGATAAGATTGCTCTTCCTCTCCATGAATATTGATAGAAATACCCAATTTCAAGTATTCACTCTGCAGATATTCCGCAATGGTTTTTTCTGTTACACTATCACTGTTGTACAGCAATTCCAATTCCAGCTTCTTTCCATCTTTTTGACGAATGCCGTCACTTCCCATAGTCCAGCCAGCTTCATCCAGCATCTGTGCGGCTGTATCCGCATTATATTCATAAGGAGTCAATTCTACATCGCAATAAGGTACTGTTTTTGCATACAAAGTATCTGCAGGTTCTTCCAATCCATAGAAAATACCATCAGAAATAGCCTGTCTATTTGTGGCGTACTGCAAAGCCTGTCTTACTGTTGTATCACTCAAAATATCGTTGGTCGTATTCAGTACGATATGTCTTGTAGAAGTTGGTTCAGACAAAGAAACAGAAAATTTTTCACTGTCCACATACTGACTAATGGCATCTGCATCCAGCATATTCTTACCAAAAATCAAATCGATTTCGCCAGATTCCAAAGCCATGATACGTGTCTGATTGTCTGGAATTACTTTTACTGTTATTTTTTCAATTGCAGGTAGCTCGCCCCAGTAATTTTCATTCCGTTCAAACACCGCATACTCGTCTGTCACAAAATCTGTCAACACATAAGGACCTGTACCAATATAGCCATTCACACCGTCTTTTGTACTGCCGTTGATCATGCAATTAGGGGAAATCATTGCAAAAGGTCGAATGCAACCCAATTCTGTCAACATAGGGTAATATGGCTCACTTAATTCAATAACAAACGTATTTTCATCCGGAGCAGATACTCCAACCAATAAATTCATCATTTCCAGCCAAGTATGTCTTTCTTTGTTTTCAATGATCGCATTGAAATTCGCTAAGATCGCATTAGCATCACACACAGCACCATCGGAAAAAGTAACCCCTTCTCGAATCTTAAAGGTATATATTCTGCCATCTTCGCTTATGGTCCAACTTTCTGCTAAGCATCCTTCGTAACCATCATCTGTAATGCTGACCAATGTATCATAAAGCATGCTCTGGGCATACATTTCTCCAGCATATAGATGGGGGTTCAAATCACGAATATCTCTGTAGTTTACAAAAACCAATTCATTATTGGTATTTTCACTGCTTGTACTACTTGTTTCAACCCCTTGTCCGCAACCACTCAATACCCCAAATGCTGTAATACATCCAAGAATGATTGCAATAATTTTCTTTTTCATTTGTTATACTACCTCCCTGTAATTGTTTTCGAAACATATTATATCGGAGTTAGTCGCCGCTTACCAGTGAGTAAATTTTCATATCTAACTATAACAAATCGTTATAACATCTTTTCGAAATTTTCGATAATCCACACAGACTGCTCAGAAAGTACCCGTTCCGGATCTCTGATATACCCAATCTGTAAAAAGGGTTCACATCCATTAATCGGCAATGATTTAATATCATATTGTTCATAAGGTTCATGCATAAAATCCAGACCAAGACTACAAACATCTGTATATAATAACAGGTCAGTATATAAATGGTCACTGTTTGTATATACGCTATGATGTAAATTTTTTGTGTCGATAATACCCATACTTACACTTTCCAAATGATGCTCCATAGAAAAGAAATCTCTAACACCACGAACAAATCTTAACTTTGGCAAATCAGAAAAATCAACGCTTTCCTCATGATATAAAGGATGATATTTTCCGACATACAAGCAGATTTTTTTTGACTTCAACGGAACAAAGATCAAATTTTTATGTGACAATATATGTTGAAATGTCTGTACCTGGCGTTGTGCCACGTAAACAATGCCAATTTCTGATATACCTTGATGCACCTGATCCGCAATTTCTTCCACCGAACCCTCGTGATGTTCAATAGTATATGTATCGCCAAATTTTTTATAAAAATCTACCAATAATCGTGCAATCATGTTACTGGGATACGTTGAAATACGAATACTGTTTTTACCCTCTGGAACCGCCAAGGAAGAAATCGTTGCCGTAGCCTTTAATACCATTCTTGCATATTCCAAAACCATTTCCCCATATACCGTCGGAACAACGCCCTTTCCTGTTCTTTTCAGCAATGGTCTGCCCAGTTCACGTTCCAATGCTGTAATCGTTTTGCTTACATTTGGTTGAGATGTATACATACATGCAGCAGCGCGAGATAAACTTCCTCTCTCGCAAGCAATCACGAAAAATTCAAGCTGTTTAATATCCATAAAAGACCTCCTCCAAAAATTAGCCATTGCTAACTCTATTTTATCATATTCTTTTCTATTTACATATAGTATTATAACTAAATGACATATTTTCTCTTAACATACACATGATTTTCAATATGAAAACAGAGAAAAATCATAATATATTTTTCGACAATAATCGATAAGATGACATAAAAGCTGTGAATATATAAGATTCACAGCTTTTTTCATTGTACGCCGAACAGGTATGACAAAACCCCCAGTTCAACTGGGGGTAGGTAAAA
>OFLZ01000611.1_pt1 | contig 26445 bp, 29 predicted proteins | sample 1541321 | NCBI WGS metagenome assembly OFLZ01 (sample SAMN04209223, study PRJEB22552) | human gut metagenome | biome: gut; material: feces | host: Homo sapiens | place: USA: Oklahoma | reverse complement strand
TAGCCACACTGTTCCGGCAAGTCTTTAAGGGCAATTGAAGGATTTTCTCTCATCAGTTGTTCGGCATGCTAAATACGGAAATTATTCAGCCAAACACTGAAGCCTTTATCACAGAATCTATTGATGCTAACCGATAAATAAGAACGATTCGTATTCAGTACATCAGCCAATGTCTCTATCGTAAGGTCACTTTTAAGGAAGTATTGTTCATCACGAACTTTATGTAAGGCTTGCCAAAATAAAAGTTCATATTGATCCATAGATGCAGAATGTGATTCAGGCACATCTCCTTCATCGCATTTCTTAATCATTCCTTGAAGTCTATAATTTACAGCGCCTTGTTTCTTCAACTTGCGGTACATAGATATGGACTTGAATGTAGCTGCTACAGAAATTACTAATAGAAAAATACAGATTGCAGCCACATGTGTATTTATTCTATTTACATCTTCACTCTCATTAAGTTCATGTTTCAATTCCTGAATCTTTAAACGCTCTGCATAATTCTTTTTATCGTTCTTCGCTTTAAATTCCAAATACGTTTGCAGAACCGAATCTCGTCGAGCTAATAAACTCAAAGCTTTTTCATATTGTTTAGTTTCACGGCAGAAAGAACTAAAATTGGTGAGGGCTTTTATTTGAAACTCCATCTGAATGGGAGTTCTAACAACCTCTTTCATTAGAGGTTCTACAAATGTATAATATTGATTTGCTTGTTGAACTTTACCTTTTTTCCATAATAAATCAGCAAACAAATAACAAGTAGACAGGAAATAGCTAGGTAAAACGACCTCTCTATCTTTTCCTTGATAGTACTTCTTTTTTTCTTTATAAGATTCCATAGCCCTATCCAAAAATATAAAAGCTGAATCTTCTTGCTCTTCTGGAATATAGGTTTCAGCCATCATACAATTTAAAAAAATCTTATCCCCTCCTTCTAATAATAACCTTTCAGCTAAATAAAGACGCGCACTATCAGATTTATTAAGCTCTATATAGCTTTTTATAACTTCATTTTGCACAGAAGAATTAAATGCTATTTCCTGATTAACCCTAATCTTATTATAATACTCCAGTGATTCTGAATAGTACCCTGCTCCACATAAATGTTTTATTAACATGATACCAGAGGCTTTCTCCAAATCTACAAATTCATGTTTTAAAGCCAATTGATATGCCTCTTTATACAATGGTAATGCATTATCGTAATCTTCCAACATAACAAAATGATTTGCAATGGTTAGAAGACATTTACCCACATCTTTTGATCTATCAGTTTCCCGATATTGTTTTAATAATTTATACCAAATAGGAAGAAATTCATCTTGATTTCCTACTTCATTAAGCAATAACGCTTTCATCTCATTCACTCGCCACTCTTCTTTTTGTGAAAGTGAATGGTTGGTTTCCAACATTTCGATCCATTTAAGTCCTTTTAAATCGGCCCCAGGAATACCAAATCTATCCAAATTATTATAAAGCGTCACTAATTGAAATAGAATTTCCTTCCTTCTTTTACCAGAACTTAAAGGCAAAATTTCCATTAAAAGTCGTTCTTGTTTTTGTATCCCATCTATTTCTTCTTCGTTCCTATATGATATTTTAATCATGGATGCTATCCTATCCCGAGGTGACAGATGTCTCACTTCAGATAATAAAGAATCAAAAGAAGCCGACAATATTGGCGTTTTTGACAATTCCTCATCCAAAATTTGTTTGTTAGGATTCGAACAAGCATTGCATAAGAACAGAAAAAGAAATAGATAAAGATTCTTCACTTGATATAGCTATTTAAAGGTTATTGCCCTAAATGCACAAACTCGGGCACAATCTTCACATTGACTACAATATCTCTCTTCTGTCATTTTAACTTTTTCATTTTCAATGTAAAGAAGATCCAAACTGCATGCATCCACACACTCGCCACATCCCGTACACTTGTCAATGTAAATAATCCATCTACCAACAGGTCTCGGATCTGATTTCTGATTATCCAAAATTTCTTTTTTTTCCATAACTCTATTGTTTTTTAGTTAGTCGCTTCAAAACTACGGAATCTATTTAGAAAAACAATCCTATTTGTACAGAAATATTTTCCTTATTTGAATTAAAAAGATTTTTAGAAGCATTTTCATACCCCATCGTCAATCGGGCAAACCAAGTAAAAGAAACGGTATGAGTATAAGTTAGAGATAAATGCAATGCCCATCTGGGCTCTGTTAAGTAATTGTACTCCTGCCCCAACCGATCCATATTCTGCCATAATTTGATTGCGGGCGTATTCTGTCCTGATTGCAACTTTTTTTCAGCTATCATAGTTCCACCTCCTTTACCGTACTCTGCCCCAATAGCTAAATCAATTCGGGCATTAGATAATAAGAAATTCCGAGTAAATGTAGAATATGCAATAAAACGGCGTACAGTTTGCATATATTCAGCCGGATAAAAAAACAATTGATTTTTTGTCTGCTTAAAGTCAATTCCCGAAACGATAGAATAACGACTATTCCACTCATTATAAAGTCGATAGTAACCATAAGTCAACCCATATTCATTAATACGGGAAGTAGAACGAAGAACCTTCCCCGAAGAATGCCATGTACCCATGTTCTCTTCCTGCTGCTGCAAAAGATCATAACTATCCGACTTGTCAAACAAAACTTTCCAACTCCATTCATGGCGATTCAACGGAGAAACTAATGATCCTATACCTTTATAATCCAGCTTCCAGCCATCTGTCTCACCTTCTTTCTTGTTTTGTATACGGTCACTTACTATATTTTGTCTGACAAGGTTCCCTCCTATCTGTTGAAATAGCCGGAAGCGTCCATAAACTCCCTCTTCTTGTAAGAATCCTCCGAACTCCTGTGCAGAATAATACCATTTTATATTTTCTCCTTTAGGCAAAGTTTTAAAGTACCCTAACGGATAAGAAACAAAGAAAGGATATGTCGTATGAGTACCTACATTCTGATAGTCCACCGTTTCTTTACGATTGCCATAAAATATGGAAGCACCCAAACGATGACTTCCACACTCATAACCAACTCCGGGAGTTATTTTCCACTCCATCCACTGGTTTTCATTCCGAGGATCTGTATCCTTAGCATTCAGGTCGACTAAATAATCGAACCTCGAACCAATCAGCCAATGCGAAGAAACGGGTAATGAAAATGCACCGGACAGTTGATATTGTTCCGAACGTTGATCGCCACTCACTGAATCACAAAGATTTATTCCACGCCAGCAGTCACCGGTCATCCCATTCCAGTTCACCTCTTGCTTCCGGTTATTCAGATATCCTATTTTCCCATATAAAGAGACATTACCTATAGTCTGGTAAGATTCACCAAACACCGTATACTTATTGGATGAAGCCGGCAAACTGACATTACCAAAGTTTCCATCTTCAAACCTATACCCCACTTCCGCCACAGAGAATGAGCGGAAATGGTTGAATGACATTCCTACCGGATTAGCTCCTGTCAGCCAATTATTCTGCTGATAAACCTCTTGCATAGAATAGATATGTAATGAATCAGACTGCGCATATACGGGAATCGCCGACAGAAGCCATAAAATAAATAATGTACTCCGCATAGTTGCTTGCTTATTTTTTCAAAGACGGTTCGGATATGATAAAGTCCTCCGCCGCATTGTTCGTATCCTGATAAATGAAATGCCCATTGGTTGATGCTGCGCTTTTACGTATCAACGATTTCCCGGAATAATCTCCTTCCGGAATATACACAGGTTCATGGTTCAGTTCATCAGGCACACGCTTATTGGCAAGCTTGGCTTCATTTTCCACGCACTCCATACAATCAATCACCCACTCTTTTGGAATCATCAAATAGAATTTAGTCTTATTCGAAGCTTGGGGCCTATTTTCCCTGTTCAATGGATTATTTATATATTCCTCTGCACTAATACCTTCAAATCCAAATATCATGAATGTGGGGCCAACTATCGGAAATGAATACATCCATGCAGTCGAGTTAAGATTTAAAAGCAGGTTCAATGGTTTCACACCGGGTGCTATGTTCTGTTTGCTCAAACTTACATGCCAGAATCCCCAGTCAACTTTAGATAAATCAACTGAATTAGCATGCTGATATTCGCCTCCGGTATGATCTACAGCATTCGTTGCAATGGTAGTTTCTGCTCCGGGCAATAAAGGATACTCCTTACCGCTACCCGGAAATTGCCAGGTCATATCAGCAACGGGAATCCGTTTCATATCCGTATATTTCACCCAAGGAGATACAATACCCGGCATCGGATCCACCAAAGCCAGACACAATCCATCCAGATATACAGTCTCATCAGAGTTATTATAGAGTGTAACATATTGGTCAGCCTGATAATCTGCTCCCAACTCTCCTTTACAACCCACATAATAAATCTCTTTAATGACCAACGCATTTATTTTAGAACGAGCCAGTTGCAACTGGACTTTCATCACTTCTTCACCCTGTTCGGGCAATAACGACAAAGATTCCAATCTTCCACTGAAAATAATTCCGGAAGCAGATTGATAATGTACGGCAACCGTATAATATCCATATTCCACATTAAACAGAGCTACTCCATCAGAACCACATGAAGAGGTATAAACCGTACCTTGATCCTTATTTGTCAATACCACCTCCATCTCTTCAAAAGGCAAGGTCACTTCATCCGTAGGAGAAAGTAGTTGGACACTCACAGAGCATGAAGAACTATTCTCATCCCCGGTACAAGCACATAGGAATAACACGAAGAAAAACAATACATAATATTTCATTCTCATTCAATATCTAAAATTTAATACAAATACTAATTTTAAAAGCGGATACTAATTTCCGCACCATAATATAAATCCGGATTCACAACTGCATATTTCTGTATACTCCGCCGATATCGTTTCGGATTGGATTGCAGCAGGTTATTAGCACAAAAAGCAACCGAAACATGACGTCCTATCTCTTTAGTAACCCGAAGATTCAACAAGAAATAAGGTTTATACGAGTCCTTCAGAAAAGCGGTAGTTGTATTCGCCCTGATCACTAAATCAGCAAAACGTTCATCCGTCGCCATTTCTGGCGTGAAAGGATGCTGGTTTCCCTCTCCGTCTATATAATAAACCGGATTCAGGCACTTCTGATTATTACTGTCCATGTACACAGGGTTATTAAACCGGCTCTCCATTCCCCGCTGTTGTTTATCCATCCACACAGCCTGAAGCGTTAGGCTTGTGATCAAACCGATTCTGGGAATTTGAGTAACACACTGAAACCGGCTATTCAATTGTTGCCAGATTTGAGTATTCGCAACAGAAGGCCCTGTTTCATAAATACCTACATAAGGGTAAGCTTTTCCATTCACTTCTATCTGGGGATGCAAGGCAGAAAGTGCCGTATTCTTTTCACATACATCCAGATATCCGCCACTTATGTAAAATGAAGAACGCAGCGTCTTTGAATGAATCGGACCAATGGTATACTCAACACCTTGTTTCTCCTGTTCTATACCATTCTGGGGTGATAAATAGGTAGCAAACGTAGTATTCAAAGTATATGGAAGAAGTTCACCATCATTCATGACACCCTCATCCGTCAATTCCGGTTGTTCTCCTTTACTGATCAAAGGGGAATAGCGGCGATAGGAAAAAGGTTCGGCAAGTTGGGAGGTACAATAGCCATTTTTGAGATGTTCCTTAAACCATACCACATCCGCAGTAACACCTCCTATCCGAAAATTCACCCCTATTTCAAACTTCTGATTAACAGGCAAACGCAAGTCGGAGTTAAAATTACGGTCAGTTATAAATGTATGCATGACGGTCAGACGCTGATTATTCTCAGCATCATTGTACGTAAAACAATTCATATCCGTATACGATTTATCGGGATACAAATAAGCAAGTACAGGCATCTTATGCATCAATCCCCACCCCATACGTACACTGAAACGACTTAGAAAAGCATCATCCGCCCTATCAATAAATATCTGGGAAAGATTGATACGCGGATCAACAGAAGAGTTCCGTTGTAGACGCTTAGTCGGCAACTGAGTAAAACGTACTCCCGCCTGCACTTCGGTCCGCATCTTCCCATAACGGAGAATAAAGTGATTTTCAGCAAAAGCAGAATACTTATATAATAAAGGTATATCCCGATAAGACCTTGTCCGCATTCTGAGCATTTCCAAGGGAGGACGAAGAGGATCGAAACTTATTCCTTTTCCACGATTCCCTTCCACTTCAGCATGAAGTCCCAGTTGCAAATGGTTACCGATGTTCTCACCCATCGTTTTTCTGTGATTGGCAGTCAACGATACATCTCCGCTCAACGGCTTGCCTTCAACGGATAACTGAGAGAAATAATGGGGAGGCAGGAACACTCCGGCATGTTCACCTGCCTGCGCGGTATAGGTAGTGACTTGCTGTGTTCCCGAATAATATGTACTGGATTCATTCTTCTGGCTCCCAGACGTAAACCCTAGCTGATATTCAAGATTGGAAATCCAGGAACGATTCAATTTCCACTGTCCGTTAGCAGAAAAAGATATGTTTTGATCCAGATATTTCCGAAATTCACCATCCACTGTATTCTGCCCTCTTTTATCATTGTCCTTCATCCAATAACCGCGCATATTAAGACGCAAAGTAGCCGACCGGAAATCCTTCGCATAAGCCGCCTGGATTCCAAATCTTTGGAAAGATTCTTCAAAGACTTGAGGCGATTGATTTGAAAGTGCATAATCAGCTCCTAAATAGAGAGTTCCCCCATTATTACTGATCGCAATACCCTTCCCCACAGAAGCAAGTTTCTCTGTAGCCGTCAGACGAATGCCGATAGTAAAAGGTTGTATTCCGGCTTTCGACTTAACCAGAACAACACCACTGGTCGCATCTCCATAACGTGCCGAAGGAACACCACGTATCACCTCGACCGACTCCACAGAAGATGGAGACAAAGAACGCACGTCGAAACCGGATAACACCGTGCTATTAAAGAGGCTTCCCCTACCTTCAAGTCCCATTTGCTGCATATTGGCATTATTATTCATGCGGAGTCCATCCACCACTATGGCTGTTCCTAAAGCATTAGTCGTATTTTCATAAGTTGCACTGCGGATGGTAAAGGCAGCCGGAGCATTCAGATCCGGATTGCGTACAAGAACACCCGGTAGTAATTGAGATAAGACAGAAAGATCAGTAGCCTGTATATGACGAATAGCATCCTGCCCAATGACAGAACGTGTTCCCGGAGCATCTGATTGAGTAGCAGTAACAATCACCTCCTGTAACCGGATGTTGCGAAGAGTATCTATAGCCTGCATTTCAGTCTGTCCATATACCGCCAGCGAACAAACCCAAAAAGCAATTAATATATAACCCCTGTAACAATTATTCATTTGTACAACCCAAGATGGTAATTTACATACCTAACGAGCGTTATATAGTAACCCTCAGATTAGGGGGGCAAAGGAAACAATTTTCTACCAACATTTCATTACCAAACTTTAAAAAAATGCAGAATAAAATCACTCTTTTCGGACTTTTGTGTGTACATTTGCAAGCAACAGAACAACAATATCATGCCATTTTTCATATTAAAGACATTACTTATTTGTACTTTTCTGCTGACTTGGGCTGTACTAGGTCTTGCTTCTATCTCTCTGATTTGGAGAAACAAGCATAAAAAGGATTTGGTCATATTATTAGCGCCAATCCTACTAATATACTGGGGGTTAACGTCATATAGCACATTATACGAAAATTTCTTCCTGCTTCAAAGAACATCCCTCTTACCCACCCTATACTGTTGGGGACTGACTTTCCTCCCGCCTTTACTCTATTTCTTTATCCGCTTCCGTATTACCGGAATATTTCCCCTAAAGTCACAATGGTGGAAACATATGTTACCTTCGATGGTCTTATCGTGTTGTTACATATTGATGTCAGTTTTAAGTCCGGTGGCAGATCGCTTAACTTACAGTTGGGCTGAAATTCTATCATCATTCCCGGCTTGGTGGACACTTTTCCGTTTAACGTGTATAATAACAGGAATCACACAGACTTTCATTTACGTATTACTCTTGCGAAATATGAATGAAACAGACTGTATATTCCTAAAATCAGCTTCCGATATTCAAAGAAAAAGCATCCTAATATCAGGGTTCTTCTTCATGTTCTTATTGAATATGTTCACTTCTTCATACATCTGCAATCTTTTATACAACCTTTGTATTGGCGTATTAAGTGGATATATCTTTTATAATTCTCTCTTACACCAATTCGTAAAACAAAAGCTCAAGTCGCATATTTATCGGGAAACATTGTCCCCGTTCCCTGTGAATAACCTAAATCAACAACTAGAAAGCAAATCAGAAAAAGATGTTGTAGAAAAAGAGGTGCTCATAAATGGCAAGAAGAACTCCAAAGTATACTTGACTCCTCAAAAGATCGATGAAATAAACCAACTATTACAAACACCGGAATTCATCTATGATCAAAAAATAAAATTGGAGCAGTTTGCTCAAAGAGTAGCCGTTAATTCCACCTATTTAAATAGATATTTCAATCAAGAATATGGATGTAGTTTTCTTCAATACCTTACGTCACTTCGCATCGAACAAGCAGAAATGCTTCTAAGAGACTCGAATGCAGAAATAGAAGACATCTGTTATAATACAGGTTTCAACAGCCCTTCTGCATTTCACAAAGCTTTTAAAAACCGATATGGTTACTCTCCCTCGGAATGGAGAAGAAGATGTCTCACTTAAAAGTTGAATGCAGCGCGTTCAATAAAAAGTTGGTTCAAGTTACTCTCACTACCCTCACTTTTAATGTGAATCGTTGATAGCTAAGATATTAAGTGTGGTGGTAGTAAAAAATCCAGTGTGAGGGTAAGTGGCTTACTCTCACTTTCGCAGTCAACCCATATCAGGACGAGGCATTTATTCATTTTATATTAGGTATTATTCTACTGAGAACCAGAGATATATCTCTTTATCCTTAGGAATAGTCGGGTGTTGACCAAGGTTAACAGGCCTATCAACCTTGGTTAACGAGCCGATTAACCTTGGTTGACAGGCCCGTTAGCCAAGGTCAACACCCAATAAAGCTTATTGGAAAATACAACACACGCAGGGTAAAAACAAATGGTCCCCTGTTTGCTTTCTAATCACTATTGAAGCTTTTACCGCAAAACACATGGGCTGAATCCTGTTTAGCACACACTTCATATCATCAAAAAAAGGCTGAAATCGTAAAAACAGGAAGATTAACTCCAAGCTGTTCCACTGTATTTCAAGCACTTATAATTATTATTTTAGTTTACTGATTTTAGTATTTAGATTTCCCCGCTTCCTACTATTTTTGCCTGTGTTCATTTGCAGTTTCTCTTCAAATTACAAATAATATAAACTGCCGGATAATCGTTATGAAGCACTAACGGTCACTCAAGGCAGAAACAATTAAAAGCAGGCTGAAAATCAATATATGATAATCAATAAATACAATATTAATATTAATTTTTATTCTTATGAAAAATGAAAAAATAGACATGAGTAGGGAATCGGATACTTTCCACGTCTCCCAAGATGGAGTGTACACTATCACAGGTACCAATTCAAGACATGGAATAACAGTATCTGCCGGAGTACGTGCAACAATATTTCTGCAAGATGTCAACTTATGTGATCTGGGAGACATGGGTGTTGCATTTCATATTGCGGAAAACTGCCATATCACGGTAATTCTTGAAGGAAAAAACATACTGCACAGTGGTCGTGAAATGGCTGCAATTCAGTTGAGAAAGCAATCTGTTTTAAACATTAAAGGCAATGGAAAATTAATTGCATACGGTGGAGAAGGTGCAGCCGGTATAGGATGCGGATATGCTACCGAATGTGGCGACATTATTATCGAAAGTGGAACTATAGAAGCCTATGCGGGTTATCAGCACGAGACTTCCTGGCGTGCAGGATCTGCTGGAATAGGAGGTGCCGGTCAATACGCAGGTCGAAAAAGTAAATGTGGAAACATAATTATTTTAGGAGGAAAAATCATAGCCAAACGCGACAAAGGAAACTGGGATATTGGCCCGGGGGATGAAGGAACTTGTGGCAATGTAAAAGTAAATAAGAATGCAATAGCTCCCGATATGTGTGTGTATGGCTTCGCTACTTCAGAACCAACTCATACTCCAATTCCTACTCCTAACCCTGAGCCTACTCCTCATTTTGGTACAGAACAATATGGAGATTTGAAACATATACCTATACCCAATGCAGGATTGGCCATTCTCTCCCCTTTTCTACCAATGCTTTTTATGAGGCTTAATATGTTAAGCCAAGATCGCAGGAGTTTCAATAGTAACGAATCAAAAGTACGAGCTATATTCATTTTACAACGCCTTATAGCAAATGAAGACAGGGAGTATGATGAAAAAGATCTGTTCCTCAACCGTTTGTTAATAAATTATCCCTCCAACGAGCCACTCCCCAAAAGAGTGGAACTAAATCAAGATGAACTTAACACAATAGATTCTCTATTGGAAACAGCAAAGACAAACTGGTCAAAAATGAGGAACACTTCAATCAGAGCCCTCCAAGAATCATTTTTGAATAGAGCGGGTTTTATAGAAAAAACTGAATGGGAATGTACTCTAACTGTAGAGGAACGTGCATACGATATATTATTGGATAGCATTCCCTGGTCATACAAACTTGTACGGTTCCCATGGATGGAAAATATACTCAAGGTTAACTGGAGATAAACTCCGGTTCTGATGACAGTTCAAAAGTTCACTTTTACATTTAAATAATCAGTATAGAAGATAAAAGTCTTCTATACTGATTAAATACTTTATGCAATCGTTATTGAAGAATCCAAATAAACATCCTGAATGGTATTCAATAATTGAACGCCCTCTTCCATTGGTTTTTGGAATGCTTTCCGGCCGCTGATCAACCCCATTCCACCGGCACGCTTATTGATAACCGCCGTAACAACAGCATCACGCAAATCCGATTCTCCATGAGATTCACCACCGGAATTAATCAAACCGACACGCCCCATATAGCCATTAGCAACCTGGTAACGGCAAAGGTCGATAGGATGTGAAGTTGCGAGTTCAGAATACATTCTTTCATCCGTTTTACCAAAGTGAATAGCTGTGAATCCGCCATTATTGGACGGAAGTTTTTGCTTTACAATATCAGCCTTGATGGTCACTCCGATGTGGTTGGCCTGTCCGGTAAGGTCGGCTGCCGCATGGTAATCTGTGCCGTCCTTCTTAAAATCATTATTTCTGAGATAACACCAGAGAATAGTTGCCATACCTAACTCATGAGCATATTCAAAAGCTTGTGATATCTCAATAATCTGACGACGACTTTGCTCCGAACCGAAATAGATAGTAGCGCCAACAGCTACCGCACCCATATTCCATGCTTCTTTTACGGTTCCAAACATCACCTGATCGTAAGAGTTTGGATAAGTAAGCAGTTCATTATGGTTCAGTTTTACAACGAAAGGTATCTTATGGGCATATTTACGGGCAACAGCCCCTAATATGCCAAATGTGGACGCAACTGCATTACAACCTCCTTCGATTGCCAGTTTCACTATATTTTCAGGATCAAAATAGATCGGATTAGGAGCGAATGATGCTCCGGCTGTATGTTCTATATCCTGGTCGACCGGCAGAATGGATACATACCCGGTATTCGCAAGGCGTCCATGTCCGTACAAAGCTTGCAAGCTATTAAGGGTACGTACATTTCTGTCAGAGTCCACCCAGATTTTATCAATCACATCAGATCCAGGAACATGAATTAATTTCTTATCTATTGTCTTACACGTATGGTTCAGGTAATATTCTGCCTGTTGTCCCAACAAATCAACTGTTTTACTCATAATATATTCATTTTTTAATTTAGAATCATACTAAATAAACAGTTTTCCTTGTCGATTGTTTCATCGCGAAGCCGAAAAACGATTGCTTCTCTCAGAGCAAGTCAGTATCCGAATGATCATCTATGAAACCGCCCTTTTTCTTTTACCAATACTACTTTCAGTTGTGGATCGGCCAACATCTCACGTCCGACAGAAGACAACAAGAACTGCAACTGGCTACTCCTGTGTTTCCAGGTCAGTAAATCTATGGAACGGTTCAAACCTTCTTTTATCTCAGTATACCAATATCCCGGAAATGAGAGAGCCCTAACCACCTCTTTATCCGCAATTTCCTGTAATTCTTCGATGCAATCATCCACTTCTTCTTCACTCAAATCATCCGGTTCATCATAAGTTACATAATACGAAGTATAATAACCGTCTTGAGTGAAAGCTTCCAAAGCTTTCCAATCTTTGCCTTCTATAATCAAACGGTCTTTTGCAATCTGGAAATATTCCGTCATCTCATTCATTCTCTCTAGTGCTACATGTTTATTTCCAGCGGTCAGGTTCTTTATATCCAGCCACATTTTTCCTTCATGATCTTTCATATAAGAAAAATAGGAACCCAAACTCAGATTAAAACTTGTATCTACATCATGCGTTACATCAAATACACGGTCTTTCCGAAAGACGAGATCAACCTCTACATTTGGATATCGACTCTGTTTCTCGTACAATTTTTCCAAAGAATTGCAACGATGAAGCCATATTTTCTCCGGATAACGACCTATATCCCGGAGCCCCATGAAAAGAAGGCACAAAAACACGGATGCTAATCCTGTTATAAGACTAATTTTCTTCATAATCAGTTTCTATAAAAAGCTATTCCAAATAATTTTTTATATCCCTGCTTTTGATGATGATATTGCCTGTTTGCTTATTGCAAATATATAAATTTGAAAAAATAATAGAAACTAAAATAGATGAATTACCCTTTTTTCTCTGTGAATCAACATTCTTTTTAGTAAGCATCAGCCATTTGAACGTCTAAATAAAAATCTGTAAAAATGGTATTTTAATCCGTAATGTATCTAATTACATATACAGTCAACTGCCGTATCTTTGCATCAGAAAAAGATTAAGGTTACAAATTGAAGTATAGAATATTTTAAATGATTTATTGAAGCATGAAAAAAGTACTTGTAATATCCGGTCATACAGACCTTGCTACTTCGGTAGCTAACAAAACGATTCTTGATACAATCGGGCAATACCTTCCCGAAACCGAAATTGTAAAGCTTGACACCCTTTATCCCGACTTTAAAATTGATGTTGACGCAGAGCAACAACGCCTGCTGAAAGCCGACATTATCGTGTTGCAATTTCCAATCTTCTGGTACAGCGCACCCTCCATACTGGAACGCTGGATGGAAGAAACATTCCGGCACGGCTTCTCTCATGGCAGTACCGGCAACAAACTGAAAGGCAAAAAGATGATACTCTCATTTACCACCGGTGCCCCGCAAGAAATGTATTCTCACAAAGGGGCAATGGGGTATACGATTGAAGAGTTCTTACCTTGCTACAAAGCCACATGTAATCTTTGCCAAATGGAATTTGCGGGATATATCTATACTGGTGGCGTAAGTTACGGCACGCGTACAACCCCGGAATTGATAGAACAACAAAAGGTAAAATCTGTAGAACATGCTAAAAAACTGATCAAACTGTTAGAAACACTTTGATTAACGCTGAGTCTGTTCAAACGTCTGTTATCATTGTAATATTAGCGGATCAACGAAGGAAATCGAAAAGAGTAATGCAAAAAGTCGATAAAAAAGAACACCGAATAGTACATCATTCTTTGCTTTAGTTACGTGCAACTAAAATAAAAATCCCCTATAAACAAATTGTTTATAGGGGATTTATTAAATTCATCGCGGAGAGACAGGGTTTTGAACCTACAACTCTAACCGCTTATATTTCAGCTACTTCGCTTTCAAAATTTCAAATAGGTAACGAAACAGTAACGATTTTCAGATGTTGGGCTTGTCCAACTTTGACCGCTGTTTGTCTGCCTAACTTTCGGGTTCAAAGATACGGCTTTCTTTTGAAACTCGCAAATATCTGATAATAAATATTTTTGGGTTAGTGCAAGGTGCAAGCTATATATATAAATATATACTTGCACCTTGCACTAAAAAAAAAGCACTGGGGTACAAATGGTTAAAACAAAATCCGTATCTTCGTAACCGATTAAAAACAAACGTGTATGATAATAACTAACCGTGAAGAAGTAATAGATAAAGCGTTCGGCGTATTTATCAGGATGAACTACGAGAAAGCAAGCATCATCACGCTTGCCAAAGCCTGCGGGGTGACAAAAACGGGTATCGTTTATTATTTTCCGCACAAGCTGGATTTATTTATGGCTGTGGCGGACAAATACGTGTTGCAGATGCACGAACCGGAAAACAAGTTTGCCGCTCCCGCCGCTACGTTGGCGGAGTTCATCGGGCAATACGTGGCGGGGGTAGCCGCTTCCATGAAAAGGATTGTTGAACTGATTGGCGATAATAGCAGCCCGCATGATTGTAGTCCTAACTTCTACTACTTTCACTTTCTGTCACAAGTGCGCATGTACTATCCGGGCATCAGGCAGAAAATTGAGAAAATCTACCGACAAGACTATGAACTATGGGAGAAAGTTATACAGAAAGCAAAAGAAAGCGGGGAAATCAGGAGTGACACGGACGTGAAGAAAACGGCTATCATGTTCCGGCAAATGTTTTTAGGACTGTCATACGAACAAGCATTTCTGAACGGTCTGAACGTGGAAGAACTGGCAGAAAACTTTCGCCATATCTATTCGCTGCTTAAAGCCTGATAGAGTTTTGTTTTTTTAACTTCCACTATTTTTGAACGAATGTTCAAAATATGATGTTTTTGTTTTATCTTTGGAGCATGAAGCAAAATTCAGCGACATGGATAAGGTTCAGAAACAAAGAGGAAGCATCGTGCTGCACAAAGACGCAAGGGACGGTGCGGACTACATACGGATAGAATATGCGAACAGTCAGGCTGTCGCCCTGCTGCTCGCCCAAGAAACGGGCATAGAAATGGCTGGCAACGGCTCTGCATACATAGCGTCAGCCGCTTTCAGCCTGCCGGATTTCTATGACCGCTATTCACCCCACGCCTATATTGATTACAGCCGGGTTTACGTGCGGCATCCCAAACCTAAAAGGGAATACACACTGCCCAAAGGCTACCTCGAACTGCTGGAACAGAAGCGTTACAGCCCCTCGACCGTCAAAACATACCGTGCCTATTTCAGCGACTTCATGGAATATCACGAGGGACGGAACATCGACCGCCTGAAAGTGCCGGACATCAACAAGTACATACTCTATCTTGTGAACGAGAAGAAAATCTCGGTGTCGCAACAGAATATGCGCATCAATGCTATCAAGTTCTATTATGAGCAGGTAAAAGGCGGCAAGCGACAATACTACGGCGGTATCACCCGTGCCAAAGAGTACAAGAGCCTGCCCGAAGTGTTGAGCAAGAATGAAATTAAGCGCATCCTTGCACAAATTTCCAACATCAAGCATCACTGCATGATTTCGTTGGTTTACTCTGCCGGACTTAGAAGAAGCGAATTGCTTAACCTCACCCCGCAAGACATCAACAGTGAAACAATGTCGGTTCGCATTATGGGCAAGGGGAAGAAATGCCGTTATTCGCTCCTTTCGCCCAAGTTGCTGGAAGAACTACGGCACTACTTTCGGGAATATCGTCCACAAAAATGGCTGTTTGAGGGCGAAACACCCGGAGAGCAATATTCGGCAAGTGCATTGGTGAAAGTACTGAAAGAAGCCGCACATCGTGCAGGCATCAAACACCGTGTACACGTACACATGCTGCGCCACTCCTTTGCCACACACTTGCTGGAACAGGGAACAGACCTGCACACAATACAAGAATTGCTGGGACACAACGACATCAAGACCACAACCATTTATCTTCATGTGTCAAGTGCCCATAAAGCAAAAATCCCTAATCCTCTTGATACACTGGATAATTCGTGAGGTGCAGTTATAGAAGTGTAGGAACGACACCATAAGGTGCGGTTATAAATAAATTATGTGCAATAAAAACAACGAAAACATGAAAACTGAAAAAATTAGTGATGTCCTGCAAGGAATGGATGTCAATACAGAAGATGCGATTGTAACCCTATCTGATAAGATTTGGAAGATTGGCGAATTAAGTGAAATCAAAGAGCAAGTGTCTGACACTGTATTTGCGTTTCACATAGTAGCCAATGTAATAGGTCTCTATAAAGGTGATGGGTGGCAAGCCATTATAGAAGAACATGCGGAATTGCTGCCATACATATCCTATGCGATGTATGAAATCGGGTTGGAAAAAATCGGAGAGGCAACAAAGAATATCGAACATATCTTCCCTCTCGATATAGATGTTTTATCCCTTGATAAAAAACAATTTTGCGAGGTCGTAAATTTCGTGCGTGGAATAAGAGAGGGTAGATACTTTACAATAACAATGGAAGGACTGAAAGGCTATACACCGGAAGAAAGGAAACAATTAACAGCAAAATATTCAGAAGCATGTGAGAAATTAGACGCTGCTACTGAGAATATGTGGGATTATGACAGCCCTGACAATGAAGGCTGGGGTGTCGTAAGCCGATATTTAGAGAAGCACTTGCAGGACAATTTTTGGAAGTAAATGCACATAACAAGCACCTGTGCCGCCTAACGGCGGCAAGCTGCAACCCATTAGTTGCCAATATAACAAAATAATAGAAACATAAGAAGAATAAATTATGAGTTACGATTTAATGGTTTTCGAGCGGACAAAAGCTCCGCAAAAGCGCAAAGAGTTTCTTGTATGGTATGGCAAAGAAACAGAATGGAGTGAAGAACACGGTTACAACGACCCTGCCGTCACATCGTTTGCCCTGCGGGAATGGTATGAAGAAATGATTAAGACATTTCCAAACATGAATGCTTCTGACGTAGAGGTGGAAGACGATGATGCCGAAGCACACTTGACCGATTACAGCATAGGGCATAATGTCATTTATGCAGCATTTGCGTGGTCGGTAGCGGAAGAAGCATACGAAAAGATGAAAGCCTTGGCGCAGAAATATGGTGTTGGCTTCTTCGATGTGAGTAGTGATGACGGAGATATTATTTTACCTGATGGGAATTTAATGGAATAAGGCAACTAACACGCAGATAAGCAACCTCAATGGGTTGCTATCTGCATCCCATTACCAGCAAAAAAAGAAATAATTGAAATGAAACAGGAAAAGCAATTTTTTATAAATGGACGAGAAAATGAGGTTCTTCTTAAAGATTGGGAAACTTCTGATGGGTGTATAGCCACTGATAGAATTACAGTAGATGGCTTACCTGTCGGATATATGTATCGTGAGAAACCGGAAGAAGGCAATCCGTTTGAAGGATATGATAGCGGGTGGCGATTTACAGCAGGAGATGAGAGTGACGAATATATGCAAACGGCTAAAAACAGTGGTATCTATAAGCTAAATACTATCTGTCAGTACGACCCTGATATTATTCCGTTACTTCACGCTCCATACGGTACAGCCTATATCAGAGATGAAAATGGAGAGTTTCAAGAAGAATCATTTGAACCAATAGAAGAATAATGCTGGTAACAAGCGAATTAACTGCCCTAACGGTCAGCTATTCGCATCCCATTATCAACCAACTAAAAAAACAAAATATGAAGTTTGAAGTTTATGACAAAGCCAAATGGCATTATGAATCAAAAGATATGCCGAAAGATTTACCTGCAATAGCAGGTGCAACACACATTGCTTTCTTCGTAAGGTGGTGTGTTGAAAATGATTTAATGTCACGAGAAATCGAAGAAGATTGTGCAGAAGAACTCCTACAAATTAAAAATAAAGAGTTAGATTGTAGAGATTTTTTCTTTGATGATATGGACGGAGTTCTTACATCAGATGAACTTAATACTAAAGGCAAGCAGTTTGCAGCAGCCTATTATCATTCAGACAAAACCAAATTTGCAAAGAAGTTTGGTTACTATTTAGCCGACTATGATAATTGGGTAAAGAATAAGTTAGGCAGTCAATATAATCCCGACACTTCATATTTTTATGTGGAAAATTCAGAAGAAAACTATAATGAGATAAAAGAAATTTGTAATAAACGCTATTCTGAATTTTTGAAAGGTTGATAACAAGCACCTATGCTGCCTAACGGCAGCAAGCTGCATCCCATTATCAACCATAAAGCACATAAATATGTACGAAGAATTTTTAGAAAAGAGCCTCAATAATAAGAGGCAGGCAGTAGATGATACTTTTATTGCCAAATATGCTGATTTGTCTTATCCCGAACTGAATATTTTATGGCAGGAGGTCGGGCTGGGCAGTTATTGTAATGGGCTGTTTAAGCTTATCAATCCGTCCGATTACCAAGATGTGATAAACTCCTGTTATGAGAAGGAGGATGACAAATCGTTTCTGCCATTCATGTGTACGGCTTTCGGCGATGTCTTTGCCTATGTAAAGAACCCAAGACTGAATAATTACGTTGTTTATCTGAATGTCAGATACGGAACATATTTAATACTTCCTGCCAATCTTCGTGCAATTTTTAATAAGGTAATGGTAAATCAAAGTTTCTTGAAAGGTTGGTTTGACTTAGAAAATTATCCTGTAATACAAGAGAAACTCGGAACTCCCGACTATGACGAATGTTTCGGGTATTCCCTGCTGTTGGCTATGGGGGGAAGTGAGGACATTGAAAACATCAAGATAGTCAAGACTATTCCGTACATTGACATCTGTACACAAACAATCGGTGAATTTGAAGTTGCAGATAAATATTAGAACAGGTTGATAACAACGCAGGATAACGGGCAAGCCGTTTCCTGCTAACCCATTACCGATAAAACAGTTAAAATATACAATCATGGATAAAACTCCTTTTGAAGATTTCGACTTTTCCAGTTTTTGGGCTAATAACGAATACGCTCAAAAATATTATATAGGTACAATACCTACAGATAAACAAGTTGAAGAGATTGAACGTGAATTGGGATATAAATTACCTCAATCTTATATTGCGCTGATAAAACAATGTAATGGTGGTGAACCCATTAATAAATGCTTTCCAACCCAAACTCCGACTTCTTGGGCAAACAACCATATTGCGATAAGTGGAATTATGGGAATAGATAAAGATAAACCTTATTCTCTCTGCGGAGAAATGGGAAGTCGTTTTTGGATTGAAGAATGGGGCTATCCAAACATTGGCATAGCAATCTGTACCACACCTTCTGCCGGACACGATATGATATTTTTGGATTACAGCAAGTGCGGTTTAACTGGAGAACCAAGTGTTGTACATATTGATGAAGAAAACGATTATAAGATTACTACACTTGCAGCAAGTTTTGAGGAGTTTATTCGTGGACTTGTTAATTCAAAAGACTTTGAAAGTTAAATCATCGGTAACAAAGCGTGATAACGCTTACAGCGTTCCCCGCTTAACCATTATCAACCATAAAGCGCACAAATATGTACGAAAAATTTTTAGTTAAAAACCTCAATAGTATCAGGCAAGCAGTAGATGATACCTTTATTGCTAAATATGCCGATATGTCTTATGCCGAACTGACTACTTTATGGCAAGAAGCCGGATTGGGTAGTTATTGTAACGGAATGCTTAAAATCATAAATCCGTCCGATTACCAAGATGTGTTGAACTCTTGCTATGTCATGGACTATGATAAATCGTTTCTGCCATTCATGTGTACGGCTTTCGGTGATGTCTTTGCTTATGTAAAGAACCCGAAACTGAATAACTACATTGTTTATTTGAATATCAGATACGGAACATATTTAATACTCCCTGATAATCTCGCTGCGCTTCTTAATAAGATAATTTTCAATCAGAGTTTCTTAAAGGGCTGGTTTGATTTAGAAAATTATTCCGTAATGCAAGAGAAACTTGGAACGCCGGACTTTGACGAGTGTTTCGGCTATTCCCCACTACTGACAATGGGCGGAAGTGAGAACCTTGAAAATATTAAGATAGTCAAGACACTTCCATATATTGATATTAACACCCAAACAATCGGCAGATTTAAGAGTGCTGATAAACTTTGAGGTTAAAACAGGTTGATAACAACGCAGGATAACGGACAAGCCGTTTCCTGCTATCCATTATAAACAATTTGAGATTAACATTATGAACTGGTATATCTATTGGTATTTTACAATCAGGTATTTCTTCTGGGGATTACTTGGATATGATAGAGCTGGAAATAACATTGGCTTTTTGTTTTTCCATCTCCCATTTATTGCATTGATAATGGCACTGATAGCACCAATCCATTTTGTTCATGAAGCCAAATACGTTGCTTTCCTATCTGTCTCCATCTTATTTATGCTTATAAATGAAATCGTATTTTGGGATGATACAAAAAGATACCGAAGATGGGACAACCATTACAGAAACAATAACACCAACAGGAAGAATTGGTTTTTTGTTGCTATCTCTATAATAGGCATAGTAAGTTGGTTTTTTCTCCCGCTTCTACTTAAAGACTATTATACCAATAGATAAATTGAGTTTATAACGAAGCGTGATAACGCCTTACAGCGTTCCACGCTATCCCATTAATGGTAATTGAATATGATAGACTATTTATATTATAGGTTTTATAGATTATGGCTTCATTCTTCTTTAGCAGAAGGAGCCGTATTTATGGCAATGCTTCTGTTTTCGGTCATATTAAGCACCAATATTTTAACCGTATGGGGCATATTAACCCAATACGGAATTGGTGAATACCCGTCCGATACTCAATACTATATTATTGAGGGTAGTTTAATAGTATTGTTGAGTGGTACTTTTTTCTTCAAGAAAAGATATAGAAGAATTATAACTAAGTATGAGAACGAAAACACTATGCAAAGTAAAGCCGGAGCATGGATACTTACAATATATATAGTAGTAACCTTGATTGGCTTTTTTATAGAAGCATTATACCGACAAGGAAAAATATAATTCACCATTAACGAAGCAGAATAACGGGCAAGCCGTTCTCTGCTAAACCATTATAAACCCTAAATAATAACATGGAAATAAATATAATAGCAAATAGAAATTGTATTATAAAATTCGTAAACGATTTTTTAACGAGTAATCATCTGATTTTTTTTGATTGTAGTAATTATGAAAAAGAAGGTTTTATTTGGGGGGATATTCTCGATATAAAAGACTTTATTAATAGAGATATTCTTATCAATATTGGCTCTAAGGCTGATTTTGAACAAAAAATAAAACTGTTATCTCACCGCCCTTGTGTTGAGGACAAAAGAGATTTCATTTATATGACTAATTTCTGGTATAAGAAAGAAATTAAGATAACTGATACCTCTTTTATTTGGAATCCGCAACAAAGTCTTCATGCTAAATGCAATGGAATTGCTTTGAAAAAAAGAATAAGAGAATCATTTAATCAAGGAATGGAAACATCTGATAATAGATATAATAATTACAATAAGATATTTCATAAATATTATTGGTCAAATGAAGTGAATAATTATTTGGATAAATTATATTATAGTGGTGGTATAATACCAATACAACCACTATCTACTAAATCGGTTTTATAACAAGGTCGAGATAACAGCTAAACGCTGCCCCTCACCAAACCATTAACATCAATAGCATACATATATGAATAATGTAACAAAAGTAAGAATTATATATGAATGTAGCATTATAGGTATTGTCCTGCTGACATTCTTAAAAGGTATGTTTCCTTATATGGGAGCATGGTGGCAAGCTGCCCTTATGGCTTCACTCGTAGGACTATGGTTTTCATTGTCTTATCTGAAACAGCATAATTATAAATGGGGTTTCAATTATATAGGAAATCATTTATACATCAGCCTGTTGTTGAAAGTACAGAAATGGTTTCAGAATGCTACAATCATAGCCCTAATGATACCTTTATTCTTAAAAGACCTCTTGTATAATCAATATTGTTTTTTAGCATATATATTGCTCGTAGGTATGTTTTTAGGTGTGAAGCTGGCTACTTACACAGTAGAGTACGCTATATATAAAAGTAAATTTCATTGGTAACAACAAAAGATAGCATCTAATGATGCTCCTTTCTAACCATTAAATAAACAATGAGTTCGCCCACTATCTTTTATAATCTTGGAAAAATTACAGTTTGGCTTTGGTGCAGACTGATTAAAAAGAAAAATATCAAATACAGCAATATTATATTTCAATATTCAGATTGGCTGTTTTGGAGTATCGGCTTGGGAATTGGAATATTAATAATAGTATGTGGTTACTTTCTGCTTATCCAGCTTGAAAGCTAAAAAACAATTATGAGTAGCCTTATCACAGTAAAGAGATTTGGAAAAGTTCTAATATGGGTATGGCACAGATATATAAAGAAAGCCGCCATTCCTTATGAAGAACTTGATTTCCATTATTCGGATTGGGTCTTTCTCTTGACAGGTCTTGTCTTTTTTGGAATTGTACCGGGTATCACCCTGCTTTATTTTGCATTTTGGAGAACATAATTCATCGAATATATGAGCAAAAGAATAGAAAAGACCGACAACTATTTTGAACGGGTGAAACAACGTGCCGACCGGACGAATTATAGGTATTACCTTTTTGACTACCTGTATTTCAAGGGAGAGGCTTGGGGTAGGAAGTGGGGACGGATGTCAGGCTTCACGCTGCTACTTGCGTATTGGTGGTGGTTGGTGGTTCTGCCCGGCGACATTCTTCTGCGCAACAGCGTATGGTCGCATTTACGTTTGGGTTATTTTATCGCAATGTTTTTGTTTTTTTGCATATTCATCCTTGTCCGATACCGGAAAGCCCGTGTGTCGGCACTGATGAGCCACTACCGCCGCTCCAAACGTATTGGCACAGCGCAGTTATTTTTCCTCTACCTGCTGCCCGTTGCGCTTTTCTTCTTGGAAGCATGGCTGTTCGACAAATTGGGCTGGGCGGATGGCTGGAAGTGGTAACGAATCGTATAATCATTCATATAGAAAACATCAGATATGGAACACCGGATTACATCACTGCTGCTATCCGCTCCCGAAGCGGGGCTGGAAGCGTCCTGCAAGGAGTTGGACAAGAAAGTAACGTGGCTGCTGCACAACAGCCGGAAAATGGACAACTACTTGGAACTTGAACCGTTCAGCAAAGACGGGCGGCTGTGCGGCTGCGTGTGCCACACGCTCCGAAGCCTGCCGGAAACGCCGACACTGGCGGCATACAAGGACTACAAGGCAATCATTATCCTGCTGGGTATGTCCACCACCCATTACGCCATACTGGACGAACTGGCGGAACAGCACCGCAAGCGGGACGAGATACCCGAACTGACCGCCTACTGCGATGCGCTCCACTGGATGCGACCGGGGCGGCAGTACCTATGCAACGTGTACAACACCGTGTGCCACGCTTTTCACCTATTACGAAGAAACCCGGTCAAGGACAACCGACTGCGGGTGACGGAAAAGGAACTGCGCCACGCCGAACGGATGCTACCCGAACTGGGCAGGCAGACTTTCATCGAAATGGTGCGTATGAAAGGCTACATGGTATATGATGCCGAGGAACTAGCGGAAAAATGCGGTATGGAATACGGCTCGTTCCGGCGGAAGGTAAAACAAATGACAGGGTACACCCCAAAGCAATGGGTAATCAAAGAGCGGGCAAAGGACGTGGAACACTATCTGACAAATACGAACCTCACGCTTACAGAAGTGGCGTTCACCACCGGGTTTGCATCGGCATCGAACTTGAATGATTTCTGCAAGACTTACCTCTTGGACACGCCGGGCGAGATACGCAAAAAAGCAAAGGAAACAAAAAAATGCACAGTTATAGGAATGTAATGTGCAATATCAAGAATAAAACAGATTTTTAATGCCCATAACTTTGTGCTTCAAAAAAAGGCACAAAGTTATGGGACATCATATAAAACTGGAAACATACTTTGCCGGACTGCTGCAAAAAGTAGAATGGCAGATACAGGAATACGAGGACACCGCAATGGACACGCTGACACTGTGCCGCCTGTGCGTGGACTACCTGCAAGAGATACTGGGCGAACTCAAAGCCTTTATTGTCTCCTACCCGTTTGCCAGCCCGGAAGAAGAAATACATTTCTTCAAGGAACTAAAGCCGCTGATAGCTAGCAAAATCATCTATTACAACTCTGTTTACAAGATTGAGGTGCGCTTTCCCAGCGGTAGTGAGGAAGTGCAAAGGGACTACCTGCTGTCGGAAACCGACCGGATTTCAAAGTCGTTCCAGCGGAACTTGGCGTTCTACCAGTACCACCGCACGAAAGCCACTTACTTGGACGGGCAGTATTTCATGCGTGGGAAGCCTGACATGCAAATCATTGTGGACAGTTTCTATTACGAGACAGACCCACAGTTCAGCACCAGTTACGATTTCAAGGTAGCCAAGATTTTAGCCAACGAACTGCTGGAAATATACCTCACCAACCGCCTGCACGAACTGGAACGCCGGGAACAGCGCAAACAGGTGAAGAACGGCTTCATGGGTAAGATACTGCACTGGACTGGGACAAAACGGGCGTTGGTGGAACTTATCTACGCTTTGGACGCCTGCGGCTGTCTGAACAAGGGAACGGTTGATATAAAGGAGATTGTAGGCTATTTTGAGTATGTGTTCGACATAGACCTCGGCGACTTCTACCACACCTACATGGAACTCAAAGCCAAGACCAAAGACCGAACGGGCTTCCTCTCCACCCTGAAAGACAGGCTGCTGATGCGCATGAGGGAGCAGGATTAGGACAGGCGCACTTTAACAAAATTTATTTCGCCACAGGTGGGTACATCTGTGGCGTTTTATTTTTCAGGACACCCGAACTTTGCAGCGAATCAATCAGTTACCATTATGGAAATAATAACATTCGAGTCCAAAGCCTATAAGGAACTGGACAACAAGATTACCGCTATTGCCGATTACATCTTCAATCATGCGGAAATGGCAAAGCAAAGTGAAGAAGATATGTGGGTGGACAGCTACGAGGTCTGCACGTTTCTGAAAATAAGCGAAAAGACCCTGCAACGCCTGCGGGTGTCGGGTACTATCGCCTATTCCAACATCAGGGGACGCTATTTCTACAAGGTCAGCGAGATACGCCGGATGCTGGAAGAACGCCTGATAAGGAGCAACAAAGAGAACATCGACAACCTGATAACCAACCACCAACTGTATGCTAAGGAAAGAGGAAATCTTAGAAAGAACAAGTAACGGGCTGGCGATATTCAAACACTACCTGCCCGGAAACTGGCGCATAGGTCGCAACTTCCTTAACCCGCTGTACGAGGACAGCAAGGCTTCCTGCAACATCTATTTCGACCGCCGGAGCAGCATCTACAAGATGAAAGACTTCGGCAACGACAGTTACAGCGGCGACTGTTTCTTCCTCGTGGGGCAGTTAAAGGGGCTGGACTGCAACCGGGCGGCTGACTTCGTGGAGATACTGGAAATCATCGACCGGGATTTAGGCTTGGGGCTGGCTTCCGGCACTCCTGTTTCCATTCCTCCGGCAACCGTCCACCGGACAGTATCGGACAAAACCGAAGAAACACCCGAAAAGCCCGTCAAGCCCTACCAGTTCCGGGAACAGAAGTTTCCACTTGCCGAATTGGTGTACTGGCAACAGTACGGCATCACGCCCGAACTGCTGGAACGTTACAAGGTCTGTTCGCTCCGGGAGTATCACAGCGAAACGGTAGAGGGCAAACCGTACACCTACACTTCATCGGTGGCAGAACCCATGTACGGCTACAAGGGCAAACAGCATATCAAGCTGTACCGCCCGTTCTCCACGCCCCGCTTCCTCTATGGCGGCAGCTTCGGCGAAAACTACTGCTTCGGGCTGGAGCAACTGCCAGCAAAAGGCGACACGCTCTTCATCACGGGCGGCGAGAAAGACGTGCTTTCGCTGGCGGCACACGGTTTTCACGCTATCTGCTTCAACAGCGAAACGGTGACTATACCGCCCACGCTGGTATATCGGCTGACGTTCCGATTCAAGCACATCGTCCTGCTCTTTGACATGGACAAGACGGGCAGGGAAAGTTCATGCAAGCAGGAAAAACTGTTGGAAGAATTTGGAGTGAAACGCCTGCTCCTGCCGCTTCCGGGTACGAAAGAGGAAAAGGACATTTCCGACTACTTTAAAGCCGGGAACTCCCGTGAAGATTTCCTGAAACTGTTTATCGAATTTTTAGACAACCTGTATAGCGACACATTGATTATGCTAAAATCATGCGAGATAGATTTCAACAACCCGCCCGCCAAAGCGCAAGAGATTATTTCGGCGGGTGACGTTCCGTTAGGAACACAAGGCAACCTGTTCGGCATCACCGGGGGCGAGGGAACGGGTAAGAGCAATTATGTAGCCGCAATCGTGGCGGGCTG